>Ga0265797_10011729_pt1 | contig 10911 bp, 11 predicted proteins | sample P2T30metagenome_FD_192433 | JGI IMG/M metagenome (GOLD analysis project Ga0265797, IMG submission 192433) | Plant litter microbial communities from East Loma Ridge, Irvine, California - P2 T30 | ecosystem: Environmental > Terrestrial > Plant litter > Unclassified | place: USA: California... | reverse complement strand
AGGTCTGCTCCTGGGGGAAGTTGGCGATGTGGCCGGACATGGAGGCGGTGATGATGAGGGAACCGGTTCCGCGCTCCTTGAAGTGGTGGCCGACGGCCTTGGCGCAGTGGAAGGTACCGTTCAGGTCAACCTGGACAACGTGGTTCCAGGCCTCAACGGAGCCGTCGAGGATGCCAGAGTCGGCGGTGGCACCGGCGTTGGCGATGAAGGCGTCGATCTGGCCGAAGTCGGCAACGACGTCCTTGACGAGCTTCTCGCAGGACTCGTAGCTGTCAACCTGGCACTTGTAGGCCTTGGCCTTGATGCCGTAGGTCTTCTCGAGGTCCTTGACGTTGTCCTCAGCACCCTGGGCGCGGGAAGCGTAGGTGATGGCAACAGAGGCGCCCATCTCGGCGCAGCCGCGAGCGGCCTCAATACCCATGCCCTTGGGGCCGGAAGCGCCAGTGACGACGACGACCTTGCCCTTCATGGAGAGCTGGTCCAGGAGGGACTCATGCTTGGTTGCTTGCTGGCCAGGCATCTTGAAGTGCTTGGTGATGGATTGGAGGCGGGAGGTTGCTTGTGTAGACGTGGTGGCGACTGTGAAGAGCGATGTGAGGAGAAGAAAGGAGCAGTGGTGGGCGGGGGACAGAAAGGTTTATGAATGCAGGCGAGGATCGAGCGGCGATGGCATCGACAGGGAGCTGTGCCTACGATGCTCCTCGGTCCCAACCTAAGAGCTGGCGGGCAGGGCGAGAGCCTGCCATCACCACATCATTGAGCCCCACCAAGTATGCCCGCCCACGGCCACGGCCACGCCCAAGCTTACCTGATCGCGATCGCAGCGCGCGCGCCTGGATGCAGCCGGATGACTGAGAAGTTATGTGATGGCCGCGCTGCACCACCAGCTGGCAGCACGCGCCTGTACCAGAGTTGCCCGTCTCAACCGCAGCGCTGCTCGGTCAGGCCTCAGTAAGCGAGGCGTCGAAAAAAGATGTATAACAAACATCCCACCAAGATCTGCACGCAGCGCGGGACACGCGCGTGAGCATCATCGCCAATGGCCGTGGTACCTCGCAGCCTACCCCTCCATCAGTAGTGCACCGTCCAAAACACCGTGACACGAAGTCGCGCGTGCACGATCCTTAACACCCGTGGGCACAACGTCATTATGCGCGGGGGCGACGACACACCGTGGACAGACGGCGGCGGTTGCTCGGTGGCCTGGCAGCGTACGACTGGCCAATTTGCTAGCAGATGCAAGATGCGGCCTCCTAGCGGCGGCGATGGCGGGCTGCAAGCCTACAGAGTGCCACCGCGCCAGTCTCCGTACGGAGCCGAGTCCAGCGTCTTTTATTTGCGACGTGCCCCCGAAGCAGCATGATCATGATCTCGATCATCGCGAATACTCAATAGAATCCCATCTCCACCGTGGATCGCGCTTGGAGAATGCGATGGCCGAGTCCGCACAACAACGCCATCTGCAAGTTGGCGATGTTGGCATGTTGAATGCTGACTCCACCTTTGCTTGGTAACTCGACCGCAAGCTCTGTCTCGCATGCGCCTCACGTGCCAGTGTTGACAGAAGGTATGGTAGCAATAAACTTTACAGCGGGAAGGAGGGCGAGGGTCAGACCATACCTTTTACCATCCACGCTGCACACCACGGCGCCTTCATGCAAGTGGGTGCAGTGCGGCGTACGCCTAGACCTGGGGATTCTGTAGATGGTATAGAAAGCCGAAGAAGACACGTTGGGCGGTAGCGAGCGATAAATGCCTCCCGATCGCCAGCACCCGGCCGCCTGAAGCCGTTCGCATCGGGTTGATATATCACTGCGCATGCGTAGACTGGCGTGTTCCATCTAATAATTGCTCTGGCCACGTGCCTCGTATGCTTCTAGACGGAAGCATTATTCCTCGAGCTTCGGCGTGCTGGTATAAGGCGTGGAATGCGAGAAGTCCACGGGTGTGCGTATCGCCGTCTTCATGACTGCCAAGGCGATGCTTTGCTTGGTAGCTCGATTGGCGAATTCGATGTCTCAGAACATGGGACAAGTTGAAGTCGGATGAAGCCAACATTGATCTCAACTTTGGAAGGCAGCAGCACGGCCGACATCCAACATCGACCAGACGACTTTCACTTATTAAACATACTACATATACCTTACCCGCCATGCTGCATTCTCCCACCCTCCTTGCAGGCCTTACAACATGTATTGCCCTCAAAGCATACAGAATAATATCCACCGACGCCGCAAAGACGACATGCCAGGTGCTTGCGGTTGCTGTGTATGTCCACTTCATGAAGCATCGTCCAGATCTACCCATAGAGAATCTAACCATACCCTGGCAGCACGCTTGCTCGCTTTTCCGTCTCAATCGCCAGCATAGCAGCAATGACCATGCTATCTGCTATGCAGCTCCAAAAAGGCTGGAGCACGCTCAAGCACTCTGACGCTCCACTTGTACTTGGAGCTGAGCTGTCCGTTACTCAACTGGCTTCTTTTACACTCAGTGCTTTTTTCAAGGAGATTCAGGGCTGGCCGGAGCACCCAACCGCCTATCCCGACCTCACTTACCAGATCCCGGCGTATGCTGTGTTAGCCTTGGCCACACTTGCACTGTTCTACCGCAGAGGAACTGAGGCTCGCTCGATCATGTTTACTGGTGGACTTTTCGCTGTAGCTGCTGTGTAAGTGCTGTGTGGAATATGTTGTGAAAATGAAACGACACTGATCATCAAATTAGTATGATGCCGCAAACCCCGACACACTGGGCACTCTTGAATGCCATTGCCGCTGGCGTACCGATTGGTTACGTACTCAAACCTGTCCTGCACAAGATGTAGGAGGAGTTTCGATCTATCGTGTTATACTACAATGTACCTAACCAATTCTACGAACCCCAAAAAGTCCCTTGAAGACCCTTGTACACTCGGTGCATCAGAACAATGAGCTGTCGTGTCACCCTCAGCTGTCATACAGTACTTCGACTTTCCTGTGTACCAGTGGCGTGTGTCAGGTACAGCCACAAGTAAGGCTGCAGACGTAGATCGAATGAAGTTCGTGAGACCAGCGCTTGACTGGGCATCTACATTCTCACATCCATGGAGATATCATACTATGGCATCAGAGAGGAGGCTAACATTTGAAACCCTCCTCCAAATCACGAATTCGCCACCTGCGTCTGTTGTGCCTCGCAGCTCGGTATAGCCAAAATGAGCCAAGAAGCTATGTGGCGTCCTCGACAGCATTAGGGTTGTCGCGATGTCAACGGGACCGCATGTACCATCTGTGCTCGCCTTGCACAACATGGTGCTTCATGGAGTGCAACATCGAAGTTGACATCAAGCTTGAGCTTGGAAGCCCATAAGTAGCTCATCGTGAAGACTACAACGCCCGTCAAACCTGTGTACTACGCAAACATCAAGTGTCAGACATGCACCGGAAGCTCGGGATGCCGCAACTCAGAACACGAAGAGAGGGTCGTGAATGTCCAGAAATACCCCAGCGCCATCCCCTCATTGGCCAAGTGTCGCATCGTTGGAGTCTAGCGCCTTGCCCGCTGCACTCGCTCCCCTGACGGCGACGAGGAAATCCTGAAGAGCGAGCAGCAGCAGCACTGCCGCCATATCGCTGCCTCCAGCATTCCCTTCGAAACACTCGTCGATTCTGTTTCCTTGCGCACATACCCGACTTTCATTACTGTCGCTACATCATACGCACAGCATATCCATCCACCGCACATTCCGTTCAAGCATATTCCGTGCATTTGCAGGCCGCGTCAACACCCTCCAAAGCACACGGCGCGATTCGCTTCGCCACATCCTCGCACTCGACGCGCATACCACAACCTGCTGAGGCAGCTCTTTGATCGCGGACCCACTCTCTCCCTGGTCTTGCCTCCAACATGAAGTACACAATCAGCTACGCGGCCGCGTTGGTTGCTGCCTTCGCTGCCCTCGGCCACGCCGCCGATAGCATTCCCAAGTGCGGAGATGGAAGCCAGTGTCCAGACTATGCGCCTTGTTGCTCCCAGTACGGACAGTGTGGTGTCGGTGCATACTGTCTGGGTGGCTGTGATCCCAGGCACTCGTTCGACCTTCAGTCCTGTCTTGCGGCGCCAGCTTGCAAGAGCAATGATTTCAGCATGAACTCGCTAGACGCGCCCGGCGTCAGGACAAACACAAGATACTTGGGCAATGGTAGCGAGACAAACTGGGTCACATCAGGCGAGCCGAGGCAATACCAAGACAGCGTGCTCTTGACCATGGCACCCAGCACCGTCGGCACATTGCTCATGAGCGCACACTACGTCTGGTATGGCAAGATCAAGGCGACCATGAAGACCAGCCAGGGCGCGGGTGTTGTCACAGCTTTCATCCTGATGAGTGACATGAAGGATGAAATCGATTTCGAGTTCGTCGGCACAGAAATGAACACTGTGCAGACCAACTACTACTTCCAGGGAATTACTGACTGTAAGTATTCTTGATTTCTTGGGACGAGGGAAGACTATGGACTAACAGAATCGCAGACGGCAACGGTGACGACATCAACGATGTCTCTGACACCCGTCAAAATTGGCACACGTACGAGATTGACTGGCAGCCCGATTACATCAACTGGTCCATCGATGACAAGGTTGTGCGTACCCTGAAGCGCGACGACACCTACAACAAGACCACCAACCAATACAAATACCCTCAAACTCCTTCGCGTGTGCAGCTCTCGCTTTGGCCTGGTGGTCTTCAGAGCAATGGACAAGGTACTATCGACTGGGCTGGTGGTCTCGTGGATTGGGACAGCGACTACATGACCAACGGCTACTACTACGCCTCGGTCAAGGACATCTCCGTCGAATGCTACGATCCCCCACATGGCGACGACTCTGGCAACAACAAGGCCTACTACTACACTTCGACCGCCGGCACTGAGGATACTGTCCAAATTGGCACCAACAACACAATCATTGGTTCCCTCCAAGCTACTGGTGACGACCCACAGAAGGGTGCGCCTTCTCCCAGCGCCAGCGACTCCAAGAGCTCTTCCACCTCGAGCAGCTCGAAGAAGTCTTCTAGCACTCCCACTTCCGTTCCGGAATCAGTGCCGGGTATGTCCGGCGGAGGCAACGCTGGCAACAGTGGAAGCGATTCCACCAGCAGCAACGGTGGCAGCGGTAACAGCGGCTCCAGCGGTACAAACAGCAATGGTGACACCAGTGGAAGTGCTTACGACAACCCGGCTCAGGAAGGTAGTGGATCAACGAGCTTCGACCAGGGTATGGGCGGAAGCTCTGGCAACTCCGGAAGCGCAAGTGGCACCAGCCAGGCGAACCACGTTGTGGCTGGCAGTGCTGTGGCTCTGCTCGGCTTCTTTATTGCAGCTCTGATGCTATGAGCAAGGGGAGGTGAACGCGGAGGTAATGATATCTTGATTCATGCATCGGAGTTCTTTGGGGTTTCATTGCGAGGCATTCTCATGCTCCAGACTTGAGCGTTACCATTTTCTTGTCCATGTTTCGCATTTTCGCACATTTCGTAGCCACTTAATCACACCAGTCTGAACAATTGAATTTTTTGTAGCCTATCACTCTACACTCAAACTGCATAATGTTCCACACCTCAGATAGCAGAGACCGTACTTTCACCTGCACGTGACCCAGCTGGGAGGCTTGGCGGCAAGCTGCGGTGCGGAAGGGTCCCGCTTGCAAAGCCCACTGCCCGTTCGAATTTACAGGCGACGACCGCGACTTCGAAGAACTGGAAGGCACGGACTAGACAAATCAGCACCCTCGCGACCACCAACACCACCCAAACTCTCTTCTCACCACCCACACAACCGTCAAAATGGAGAACGACCGCGGCGAGCTTGTCGACCTGTAAGCGACCCCCCGAAAACCCGCAGCGACTCCCACGAAGGCTTCCTACGCCCAGCAGCCCAGCCCACCGGAGTTGAGGAATTGCAAGAAGACACCTTTACTAACCCGTGATTTTCCTCTGCGCAGGTACGTCCCCCGCAAGTGCAGCGCGACCAACCGCATCATCAAGGCCAAGGACCACGGCTCTGTCCAGATCAGCATCGCCAAGGTTGACGAGAACGGCCGTTACACTGGCGAGAACCAGGTCTACGCGCTTTGCGGCTTCGTGCGCGCAATGGGCGAGAGCGACGACTGCATGAACCGCCTCACCCAGAGGGACGGCTTCCTCAAGGGTGTCTGGAACGCGAGCGGAAACTAGATTTGCGTTGTGTGAGATTTTTGGGAACGGGAATGATGGAATGAGAGGTACGTGGGCTGTGTCGGATGCGCCCTGGCTCTCCTACCTTCGCGAGAGAGAGGTTGGAGCGAAGGGACATGATTTTGTTTTATGGTCGGAGGAACTTTAGGCTGACTTTTGGCCGTTTCTTGCGTACAGGAGTTTCGAGACGACTGACGCTGATGCCTTCGATGGTACGGGACATAAAAATGGGCTGTGTGCTCAGCGCGGCCGGGCTCAACTTCGATTCCGACTTCTCGTAGCTCTCTGCAATACAAACCTACCGAGTCCGATTCATGTATCCTATCACGACCACGGCCACCACTCTACGCCATGTTTTCCGCCCAAATTCGCAATGAACTCCAAGCAGACATTCACCACAGACTCCAACTTTTTCCCTGCCGAAATTCCAATGCACTTGCCCAATCGCGACCACGTTCGCCCGGCTACTTAACGGCCTTCTCTTTCCCTTGCGCGGCTACGGCCCAGCGAGGCTCCATGAAAGCAGGAGGAAAGGCTTCGTAGAGGGTTGCGAGTTACTGGGTTCGCTCCGGCAACCCGTCTCTCGCGCCTGATGCGAATAGCCTAGAGTGATGCAGGTTTCGCAGCGAAACATTAAGTTGTGCCCTGTGAGATTTGTGACGCCTTGAAAAGTCTGCGACTGTTGAGCCTACTGGGTTGCGGCACAGATACGGGCGGTACATCCCTTTGACTGAGACGAAGTATGTGAGGTGAAGTTGTTTGTAAGTTCATGCTTTGTAGGTCTGAGACGAGGCAATGGTGCTGCGTTTGGTCTGGTCATCTTTCGAACGTTAACTTGGGACAGGGTATTGTTGTCCTATTGTGTCCTCGTGAGAGATTTGTATCTCAATGGACACCGGTCTGCGAGATCATCATGGTGAGCACCTTAGATGCACTTCGCTAACGGAGATACCGAATCCTGAGCTAGACAATGTATATTGCATAAGTCACACTGGAAGCAAGAAGACCGAGCCCAAGGTCCTTCCAAGTACTCCCTTTCGATTGTATAGTGATATAACCGGCGGGATGCTCCGCCACGTGCGTGTCGACCGCGCGCGCCTTCCCTGCGCTGTAGCCGTACTGACTTCCGCTGATCTCCCTTCACTCCTGCCCAACTCTGCCCAACAATGATGTGCAGATACGGGCTTTGTCTCTACGGCACCTGCGGCCATCTGGTCGCAGGTGCCGTGGTAGAGTACTGCAACATGGCAGTGGCGCCGGCCACCACCTTCTCCGGTGGACTGAGTAAGTGTTTTGCCAGACTCCACTACCTCATCTTCCTCTTCTTTTCTCTCTCGCCGCCGCGCATGCAGCTATCCTCAGCGAGGTAGCATTCCACTTACATTTTACCAGGGAGAACATCGTCGTTGCAGAACTTCCACGACACAGAGATGCCGACCCTGCCTCTGTTCCCTTCCGGCGGTATCCGTCAGTGGATGTCTGGATCCAACCCGCAGGTGAGCCAGGCTAGACATCAATACTCGCGGCGAGCGCAAGCTAAAATTCTTCAAAGACCGCTCCGTCAACTGCGCAGACAAGCCAGTCCACTTGTCGCCGCGAAGAGGGCATCCGTGGCACCGACGAGAGCACCAGCCTCCACAACAAGTGAGCGAACCTCACACTTCCACACCTTGGGTGCAGCACTGACACACAACCAGTGACGCCGTTCTGCACCACATCACAGAGTCCAGCCGCTGCCCTGACGACCACCACGTAGGCACAGACGGCCGTCGCATGACCTCGCACGGCTCCACGACTGCAGCAAGCGAGGCTGAATTGCCACCCAAGCTCACCGACTTTGATACCATCGAGGCGGAGATTGATACCATCAAGGCTGACGTCCAATGTATGCGCGCCGAAGCCGAGCACAAGCGAGACCTCGAAGAGCCACGCACATTGAAGCAACAAAGTGGTCTTCCTGTTCGTACCACAGAGCGCAGCAGGATTCCTGCACCAGCTATGTCTCGCCTTGCAACGATGATGGCCAACGATCCGTTCAAGGCTAGTACCGGCATTGGCGTGAGCACTTCTTCGGGAAATGGAGTATCGTCGTCCAGCACAACAAGCCGCTCGTACGCCGGAATTGGCACAGGCAGGACCATGGGACCTGCTGCCACTACGATCTCACCAACTTCAGAGACCTCAACCGAAAGTTTTGCCACTTGCACGACAGCAGTATACTACGATACAGTCGAGCATCCGCAGGCAGCCGCAGAAATGGACACGGCGAGCCCTCACTTCGCACAGCCAACACAGGCGGCCACTCGTCGTATGGACGAGACGCTCCGCAAGGAAAGTTCACCAGCTAAGCCCAGCCCTGAGACAACTCCAGGAAAGTCGACCAAAGCAAGAGCACCCGACTTCCAGACCGACAAAAGGGCTGCACAGCGTGGCCTAAAGCGCACATCACTGCCGGACGGTTGGATGTCAAGCCCGGATCAGACCAGCACTGCCGAGAAGGGTGCCCAGAAGAAGGAACAGGTTCTCCCAGGGAGTGTCAAGACGCCAACGTCGACAGAACAACGTTCACCTGGACAGGCACTACGCAAAAAGACCGGTTCGTACATGACACCGACCAAAGCTGCGCAGAACCGCAGCATTGCAACGATTGGCGAAGCCAGGCAAATTACAAAGGCTCCCCGGGTGAAAACTGGAGCCCTCAGGATCAATACGAACGTCGCCAGCAAGGAAACGCATGTGCTGTCGTCGAGCTCGCCGCGCTGTGACAATGGCAGTGATGAATCTTCCATCTCGCCTAAGTCGCACTTCGGCTTCACGGCGTCGAAGAATGAGTCCGCGTCGCCCTTGAAGAATGTCGCATCTGCAAGAACTTCAACGCAATCTGCAGTGGACCGCCCCAGCCTGGTCATAAGATTGCCACTGCCGCTTCCTCACGTAGCAAACACCACCATGACCCACCGCAACCCGGACGAAGATCTCTTGGATCCGATCAAAGAGAAGCTGGGAAGGGAGAATCTTCTCCGCCGCGATTCAGCGCAAGAGTTCTCATCTACTCCTGTCGACCGTGGCAGTATTTTGGCTCCGGTTTACGCTCGTCTTAACAGGAAAGCGAAGGACTCAGAGAACCCGCCTGCGCAGCCACTACGTCCCTCAGGGGAAATCAAGCGTGCTTCAGCTCAGCTGAGAGCCAGAGATCCTGATAATGAGCCCATGTCGCGACTGATCAGCGGCTTGCGAGGGCAGAGCTCGGCGGAAATCGGCAAAGCCCTCGCTGAAGGACAGCACAAAGTCACAGACGGAACGTCTGTGGATACTGCTAAGGTCGATGACCCTGAGGTTCCAGCAATGGTCCGTCAAAGTCGCAAGCGATCCGGTGATCCGGCCATTCTTTACCAGGGCCGAAAGCCATCTACCAGCCACGATATGCCGCAAGATCCTGCCATCCTCTTCAACACAGGTCCTCTGAATCGCGATGTTTCGCCTGACAATACAGATCAGAGGAAGATCTCACAGGCCAGATCTTTGCGCGCAACGGCAACATGCTTTGTGCCAGAGCCCGTATCAGATCTGTCCACCCAGACTGGTCCTTTGATGAGTAGGACAGAGGATCCTGGCGAAATGTGGTGGCCGAAAAGTCTGAGCCTCTTCGACGAGGACAACCATGTGGACCACGGCACGGAGAGCTTGAGCGACATGGGATTTTTGCCTGAAAACCCTCGTCGCCACTTGCACGATACTTGGCACGGCCCATGCAATGCATCTTGGCAGAACGAGCCGATGCTGGTGCCTGCGCAAGAGCCGCAGCTTACCCTTTCCAGACACTTTGATCTTATCCATGGTGACACTGCGTTCGATACTCCGGATGCATCTCCAACATCGGAGGACACTTCTTCCTCATGGCTGGACGAACAGCGTCAACGCAACCTGGCTCGATGGGAGATCCTTGGCAGAGGTCGTCGCAGATATCACTGGACCGGCGGAGACGGCCTCGAGATCAGCTTCAAAGGCATTGGACCTGATGCCGAGCATGATCCCAACAGTCCGGTCTTGTATCGCAACTATCGCGCAAACACCAGGACGCTCTACATGCAGGCAGCAAGCTACCCAAGGACCCAAATGCCTGGCACACCTCTGCCGCCAGACGCCCCGAAACTGATGCGCGATTATGCTGAGCACATGGCCTTGTCGCGGATTCCTTGCAACAATCATCAATGGTCGGGCAAATATGACCTCACACCTGCCGTCATACCTGTGCCCGGCCTCTGCGATCCGTGCAAGCAAGGCGACGGAGTTCTTCACCGCATTAGCGGTGGCATCGAAATGGCCAGGTGAGTGACGAACTGAGAATGGCTTCGATTTTCCAATTTGGTAGAAGGCCCGCTCTTGAACAGATTGGCTTGATGCAGCAACGTGGATGGCCTTGGAGTATGATGCATTGGATGCCCAAAATTGTGCCCCTGGCAATTCTTGGATGTCTCTGCGTTGCTCGACTGGTGTCTCGCTTTTTGCACAGCATGAACTGCTTATTTGACCTTTTTCTCTTTTCTTCTCAGCATGCGCAGCGGCGCATGACGGCTCTTGGGCTATCGGTGCTCGCGGCATGCAAAGTATCCTCACATCAGCTACTTTTGGTAGCCTTCTGAAGTCTTTGCAGCGGCTTGTCCTTAATCGCTCAGTCATAGCAGAGAGTTGTA
>Ga0265797_10011727_pt1 | contig 10911 bp, 13 predicted proteins | sample P2T30metagenome_FD_192433 | JGI IMG/M metagenome (GOLD analysis project Ga0265797, IMG submission 192433) | Plant litter microbial communities from East Loma Ridge, Irvine, California - P2 T30 | ecosystem: Environmental > Terrestrial > Plant litter > Unclassified | place: USA: California... | reverse complement strand
GAGGAGGAGGCTGCTGGTATCCACCGCTGCCATTATAGTCGTTTTGCCCATAACCACCCTGTTGTTGATAGCCTCCTTGCTGCCCGTATCCGCCGCCCTGGTTGTAGCCGGAGCCAGAGCCGTCGTAGCTACCGTAGCCTGACATGATGTTTCCGTATGTGATAATGAACTTGGATCTCGTCGATTAGGTTACTCTAGGTAGAGTCGTATAGGTTGCACAGTCGAGTTGTAGATCAAGGTTTGATGGGAGAATATAAATAATAAAAGTTGTAGTCAAGGTTCTTACAGCTTTGTCATGTACTTCGGAGAGGCACAACCCTGTCGGCGCCGAAGTAGCACCTTCTTATTTATACACTCTGACATGACACAAGGCATGTTGCGGTCGCACTTGTACAGCCACATGTCGTCACCGCCACTTTATGCCGTTGCGGCACCATTGTGGGGTTTTTGAGTTGGCCGACTCCACTTCACTACGCGTTTCGACCAATCGCCGACGCGACACGGGTAAGTCGGCGGTCTGACCTGGTCGACTAAGCCACGAACACAGGAAGGAAGACAGCGATTACGTGGACCCTCAAACGATCGAAGTGGGGGAAGTGACGACTGGGTAGGCTTAGAGATGATGTAGAGGTGTCTAGAACGATATCAGCTACCCTGATCTACGGGCTTGGACCCTGGCCCAAGAACATCTCTTTTGCAAGATCAATAAACGCACAGTAGAATTGCACACGCAGGGCGAAAACAACGAGTGAGAACGGTAGAAGATGATGATGAACTTTTTTGGTAGATGGCATACTGTACACAGAGCTACGCTAGAATGTCTAACAAAAACCCAGACAACGCTAACAAATGCATCGCTCATAAAACGCCGGATCAGAGTTTCAAAGAGAGACATGACAAGTATGAGACGAGGACATATGGACAAGAAGTAAATGATTATGAACAAATAGTTACAAGAAGTGAACAACGATGGAGGATAAGAAAGATAGTGTTTTAGTATAGATATATGGGTTGTCGGATGATGTACAATGAACCTGGGTGTGACATGCCCAGGGTGGTCGAGCGTAGCGTCGTGCACGAGGTGGTGCGATGGATGGCAGGTGGTTCTGAAGAAGCAAGAAATGAATATAGCGGAACGTTGCCAACAATATCGTACAAGACTGGACTTCTCGGCCAAGGCCCTCTTAGTATGTGAAGGCCTCCTCGATGAAATCCACGCTACCTTGCGTAAGGAACGGTCTGACCGCATGCCTTACTCCATCAGCCATACCGCCTGACGCGCAAACCGTGACGGCCATAGCACCAACACGGTTCTTGACCTCATCTTCGATCAAGCTCGACACTTGCGGACGACCACTGTACATCTTGACCGTCTCACTGCTGCTCTCGACACGACCCTTGGGTCTTGAGATGAAGAGCTTGATGCGGAGACATTGCTTACGACCCTTCATGCGGAGGACCTCGTCCATCCAGGGTCGTACCCACTCTAGACAGTCGGATGTGGGGACTGTCCAGATGAGGACTATTCTTTGTGTGGCAGTAGTGCCGTTGTTGTAGCCGTTAACAAGGTGCTTTAGGTACATGACCTGGTGGGTGATGCCTACACCACCGGCGAAGAGCACCGCAGTGCCGTAGGAGTCCAGGCTGTGGTGGCCGCCATACGGACCTTCGATGAAACCGAAGGTGGTGAATTGCTCGTTGGGGCTCTTGCAGGCCTTCTCGTACATATGGCGGGTAAGTCCTGTACGAGCACGGCAGACAAGACTGATTTGCTTGGACTTTTGAGGTCGGCCATGGAGGGCGAGGACATCGCCTTCAAGCATGGGCAGTGTCATTTCTTTTGATTCGGGGGTGAGAGTAGCAGCCCAGGCAACCGAAAAGGGATGCGAAGACCACAAGGATAGGGCTGGCATCCACATGTGCACGTGACATCCTGGGCGGGGAGTCCATTCGCGGACCATGTTGATGGTCAGACGAACAGCTTCTCCGGGCATGGCCTCAACGGTGATTGAAGATCGTTGCCTGACGCCGAAGCCATAGTAGATGATCGAGGCCCATCGGCAGACCCACTCAGCACCCCAGAAGAAGAAGACCAGGTGCATCCATGGGACTTGGGGGAGGTGGTGCAGCTCCAAGTGCTTGTAGAGACCAAGAAGGGCGGCAATGACACAGAGACGGTGGATGTTGAGGAAGGTCTCGTAGAAGGCGTGACGGAACGGCGACCATGCTTGAATACCAAGGAAGGTAAATGCTACGGTTCCTACCATACCCCAGCCGTATGAGCCTTCAGTGTGGAGAGCGGCTGTAACGGCAGGCCATCCTGCTGCGAGCTTGGTGTTGTACAACCAGGCAGCCGTGTGGACAATGGCCTCAGCGATGGTGATGCGTGCAGCCCAGCGGTGGAAGAGGTTGAAGTCATCGTAAGAGACTTGGAGAAGAGTGATGAGCGGGTTGTTGCGGAGGGCGAAGAGGATAGTGGGGATGAGGTTGAGGGCGGCAAGTGTTCCAGAGCGTCCACGGAGCGCAGCGAGGGTCTCCTTGTGGTCGAGCACCTTGTAAGGGAGAGCGACACACCAAGCTACGTTGAGGGCAACATAGATGACCAACATTATGGTGTGCCATCTGCCAGGGAGAGTTCCGTTGTCGATGGCGCTGCTAATCTGGAATTGGGCGTTGTGCTTCTTCTTCCATAGGGGTGCCATGAGGACATGTCTGTTGAGCCACGGCCACCAGCTTGTCCGGTTGACCTCCCAGTACTTTTGTTTTGAGTTTCCCATTGCGCTCAGATGACGGCTGTGTTTCCACCACATGTTTGATATGCGTAGAAGAAGGAGAAGTCCAGAGATACCTACAAGGAGGTACAGGAATGTGTCTACCCATAGGTAGTTGCCGACTTGGTCTACACCCTCAAGACCGTACGAGTATTTGAGATCATCGAATTCAGCAGCATCCCAATTTGACAGAAAGTGGCGCTTGGCGAGTGGTGTGGTTGGCTGGGCGCCACGGAGGCGGAGAAGCCGTGTGAGAGACATGTCTCGGTAATTGTATTTCGGCTGTAGAGAGAGAGGTACAGGTCGCTTGTGAGTCGGTGCTCACAAAGGGATGCTAGCTGCAGGTTCTCGAAGATGCGAGGCTACGTGATGCGATGCGATGCGAACAGTGAATTGTTGCGCACTACCAGGTGCTTTCAGTGACGGGATTCTTGAAGCAGGAGAAATAGCGCGACGTCGTTGTCAATGGACCTATATCCCACGGGCGCTTTGCGAAGCGGCTGGTGTTGACAGTGTGGGGTAGGAATAGGCCGTGGTCACGGTGAATACATCACAATGTGTCGTGAAGTAGCCGGTGTGTATGCACAAGGATCGAGGAGAACCGACAGTGCGCTGCACGTCGAAGAGGATGAATTGGTGGTAGTGGTAGTGGTAGTGGGAGTGTTGAAAACGAGGCGTGGTCCAGTCCGGTGGAACTAGCTGACAATAGTGCGTAGGCGGCGAATTGGCGATGTGCGGTATCGATAATAGCGACAGTGAAGGCGAGTAGGGCCGAGGGTCTTGAGCAGCGACGTCAATAGGCTTTCTCTTCACCGGGGGGACTAGGCGTGGAAATAGGGGACGTGGAAACGGGCTCGTGGGATGTATGAGAAGCGAAAGTGTATGTACTATGTTGCCGTAGCGAGTGAGCAACAAGTGGACAAGAAACGAAGGTATGGAATCGACACGACAAGGGACGGCGGAGCGTGAGGTCAGAGGGGGAGCGAGGGAAACAGTGGATATGAGGTTCGCAACATGGGAGGGTTGGTGAGGCCAATGCAGGGGTCGAGGAACGGAACAGGCGGCTGATTGGCTCCGCAGCGCCCGGCCGGCCTAGGCGCTGAAACGACACGAAGGAAGCTGTCCACTCACATTGCCGTGCCTGGATGCGCCATGAAACCAAGCCTCAGCTCACCGTCTGTCCACCGCCAACGGGAATGGCCGAGAGAGAGGTTGAGGCCATGAAGCATGTGACGAGTGCCGATTCCCGGGCTGCTCCACGCTGCATGATACGCTCTGGGATGTCGTGCGTACTGGCCCCGTCTTCCATCTCTTGCGCACCGAGTACAGTGCAGCTGCACCCTTCTCCTGCCATGATCCCGTCTCTCCGAGTCGACTCTTCCCATCATGACGCTCCGCCACACCCGCTCACACAATTCACAAACCAGCCGCCCAATCTATTCCTGCCAATACGGTTGCACGCGCAAGGTCCATCCCAAGACTTGTGCGGCTCCAGAACTCCGGCGCCTAAAAGTAGACCGCCCAAAACAGAACAACAAGCGAGTCAACCTCATCAGCAACCTGGGGAAGATCGCTCGCATCGGTATTGGTAAAACGGCTTTCGCGCGCCTCTCATGCATCTTGTCCAGTTTGTCAGGCCGCCGAGGCAAAACCCATTCCTTGGGCCCGCCACGCCCTGTCCTGATGAAATCTCCACCTGCACTATTGCGCGAACCGGAGGAGGATGAAGAACCCTGTGAGTCGAGTCGGTCTCTGTCGGCATCCCTGAATCTGGGAGTCGAGCATTCGATTCAACCGTCTTGTCATGTGTGCGTCGGGCGTTGGGTGAGTCTGGCAGAAAAGCCATGTCAACTTCATGCGATGGCAGTAGCCGTGCCATGCCCTGGACTGCGCCACACACAAAGAAAACACGTGCACTGCCGCGGCTGCAGTAATGGCCGTCGTTGGACCAGGCGGTCCGCTGTCGCGACCTCCTAACTCCTAATCATTGACAATGCCCACGTCTACTATCATCCCATCGCTCTGTCCCAGTCTTGCAAACTCATCAATTCGCATTGCCACGATTCACCAAGCCCGCAGGTTGCATTCGGAAATGACCTGCAACAATCCTCCCCCACGGCGACTCGCGACTCCCGTCCCTGTCGCGACTCAATCCTGACCCAAGGGAGACCCTACCGTCTTGAGAGATAAGATTGAAACTCCAAGACTCCAAGACATCGGTTACCCGGGTCTCGGTATCAGGCCCCCTTGACGGCGAACTTGAGTTTGCCCAGTATTTTCTAGGCAATAAAACAGAAAGATTGGCTAATCATCTACACAACCCACCTTACATTATGGTCATGCCACCCTCAGAACATCGCTCACCCTACTGCCAATCTGCCATGTGCATCTCCGACTTGGTGTTGCTTGCATGAGCCCCGCTTCTGTTGTTGCCCCTCCGTTCCTGTCGTGTTTCATACAAGCGATAGCTTCGGGAGAGAAACCTCCTTCCGTCATCGCTCACGGCAGCTCGCGATAACGTCGAAACAATGCTTTTACGCCGTGTAGCAATGCGCCGCCCCGCCGGCTGTCAAACAATAGCGCCTGGTAAACGGCGTAACGCCCATCCGTCCAATCCTTCGCTTGCGCATAAACACCATACTATACCCACAACACACGAGAGGAAAATCCAGTCGCAGGTTATAGGAAGTGAGGAAATTTCTTCACAATCTGATCGAGACCATCCACAGTAATTTGCAATTACCCAAAACGCCGAAACTTCCATCTGCATCGATAGCTGCGCGCCTCCGCCTTGGTGCGTATAGCGTCGCGCTTCGCCTTCGCACCTGCAGTGCCCAAAGTCCGGTTCCACGCTGTCATGACTCCAAGAAAGCTGAAAAGTAAAAGTGTAAACTAGTGCCTAGATCCATCTACTGCCTGCCCGAGAATATTACTCGAGCCGCTGCACGGTCGTTCTCATCTCGTACCCATATGATACCAAGCATTCTTCACGACCCGACCGACACTACAGCGGCACGCATTGTGTTGCAACGCAAGTATACCTATGGCCTGTCTACATTTTCTATCCTCAGATCTCTCCGATCACGCGAGGCCGTTGCCACGTTACTTTTCCAAAACCGCCGTTCCCACAAGCGTACCAATCTATCGTATTCCTCCACCCCACCACATGCATGAAGACCGAAAAACCGAAGCATCGATCGATGGACACCGGGTTTTTGTGCGACCCGAATACGAACCCACCTTTTAATCCTCACACAATTGACGCTCCTCAAAAGGACCGATAACACTTACCAACACATCACAACATCACCATCGACGCTTCCAGAACGCATAAACGTGTACCCTGCTACCTGTTTCTTGTCAGTTCCCGTGTCAGAAAAGCTTGTGTTTGAAACGCTTTGATACTTTTCAGACATTATGTCATTTCGCTAAATGATGTACCTTGGGTTAGGACGCCACAGGCCACAACCATGGATTGGGTTGGAGCGTCTTAACATGAAACACGATAGCGACAAGACTCATCACATAAATGCGGTGAAGGGCTTGTTGGCTGTTGGTAGAACAGCCCAGGCTATAGAACAACCGTCTTGACTTTTCTCCCGGTAATATCTTCTTAAGTTCTCGCTCGTGTCATGATGGTTCGATTGTAATTTGATGGTAAGAAGGATTCGAGGAGATTTTGCATCGACGCAGATTATCCATAGAGACATTATTAGATTACCAAGTCTCTCTCTCTTACGGCCGTATAGTATATTCCAAGTCAAATCGTTCTTACCCGTCCACACAGTTCCCATACTGTTTGAGAAAACTATGCAGCTCTATCAGCGAGTCCGTAGGGCTAACTTCCATGTAGCGACTCTGCGAGTCACCAGCATGTGCCAACTCAAGAACTTTACATGTAACCCACCACATCTCCAGACCATGTTTGACGAAGCCCAACGACTTCTTACGCTCTGCCTCATGTTTTGTATGCAAAGTGTCCCAAAGCTCTTTCCAGCGCTTCGTTGCGCGAAGTAAGTCGCGATATGACGACGGCGTCAGAAGCGCAGCTCGCGATACGAAGATGATGGAATGCAGTGCTACAATTTGCATTAGCCCATATTCATGGTGCAGACAAGCGAACAGACGACATGACTTACCGAATACGCAGATCATAAGGTGCCTGAGCTCGAGTATGCTGAGAAGCGGATTCTTCTGCTCGTCCGACCAGTTCTCGCTCATCAGCAAAGCTACCAGCTGCTTGATACTAGGTATCTGCTTCGTTGGGCGCAATGATTCTACGCATAACCGCTCGTACTCTTTTTGTGTCCAAGCATCGTAAAGCGCGTCATTGCACGGAAGTCGTTGGTAAATTTCTCCTATAGCCAGATTCGGAAGCAGATTGAAGAAGAAGGTATTCATGTAATCCATGACGCACATGAAGTGTACGATCCTGGGGTGGTTAGTGCTGCAATTCATTTCCGGGTTCTGCGAATACACTGGCGGCTGATTTACCTTACTCTAGACTCTTCTGCGATGAATGCATCCCAGTCGGGCACCTTGTTTTGATGACTTGAATGGATCATCGGATCGAGCAACCTAAGGGACCGTATGGCAACGGTCAGCTCTGGGTGCCTTGAGACCCGAACCCTTCTGCGAACTGCCTCGCTATTGAAGCTACTTTGTAAAGCCACAATAAGTAAACCGGCTTGTACGCTTTCCATTGCATGAGGATCGCTATGTAGATCAGGTTTCGCTGCTACTATATGGCGCAGTTGCTCGAATATGAACTCTTCACCAAAATCAAAGAAGGCACGACAGGACAATGCGCCATCCGTTGGAGAACAGTGAACCGATCCGCCAAAAACGACGGCAAGCAAAAGTGGCAGCGAGACACTATGCATATCGAACGTGGGCCAATGAAGAAGCGGTTGTTGTGGGTGAAAGACCGTAAAGTAAGCCCACACACATTCCTCGAAGTTTTCAGCAGTGAAAACCGCTTTCGCAGCGTTCACTGGAAATATGTCATCGCAATCAAGGTCAGCTGTTCGACGCGTCTTGCTGAACGAGAAGAGTTGAGAACAAAGCTCGTCAACCCTAGACTGAAGAATGACAATTGGTTGAGACCTTCCTGATGCTGTTGGCGTCGAAGCACAAACATCCGCGCCAGTATCCATAAAGAGATCTGAGAAGATGCCAAAGAGTGCCATGTCCCCTTCGAATAGTTGGTTGCTTGCATTAGAAGCTATGTGGCTACCGAAAAGTTGTGCAGGTGTTCGTTCATCAGCGAAAGCATTGAGGATCGATTCGCGGCGAGGGTCCGAATAACGATACAGGAATATGATTGGGTAGGGAAGGAGCCTCTGGGCGTCTTCTACCCGTATCGTGGTGTGACCATTCACGTCACTGGCGTTGATGCCACTGGCGAACAGGCCTGACATCTGCGCCTGATTATCACTTTTTCCAGGTCGAGGTGGTCGTCCTGGTCTTGCTGAGGCTATCGCGTCATTTTCTCCTCTTTGTTGACATGACTTTGAATGCCTTCTCAGGACATCACTGCGCAGGAGTTGATGTCAGTCTGCTTGAGGCTAACAAAGCTACACGAGACACGTACTGACGGATGAAGGTGCGATTGCAAAAGGCACAAGCGTTTAAGCGATTGCGTGTATCTCACTGGTGTTAGGCATCAGATGGCTGATTCCAAGATAGTGAACATACGACTGGCTTCATGCCTCCGCAAGTGACTATTACTCGAGAAGAATTTTCTGCATGTAAGACATTGATGGGATGTGCCTCCAGCTCTTGGCTCGCTGCTATTTGACATTGGTTCGTTATTGGTGCCGCTCGCAGTGTGGGCTTTTCAGGGTTGGATGTGGGTTTTTGGTAACAAGGGAATGTGGGCTTTCCTCTTGTGTGGGCTTTAACTGCGCCCGCCTTACCCTAAAGAGTAAGACACGTGATACACCATCAATCCTCTGCCCATATCATCTTGTACCAGGGAGTATGCTGCAGAAGCGAAACTACTTCCCTCCAATACTCTTGGTAGTCATGTCGAAGCTTCGAGAGTTCACAAGCTGCAAAATTCACTATGCGTTCTGTACTTTCTCACTTTGTGAATCTCGAGTATACTGTACTGACATTGCCTAGCATACATCATAAGACCTCGTATTTCAAATTATGTATCCGGAGTCACAGAACATCGCAGACTCTCTAGCGGTTCTTCTCTTTCCGGAGACCTAAAAATTAACCGACAGCGCAAAGAAACTCTCCTTCCATCCACCAGTGTCAAACCCAGAGGCGTTGTCGAACATGTCCTGTAAGTAAAGCTCTCCAAACAGATGAAGTTTACTCGCTGACAATCTCAGGACAACTGCGGATCAGATACTCAATTGGGCGCGACAGAGCTCGCTCCACCCATTAAGCTTCGGTCTCGCCTGCTGCGCTCTCGAAATGATGCACTGCTCGATGCCTCGCTACGACCAGGACCGACTAGGGATTATCTTTCGCGCGTCTCCTCGTCAGGCAGATGTAATGATAGTTGCCGGCACAGTCACCAACAAGATGGCTCCCGCTCTTCGGCAATGCTATGACCAAATGCCCGAGCCACGATGGGTGATCAGCATGGGAAGTTGCGCGAATGGTGGTGGCTACTACCACTATAGCTATAGTGTGGTGAGGGGCGTAGACAGAATCGTTCCCGTGGACATATATGTTCCAGGTTGTCCGCCAACAGCTGAAGCGTTATTATATGGCATCTTCCAGCTGCAGAAAAAGATTCGGCATACTAAGGTGACGAGGATGTGGTACCGGAAATAGCCGACTTGCTGTAGGGTAGGAAACAGTGGACATCTGAATTCCGCAAAAATTATTGTGCTCAGTATTGTTCTCACTTCGATGTGCGACACACACTATCGCTCTTTCCTTGTTACTCGTTGCTCCTTCCCTATACATCTGCATTGCGGTTGTGGCCTCATCACTCACCACTCAAGATCCGTTCGAGATACATTTCCACTTCCAGTTAGTTTTGCTTAACGAGCTATCCATTGACCGCTTCGTGTTTCTCATGTAGCAACTGTGGCATCTCGAAAACGCGTACATCACGGACACCAGGCACATTGAAGGTCAGCATTAGAAGTAAGCGCAAACTCTTCTAAAGATGCACATTCTCAAGCCCACAGAGCCCAAAATCCCTGACTATTACTTCGACTTGGGTGTGAATCGGTGTGCTACAGCAGCAGATGTGAAGAAGGCTTTCCACATGCTAGCGCGACGACATCACCCAGACAAGACAGCGCCGGGTAAGACGATAGACGCCGTCGAGTTCAGACAGGTACGTGTACTTGCCGACAACGCTCTATGAAGACGAATTGACGAATGATAGGCATACGAAGCGTTCGAAGTACTAAGAGATTCCACGACACGAAGCGAGTATGATACACGGTACAATAAGGTACAAGAGGAATGGGATAAGTACCGCAGCAATCTTGCCGAGTATGTGCTCCAAGAAGAACGAGAACGTCTTGGAGCAAGTCATAAACAAGCGCGTATACTAGAGGAAGAACAAAGACTTGCAGAAACGAGACAGCGTGAGGCAGAAGAAGCTCGTGCCAAAGTAGAGCGTACTGCTCAACAACAGAAAGAACGACTCGCAGAAGAGCGATCACGTCAAGCAGCAGAACGAGCACAAAAAGGACCAGAAAAGGTAGCCAAAGGACGCCTCCGCCAATAGAAAGAATATCAGGAAGCTAAACTAAAGCAGCGTCGTAAACAGCTCCAAAAGAAGGCGGAGAAGAAGAAGATGATAGAGAAGAAGAAGGAGCAGAAGAGGAGAGGGGCAGTGAAGATAAAGAAGGAGAAGAAGTGGGTAGAGAAGAAGAAGAGGAAGGAGCAGAAGAGGGTAGAGAAGAGGAAGAAGATAGAGGAGAAGAAGGCGGAGAGGAAGGGGAAGAGCAAGTAAGTGTTGCAAGGCGTAGAGGATAACCAAGGCAGTCCGCATGCAGATATCACGCACGATTACAAAACGCGCAGTCGAAGACAATAGTCACAGAGTTTAGTAATGATATAGAATGTCCGACGAGGGCCCTACACTTACAATAATAGCAAGTCAACAAGCCACCTAGTCATGCCAGTCAAAAAACCCTAGTGTGCCGTGACTGTCGTA
>Ga0265797_10011725_pt1 | contig 10913 bp, 10 predicted proteins | sample P2T30metagenome_FD_192433 | JGI IMG/M metagenome (GOLD analysis project Ga0265797, IMG submission 192433) | Plant litter microbial communities from East Loma Ridge, Irvine, California - P2 T30 | ecosystem: Environmental > Terrestrial > Plant litter > Unclassified | place: USA: California... | reverse complement strand
CAGTACGAGGAGGGTCACGTCGTCACGGGCGATGCGGTCGCGGGCGAGCAGGGCGATGGCGTCGACGAGATCGGGGGCGTCGGAGCGTTCGGCGTCGCCCGAGCGGGCGACGATGCCGCCGACCTCGACCAGCCAGCCGTTCTCGTCGTCGAGCACGTCGAGCACGCCGTCGCTCATGACGACGAGCCGGTCGCCCGGCAGCAGCACGATGGTGTGGGTCTCGTGCGTCTGCGCCTCGAGCCCGAGCGGCAGGTCGGATCCCATCAGCTGCTCGACGGAGCCGTCGGCGCGGACGACCAGGGCGAGACCCGAGCCGGCGTCGACGTACGAGAGCTCGTCGGTGTCGAGGTCGAGCACGGCGTGGAAGTAGGTGACGAACGAGCCGGTGCGCTGCAGATCGCCGATGACGGCGCGCTCGATGCGGTCGACGGCCGTGCCGAGGAGGCGGTTGTCGCTGACCGTGGGGACGGCGGCTCGGCAGGCGGCCCGGACCGACGACCCGAGGATGGCCGCGCCGACGCCCTTGCCCATGACGTCGCCCACGGCGACGTGCACCTGTCGGCCGACGACGCCGTAGTCGAAGTAGTCGCCGCCGACGCTGAGGGAGGGGAGGCAGACGCCCTCGACGTGGACGTCGTCGATCTCGAGCGGCTCGGCGGGCAGCAGCGCCTGCTGGGTCGCGGACGCCGAGGCGGCCTCGGCGTCCGCCAGCAGCTCGCTCTGCGCCCAGGCTGCGAGGTCCTCGAACTCGGACATCTGCTCGGCGTCGAGATGACGCGGTTCGAAGCCCATGACGCAGAACGAGCCCACGACGTTGCCCGACCCGTCGAGCAGGGGGTGGCCGAGGTAGAAGCCGAGGCCGTTGGCGCGGAACGGCTCGATGTGGTCGAAGCGGGCGTCGGCGGCGGCGTCTTCGGCGGAGATGATCTCGCCCGAGTCGATCACGAGGTGGCAGGGGGTGTCGTGCCGACCCACCACCGGGACGTCGAAGCCGTCGCGACCGAGGAAGAGCGCGCGCTGATTGTCGAGCACCGTGACCGACGACATCGGCACGCCGAAGATCGCCCTGGCCATGCGGGTGATGCGGTCGAGGCGGGGATTGCGGTCGGAGTCGATGACGCCGAGGCTCTCGACCGCCCGCTGACGCCTGATCTCGCGAGTCGACTCCTGCATCGCTGCACCCCCTCTCTGTGGACACTCTAAACAGATGGAGCGGTCTACGGCGGCGATCGGGCCGCCGCCGGTGGCCCCATTTCTGGTCTGGCCGGGGTGTGGAGGAGCCGATCGACGAGCCGTAGGGTCAGCGCTGCGCGAGAGCAGCCGCGACGGACGCGGCCGACTCGGCGTCGTCGATGGTGACGGCGACCGCGCTGCCGTCGCGGCGTCGGACGACGATGCCGGGGCGGCGGCCGGTGACGTAGGCGGTGCCGCGCTTCGAGACGCGCAACCCCCAGCCGCCCCACGACATCGGGTCGAGGGTCTCGGTCTCGACGCCGGCGACGTCGGCCAGGCGCACCCGCAGCAGGCGGACGCCGAGCAGCGCCGAGACGAGGCGCACCCCGCGGTGGTCGACGGTCAGTCGGACGCGGCCCAGAGCGAGGACGGCGGCGCCGGCGAGCAGCAGCACGGCCGAGTAGACGACGACCGAGGAGGCGCCCATCACGAAGAGCACGGCGCCGGAGACGATCGCCAGGGCCATCACGACGGACCCCATCACGACGAAGACGGGGCTGCCGGTGGTGCCCGACCACGCCAGTCGCTCCCCCGGTCGCAGATCCGCCGGGCGGACGCTCGCCCGGTCGTCGAACTCCACGTCGGGCAGCGCCCGGACGCCGCTGCCGGTCGCCAGCCAGCCGACGACGACGCCCCAGGCGAGGCCCGGGAGCGTGAGCGCGGGCGTCCAGCCGGCCACCGCCTCCTCGGGGGTCGGCGCGGCCGCGGTCGCGAGGGCGGTGGCGACCCAGGTGCAGGCGGCCAGGCCGGCGAAGGAGGCCGCGCCTCCGGCGATCAGGCGTGACGGGCGCCCGCGCCGGGTCAGGGCGGCCACGATCGACACCGTGGTCAGGGCCGCGACGATCGCCGCGACGACGGCGAACGACGACCAGGTTCCCGAGAACCCGTCGGCGGCGCCGTCACCCGACCAGTGACGCGCGATGGTGTCGCCCAGCTGCGGACCGACCACGAGGGCGACGACCACGAGGAGGGCCGCGGGCGCGAGGGCCGCGACGGCGGCCGAGGAGGTGCGGAGCAGGGCCACCCCGTCCACCTCGGCGGGCACGTGGTCGGCGGGCACGGGCGTGGTGCCGGTCTCGGGCTCGTCGGGCGCGCTCGGGGCGGGTCGGTCGGTGGTCATGTCATCCCCCTGATGATCGTGGCGAGGTCGGCGGGTGCGATGCCGAGGCGGGCGGCGTCGCGCACGAGCGCGGCGGCGGCGGCGTAGAGGGCCGTGGTCGGGGCGTCGGCGCCCGCGATGACGACCGCCCCGCGACCGCGACGGAGCTCGATCAGGCCGGCGGTACGGAGCGAGTCGTAAGCCCGCAGGACGGTGTGCATGTTGATCGCGAGGGCGGCCGCGAGGTCACGCGCCGAGGGCAGTCGCTCGCCGACCTCGATGTCGCCGTCAGCGATGCCCCGGCGGATCTGCGTCACGATCTGGTCGGCGATCGGCATCTCGGATGCCGGGTCGAGCCTGATCAACATGTTCTAGTTCTACTAGTACAAGTGGTTGCTCGGCAAGAGCCCCCGTGCGCTTATCGGCTAGCCGTCGCTCGAGCTCGAGCACCAGACTCTCAGGAGGTGCACAGTGGACGTACCGCTAAGCCTCGATTTGAGGCTCCTGAGCTCGTCGCCATCTCGGTGGTGAGGGGGTCAGGCGGTGCCAACTTGTCGTCAACCGCTCGAAAGGTCTCTCATGAGCTTCCTCGCCTTCCTCCTCCTCGGCCTCATCGCCGGCGCCATCGCCAAGGCCATCCTCCCCGGCCGTCAGGGCGGCGGCTGGATCGCCACCCTCGTGCTCGGCGTCATCGGCGCCCTGCTCGGCGGCTGGATCGGCGGCGCGCTCTTCGGCGTCGACTTCAACGGCTTCTTCTCGATCGAGTCGTGGCTGATCGCCATCGTCGGCGCGGTCGTCGTGCTGTTCGTCTACGGCCTCATCACGGGTCGCAGCAAGCGCTGACCCTCCGGGTCCAGAAGAAGGGGCGGGCGCAGTGCGCCCGCCCCTTCGTCGCGCTCGGGGTCAGCCGAGCCAGCCCCCGTCGGATGGCGCGGAGCTAGGCTTCGACGTGATGAGCGACGACGACGTCTCCCGGCCCCGCGCTGCCGCCCCGGCCCCCAGAGGGCGGGGTGCGGTCCTCACCATCGCGCTCATCGTCGGCATCTCGCCGTTCGCGACCGACATGTACATCCCCGGACTGCCGGCCATCGCGCGCGACCTCGGAGCCTCGACGGCGCAGGTGCAGCTCAGCCTCACCGCCTTCCTCGTCAGCTTCGCGCTGGGGCAGATCGTCATCGGCCCGCTCAGCGACGGCACGGGTCGCCGGCGCATCGTCCTCATCGGCATGTCGGTGTTCGCACTCGCTTCGGTCGCCTGCGCGGTGGCACCCGACGCGAGCACCCTCGTCGTGGCCCGGGTGCTCCAAGGGCTAGGAGGCGCGGCGGGCTCCGTCGCGGCCCGCGCGATGGTCGGCGACTCGACCACGGGCACCACCCGGAGCCGGCTCTTCGCCACCCTGGCGGCCATCAACTCGGTCGGCCCGGTCGTGGCCCCGCTCGTCGGCGGCGCCGTGCTGGCGGCCGGGTCGTGGCGCATCACGTTCGTCGTGCTGGCCGTCTTGGGGGCGGGGCTGGCCATCGCGGCGACGCGACTGCTTCCGGAGACCCTCACCGCGCCTCCTGAAGGCGGAGCCTCGCTGGGTGCGTCGCTGCGAAGGATGCGCGGCCTGCTCGGGATCGCACGGTTCCGCTGGTACCTGATCACCGGATGCGCGGCGACGATCGGCTTCTTCTCGTACATCTCGACGTCGTCGTTCGTGTTCCAGCAGGAGTACGGATTCGGCGAGGGGCTCTACACGCTCGTCTTCGCCTCGAACGCGTCGTGCATGATCGCGTCGACGCTGGTGTTCCGACGGCTCATCGGGCGATTCGACGAGGACCGCCTCTTCACCGTCGGGCTCGCGGTCTGCGCGACCGGGTCGCTGCTGGTGCTCGTGGGGGCGCTCTCGGGCGCGGGGCCGGCGCTCGTGTGGCCGGCGCTGGCGATCGTCACGGCGGGGTGGGGGTGGGTGATCCCGGGGTCGATCACGCTGACGCAGGCGCTCGGCCATCGCTCTCCCGGCACGGCGGCTGCCCTCGTCGGCGGGCTGCAGTTCGGCCTGGGCGGAGCGGCCACACCGCTCGCGGGCGCCCTCGGCGGTACGGCCGTCGTGATGGGCGCGCTCATGCTCGGGTTCATCGCGGTCGGTCTCGGCGCGCAGGTCTGGGCGTCGCGACGGGTCAGGTGACGGTGCCGGTGCCGGTGCCGGCTGAGCCGTGGCCGGGATCGAGATCGAGGAGTCGCACGATCACACGGCCTGGATCACCCTCGTGAACGCGAGTCGTGTCGACCTACGGGAGGTCGAGGGACCCTGCGACGCGGCGAGGGTCGGTCTGTGCCTGCAGACGGTCGAAGACGGGAGCGCAGGCCGCTCGGAGTTCGTCCCACGTGGCGGTCATGAGGCCCGTCGGCGGGATGTCCACGCTCTGCGCGTAGCCGTGCTGCGCACGCGGCACCGGGTCTCCGGGCAGGACCAGAGACTGCACGAACGCCCCCGTGTCCTGGTCGAACGTCAGCGTGTGCGAGGCGACGTTCCGCCCCCAGTCTTCGGAGGGCCAGGACAAGAACACCACGTGACGGGGCGGAGCGGCCGGGTCGGTCGCGGAGACGTAGCTTCCGTAGTGCTCCTCGCCGGGCGAGAGGATCTTGTACGCGCCGTTGTCCAGGTAGATCAGGAGAGCCTCGGGGAACGGCTTCGCTCCGTACATGGCGGTGTACCGCAGCGCCTGGACGAACACGGGAGCGCCCAGCGGCACCTCGAGTGCTCGCCGCGAGGAGTGCTCTTGCTCGATCATCGTGTCTCCTCTCGGTGAAGACGGGTCGACAGGGGTGCCCAGATTAGACAATCTCTTCGGTACGTAGGCGTCTCCGGAGCCGCTGGGCTGATCGGCCGGTAGCGTCGCCGTCATGGGGATCTGGTCTCGGCTCGTCGGCGCGGCGTCGAGCGACGTGCCCGCGGAGTTCGTCGTCGTCGTCAACCGGGAGAGCGTGTCGATGGGCGACGACGCCCAGTCGCACCGTCGCGAGCTGCGGGTCCGGGCAGGGTCGCTCGTCGGCGATGTGGTCGAGCGCAGCAGCCCCGACGTTCGCGTGCAGGGCTGGTCGTGGGTGGCCGTCGTCGACGGAACCGTCGTCGCGGTGTGGTCGCTCGACCACGGCGTCGCCCTGCTCGCCCCCGACAGGCCCCTCACCGTGTCAGACCCGGGCGGGGTCGTCCAGGTGCGCTTCCTCTACCTCGGCCGGCTCGACCCGGCCTGGCTGCACGCGCGCCTCGCCCAGGGTGCGCCGCTCGACCGGGACGCACTCGCCGCCGAGCACGCTCCGCTCGCCCGTGCGGTGCTCGAGCATGAGCGCCGGGAGCGCGAGGCCGCGACGACCGCGCGCCTGCTCGGCCCGACGTGCGTGCACGCGCTGGAGCGCCTCGGGGCGGTCGTCGACCTCCACTCCGACGTGCTCTGCCGGTTCGACGTCGGCGGCGTCGCCTGGCAGGTCGAGCGCAGCGACAGCATGATCGTCGTCTTCGGCCGGGGGCGCCGATCGCCCCTGGCGTCGCTGCGCCCGGTCGGCCTCGCGGAACGCTGGGTGCTGGCGGCGCTGGCCCTCGACCGGCGCGTCGCCGAAGGCCTCGACCCGCTGCCCGACGCGCCTGTGCGCGCCGGGGCCGAGCCGGTGCAGCTCACGGTCGCGGGCAGGGCCCGGGCTGTCGAAGGCTCGTCGGGCGCGGTCATCGCGCAGCTGAGGGATGCACGAGACGTCGCGTCTCTCGACCTCGTCCTGGGCCGCGACCTCGACGAGGTGGTCGCCCTGTTCGGCCTCGCCGGGTCACGCGGCTGAGGCACGAATAGGAGAATCGGGCCGCAGTTTTTTCCGTTAATCCCGCGGCGACCCAGCGGCAGGCGGCCCAAACTGATCGTTGTCGACTTTCATGTGGCGACTTCTGCTCGAACCTCAGGGGTTGACCAACGTAGTGGCGGCGACCAGCGAGAGTGGCCTTTGCGTGCTTGAGCAGAAGGACCCCGTCGGTGCCTTTATTGAGGGCGATCACCATCCCCACTGCCCGGTCGGGCGAATGGACGACGAGGTCATAGTCGAAGAGGGCACCGCTGAAGTCGACGTGCTCGCGGACGACTTCGGTGCCTAGCTCAAGGGTGGCAGTGATCCATCCGATCGGCGCGGTACATGTCGGCGCCGACGGCGCCCTTAGATGCCGGGCACTGCGGCGAAGGTCGGCAGCTTCTCGTGAACCTCGCGGGAGCTCTCTACGACCCCATTGACCCCGTCGGCCGGCTCCCGTTCAACATCCTCGGCATGGTTGCCGAGTTCGCGCGATACCTCATCCGCACCCGTGATGTCCCGACGAACGACCGCCGAACGAACGCTTGTCTCGCACTCCCGGATCAAGACGCCACTCATGCTCCGACGCTCTAAACGACGTTTCCTCGGCTTAGATCCGCTACATTCGATCCACCCGACACCGATGGAGATGCACGTTGACCGATTACCTGCCCCGACTTACAGACGCTGTCAAAACTGGTAGCGCCATCCTGGTCCTAGGCACTGGGGTAAGCAAGGCCCTGAGCGGGAACGCTCCCGAAGCTGACTGGGCTGGTCTTATTTCCTCTGGAATGGTCCATGCAAGTGAAGCTGGAGCTTCGAATCGCTGGTTAGATGCTCAAGAAACTGCCCTCTCCCTGGCTTTGGAGGAACATGACGTCAGTGGACTCATAGGCGTCGCCTCACAAGTCGCGAACAAACTAAGGCAAGTTGGGTCTCAACGCTTCGCCGACTGGCTTCGTGATGACATCGGAGATCTTCCGCTGGTACCTAACGATCTTGCAGACGCGCTTGCAGCACTCAGTCTTCCAATTCTGACAACAAATTACGATACATTGCTAGAAAAAGCACTTAATCGTAGTAGTACAGACTGGTCGGAGCCCGAAAATATGCGGAAACTGGCCCGACACCAGTTTGATGGAGTGGGTCATTTGCATGGTATTTGGACCAAGCCGGAGTCAGTCGTACTTACTGAAGCAGAGTACGCCCACCTCCTCACTGACGAAACTTCTCAATTCCTTCAGCAAGCATATTACCTAACAAAGTCATTCATTTTTGTTGGTTATGGTGAGGGGCTGAACGACCCAAACTTTGACAAACTACTCACTCTTCACGGCAAACTGTTCCCATCATCTTCGGGAGATCATTTTCGTTTGGTTTCAGACGATGATCTTGCGGCGGCAACAAAGAGGCACGGAAACGACGATATTCGGGTAATCACTTACGGCTCCACGCATGACTCTCTTCCAAACTTTATTCACCAGCTTGCTCCAGTCTCTAAGGCAGGAAAGAAACCGTCTCACGATGGCATTGCCTATGCAAGGGATGCTCTCATTGAGCAAATTCGTCAAGAGACCGTGGTAGCCGAGCACATTCCGGCAAACCAGGACGTAGATCTCAAGGACGTTGCGATTACCCCAGTTCTCCTTCCCATGCCTCACGAGCAATTTGCCGCAGCCCGGAGCCTTGAAGAGGAATTTCGCCCCGAGCGCCTCGACCCTGACGACGTTCTCCGCCAGCCAAAGGTCTTGATTGTAGTTGGCGATGAGTTAACTGGGCTCACAACTTGCCTCAGATGGCTAGCTGCTAGCGCTTCGTCTCAAGGCGCAAACACCGCGCCTATCTTTGTCGACGCGCGTACATGCGTGATCAACTCTCGCCCCCTCGACCGGCACATACGTAAGGAAGCCCTAACACACAGGCTTATCGACCAAAAGAATGATGAGCTCCCGCCCTACGTTCTTGCTCTCGACAATCTCAAGCCCAGCCACAGCCGAGCTTATGACGCGACGATTGAGGATCTTCTGGCCTCGACAGCGACAAGCATAATTGTTGGCTGCCGTCCTGGAGACGAAGAACAAATTGCGCAAGACCTAGCAAGCCACACTCTCAATGTGGAGATCTGCCACCTAGGTAAACTCGCACAAAAGGAAGTCGTCGAGTTTGCGCGCATCCTCGCTCCAACGCGCGCGGACTCTCTCAGCGAGGACGTTCTTGCTGTAATTCGTCGAGAACACCTGCCCCGTTCTCCCTTCACCGTGTCTCTCTTGATTGTCCTATTCACCCGCGGCTCGAAGACTGCTTTGCACAACTCTGAGACAGCCGTGCTGAATGAATACATTAGCCTAATGCTGGGTAGGAATGGTCAATACCTGGACCCTAGATGGTCTCTCGACCCTCAAAATCGAGAGGTAGTTTTAGCCTCTCTTGCCAAGTTGTTCGTCAAGGAGCGCAAGGGCGCTGTCACGCACCATAATGCCGTAGAATTTATTGAGCGAATATTCAGAGACCTTGACTGGCCTGATGGAGCTTACGACACCCTTGAGAGCTTCAGGGCAATGAAACTCATCCGCATCAGTAATGATGTAGTTCAATTCCAACAGTCCAGTTATCTGCACCTCTTCGCCGCGAAAGCCGCAATTGGTGATGAACAATTCCTCCAGGAAATGCTTCAAGACCCCTTGTACTTTGCACCCATTCTGCGGCACTACGCAGCACTTGTGAGAAACAGTGAAGTCGTTGTAAACAGAATGTCAGAGCTGCTTTCGGATTGGACATTAGAGCCCGCGCGCAGCCCAATATTCACAGACGTGCAGGCCCGCGAGGCTCCGGCTGATGTGCAGGAGGAGCCCGCAAAACCTGCCGAGCTGGAGCAAGACTATGAGAAAGATGAGACCCCACAGGTCTCGGAGCCCGAATTGCGCGATGAGTATGACTACTCGGACGATGCCGATCGCGTTCCATTTCCCCTCTCAGACCCGTCCACTTGGGATCGGGCAAGCCGACTTTCCTGGACCCTCGACCTCGCCTCTCGCGTTGTGCGTGATTCTGACCAAATTACGGACCGGGATCTAAAAAGCAACATTCTTGCCCTTGTCCTCGATAGGTGGGGACTTCTGCTTGAGCTCTTTGTTCTTGATGGCCGCTATGAGCAAGCTGCGCACGGAGTCGCTTCACGCATGATCGACAATAGGGATTTGAAAGAGTCTCGACGTGAAGCCATGGTTGACCGTTTGCGCCTACTTCTACCTTCATTCATAGTGATTGGTGGCATTTCGGCCACCTTGTCATCACGGAAACTACTTCGGGCTTTCGAGCGGCTTGACGACGCATCCGACTTGACTTCTTATGGTTCGCCAATGGCGGGTCTGCTCGCTTTTGAACTCCAGGAAAAGGGGTGGGTGCAACGCCTAGCTCAAACACAGGATGACAACGCACGAACGTGGCTTCGCGTGGAGTTTCTCCATCTTCTCGGTAGATTGAGCTACGTCAATGCGTCTCTCTCACCAGAAGACGAGCCGCTCCTTCTCGAGTTTCTTGCGGAGACGGGTGCGCTCCGATTTAGCTTCGAGAGCGATGCTGCCCGGCGGCGTTGGATGGGTAGGTATGAGCAACGACTGACGAGGGAAAGGAACTTTAACAAGAAGAACAGGCTTCCGCGAGGGGCCAAAGCCATTGAGAACTAGCCTTGGAATCCGTACTTTGCCTGAGGTCGATCTGATCCTGGAATTGATTAAAGTCGATCTCGACGTCGAGGCTTGTAAGCGGGCGCCAAAAGACCAGGACGGACACACCCTCGTAGCGACGACTCTGGATCGGCTCGGGAGATCGACCATCGACAGGCCTGGCTTCGCCGAGCAGCTCCGAAGCCTGGGTGCGGGCCCATGAGTTCTGCACCTCGGCGGAGGCGCCACTTCGACCCGGTCGAGGTCGATGGTGTTCTCGGTCATGGCGGCGTTGGCGCTGATGGAGCTCGAGATCAAACGAGTGCGGGACTCTGTTCGAGAGCGCCGAACAGCGGGGAAGGATCTCCGTGGGCACCGAACTGTGGTCACGGGCAGCCAGATCCTCTCCGCATTTCGGTTGCTCGATACGAGCCAGCCGTCATCGTGCGTTGCCGCCGTGTCGGCATGCCCCGCGCAACCCTCTACCGCCGTTTCGGGGCCCCGATCTCAAACGAACAATTGGCGAGGCACACCACAATCCAGGGGACGATGCCGCGGATCTTCTCGACGAGCCACCATCTGTCCAACCTGCGGTTGCTCACAACGTCTCACCGCGTTCCCGTTACTGCTGCGTTACCGCTTCGCCCCGTCAGCAAAGAAAAGAGCCCCGGAACCCCTATAAGTACGGGGTTCGCGGGGCTCATTCTCTGGCGGTACCGGTGGGATTTGAACCCACGGTGGAGTCAACCCCCACACATGTTTTCGAGACATGATCCTTCGGCCGCTCGGACACGGTACCGAGAGCGAGTGTAATACACGACGGGGGCTGTGTCGAAACGGTGACCCGCGCCTCCTCGGCTCCTGCGCCCCTCCACAGGCATCGCGGCCGTGATGTCAGTGGTCGGGCGTAGGTTTCGAGCATGACGCAGCGCACCTCCCTCGCCTTCCTGTCGGGCGTCGGCACCACCCTCGCCGCGGCCGGCGGGGCCTTCGCCCTGTACCGCCACTTCGCCGGTCAGCAGCGCGCCGCCGCCCACGACCTGAACGAGAAACTGCCGGTCCACTCGGCCTGGTGGCGCTCGCGCTACGACAAGAAGGGCGCC
>Ga0265797_10011722_pt1 | contig 10915 bp, 9 predicted proteins | sample P2T30metagenome_FD_192433 | JGI IMG/M metagenome (GOLD analysis project Ga0265797, IMG submission 192433) | Plant litter microbial communities from East Loma Ridge, Irvine, California - P2 T30 | ecosystem: Environmental > Terrestrial > Plant litter > Unclassified | place: USA: California... | reverse complement strand
TGCCAACCAGGAATCGTCAGCGTCCTCAGGCCAGACCAACTCGTAGCCGGCGATCAGCAGTGCGTAGGCATCTTTGGCGTAGTAGGTCTCATCGAAGATCAGCAGATGCGGGTGGGCCAGATCGCGCAGGCGCAGAATGCCCGCGAAGACGGTGATCAGACCTGGGAGGATCCAACCCCATATCCCGGGTCGAAAAGGTTCGGCACCGAGCCGCCGCTGCATCCGCGTCAGGGCAGTTTCGGCGGGCGTGACGCGGCTCGCAGGGAGAGCTTCAACGGGCGTCGATCCGGAGCCGGGCTCCCCGGCAGGGGCCGGGATGCTGCGTGCGGGCTCGGCGGGGTTCACTATGGGTATGCTACTTGGCGCAAGCCGATCACCAACTAGAAGCAGGCGTGTCATGGACTCAGGCGAAGCAACACCTTCCGATGACACCAGCGAATCTGAGCTCGCTGAGGGGGTCGACGCCATCGATTCCGCGGCTGATTCACACCTCTGGGACACTCCGATCGTGCTCGCGGCGACGCCGATCGGCAACCTTGGTGATGCCACCGACCGTTTGAAGCGACTGCTGGCCAGCGCGGAGATCATCGCGGCCGAGGACACCCGCACCGCCCGCCATCTCGCCCGGGCGCTGAAGATCGAAACACGAGCCCGCTTGGTCAGCCTGCACGAGCACAACGAAGCGTCCCGCGCCGAGGAGCTGGTGACCCAGGCCTTAGCGGGCGCCCATATCTTGGTGGTCTCCGATGCTGGGATGCCCTCGGTCTCAGACCCAGGTTTCCGCCTCGTGGAAAAGGCGATCGCCGCCGGGGTGGACGTGACAGTAGCGCCCGGAGCCTCCGCCGTGACCACCGCGCTGGCCCTTTCTGGGCTGCCCACGGACAGGTTCACCTTCGCTGGATTCGTCCCGCGCAAGGCGGGGGAGCGCAAGAAGCTGCTCACCCGGCTCGCCGCCGAAGAGTGGACCACAGTGCTCTTCGAATCCCCACACCGCGTGGCGGCCACCCTGCGTGAGTTCGCGCTCGCGCTGGGAGAGGACCGGCAGGCCGCCCTGGCTCGGGAACTCACCAAGCGCTACGAGGAGGTGCTGCGAGGTGGCCTCGGCTCACTCGCGGCTCGGGCCCAGGAACGCAACCTTCGCGGGGAGATGGTGCTGGTGATCGGAGGCGCCGTGCCCAGTGGCACGGGAGCCGAAGCCCCCAGCTTGGAGGAGCTTGCCGACGTCGTACTCCAGAAGGTCACCGAGGGAATCAAGCTCAAGACGGCAGCCAAAGAGGTCGGGATGACCCACTCGGTTTCCGCCAGTGAAATATACGATGCAGCTCTCTCAAGGAGGCGCGCCGAAAACCCCGGTTGAACAGTAGAATGTTCTGCACAGCGGAGAGGGACTCCACCGCAGGGGAATCGATGAGCAGGCGGGGCCATGACCGAGGACAGCAGGGGCAGCGAACAACTGGCGCACGAGAGCGCGAATAATCAGATCCGCGAAGCCGCAACCCAGCAGGTCGCGCAGCTCGATCCGCAGACGAACGCAACTGACGGTGTGCTCGAGCTCTTAGCCGCGCAGCCTCAGCAGCCCGTATACGCTGTGCCCAACGGCACCGGGGGCTGGGTGGATGTCTCCGTCACCAGCTTCGTGGACCAGGTCCGCGGCGTCGCAAAGGGACTCATTGCTCTAGGAATCGAGCCCGGTGATCGCGTGGCCGTCATGGCCCCCACAAGTTACAGCTGGGCAGTTGTGGACCAGGCCATCTGGTTCGCTGGCGCCATCTCGGTCCCGATCTACGAGACCAGCTCTGTTCACCAGGTCAGCGCGCTGCTCCAAGATGCCAAGGTGAAGATCGCACTGGCAGGAAGCGTGGCTCTCGAGGACTGCCTGCGCGCAGCGGGCGCGAAGCTCAACGGTGCCCGTCCGGCAGTGCTGCCCGTCGGTGAGCTGCGCCAGCTCGATGATCTCTCCGCCGCGGGCGAGCACGTCAGCGACGACAAGCTGGAGGCGGCGCGGTCCCGTGCAACGTTGAATGATGTCGCCACACTTGTCTATACCTCCGGCACCACCGGTGAGCCCAAGGGCGCACGCATCACGCACCGGAATCTGGCCGAGGGCGCTGCGAACATCCTGCCTTTCGCCGAGGAGATCCTAGGCGAGAACGAATCGCGCACGCTCCTGTTCCTGCCCCTGGCCCATGTGCTGGCCCGAGCCGTGCAGCTCATGTGCCTGCACCGCGGCGTTCAGGTGGCGCATTCGGCTGACTCCTCGGCGCTGCTGGATGACCTCGCAAGTTTCCGACCAACCTGGTTGCTCGCGGTCCCGCGGGTGTTTGAGAAGGTCTACGCCGGAGCGTCCGCCAAGGCTCGCGCCGAGGGCAAGGGAAAGATCTTCGAGTCGGCCCGGGAAACTGCGATCGCCTATTCCAAGGCGCTGCAGGACGCGGACGCCGGCACGGGTCCGGGTCCTTCAGTCAGGTTGCGCGCGCGACGGTCGATCTTCGCCAAGCTGGTGTATTCCAAGCTCCATGCCCGGCTCGGCGGCAGCGTGCGCTATATGATCTCCGGCGCCTCCACGCTGAACCCGGAGATCGCCCACTTCTTCACCGGGATCGGACTGCCCGTCCAGGAGGGCTACGGCCTCACCGAGTCCACCGCGCCGATCACGCTCAACATTCCCGGGGCTACCCGCATCGGGACCGTCGGGATTCCGGTGCCGGGCAATACCGTGCGCATCGCCGCCGATGGCGAAGTCCTGCTCAAGGGTCCGGTGGTCTTCGATGGATACCACGAGAGCCCCGAAGCCACCACGGCAGCATTCGACGCGGACGGGTTCTTCCACACGGGAGACCTGGGAGCCCTCGACGCGGACGGTTACCTCACGCTCACCGGCCGGAAGAAAGATCTGATCGTGACGGCCGGGGGCAAGAACGTGTACCCGATGCCTATGGAAGAGGTCATCCGGGCCCACCCCCTAGTGGCTCAGGCAGTCGTGGTCGGAGACAACCGGCCCTATGTGGCCGCGCTGATCACTCTGGATGCCGACGCCGTGGCCGATTGGTGCCGGACGAATGGGTTCCGAGAGATATCGCTGATCGACGCCGCCAAGCACCCGAAGGTCCGCCAAGAGATCGGTCTCTCCGTGGAGGCCGCCAACCGTCGGGTCTCCCGCGCGGAGTCGATCCGGAAGTTCGAGCTGCTCGACGTCGAACTCTCCGAGCACTCCGGGCATATGACTCCCTCGATGAAGCTGCAGCGGCATAAGGTGCTCGCGGACTTCGAGAACGTCATCAATTCCGTCTACGCGACCTGATCCGCCCCTTTCGCATCCCTGGGGCGAAAACGGGTGAAATAACCCGCGATCGGGGCATCATTCCGCCGGGAATCGACCCAGGGATGATCAAGGCGGCATCTCGTGACCGCTCCCTGTGGAAATCGGGACTGAAGTCCAGGTAACTTCGCGAGGATCGCGCCCATGCGGCGCCCTCGTGAACTCCCAGTCGAGCTCCAGAACCATGCCTTCACCCGTGAAGATCTCACCGGGTGGCAGCTCCATGAGGAGCGCGCCCGACGACGGGACGTCTTTCGCCTCGCCCACGGAGTGTTCGTCTCCGCTGCTTCGCAATGGGATTCGCTGATGACCGCCAAGGAACTCGCGCGAGCACTTCCCGACTGCTGGATCTCCCACTTCACCGCTGCACGCGTCTACGCCTGGGAACCGCCACGGAGGTTGCGAGAAGAGGACACCATTCACCTCTCGCAGTCCCGGGAATCGAACCGACGGATCAGACGTCCGGAGGTGATCAGCCACCGGCAGTCGGCGTATGACCAGGACCTGCTGACTATGGGAGGGGTTCGGATCACGAGTCCGGCGCGGACGTGGCTGGATCTAGCTTCAGTGCTGACGGAGACCGAACTTATCTGCTTCGGTGACCACCTTGTGCGGACCCCCTATCCCGCGTTCGAGGGACGGACGGAACCTTTCGCGACTCTGAGCGAGCTCCGCGAAACCCTGACCAGAGTGTCTGGGGTTCAGGGCCGGCGTCGTGCCCTGAGCGCGCTCGAGCAGGTTCGCGTCGGCGCTGATTCTGGTGCCGAAACTCGGTTGCGGCTCGCACTCGTGGATGCGGGGCTTCCGGAACCTGCGCTCCAGGTGCCGTTGGATCCACGCGGCTTACGAACCCGGTGCGCCGACCTCGGGTACCCGGAGTTGAAGATCGCCATCCAGTACGAGGGCTTGACGCACTTCACTCCCGAGCAGGCCAAGGCCGATCAGCGCAGGGACAATGCGTTCCTTGAGCAGGGCTGGATCGTGCTGCGCTTCAACGATCGCGACTACGCGCAAGGGTTCGCTTCAGCCGTGCAACAGGTGCGCGGAGCTCTCAGCCACCGCAGCAGCTGACGGGTCCCGCATCCCTGGGGCACAAACAGTCTTTATAGCGCTGGATTCAGCGTTTATCCCACCCGTATTTGCCCCAGCGATGGGAAAAGGGTTCGGCGCGGAGGTGCACCCGCTGGGGGAGGGGATGGGGCGATACAGTTGATCACCGTGAGTGATCAGCAACGAGACCGCGCAGGTGCCGAGACGAACCCCGCCGCGACAGCAGGTGAGACGCCTCGCGCCTACCGTCCGAGGACCGCGAAAGACGACGACGCCGGCTCGGCTCCCAGCTCAGAGTCCAGCGCCGGGCCGGCGCGGGACCAGGCGGAGGAGAAATCCGGGAAGAAGCGTCGGCTGCAGTACCCACCGGCACCTGAGGCACTTCCGGTCCCGGTCATCGATAATCACGCCCACCTCGATTTCCGCGATGGCGAGATCAGCGTCTCGGTCCAAGAGGCTCTTGACGCGGCCCAGGCAGTCGGTGTGATTGGCGCGCTGTGCGTGGGATACGACGTGGCCTCTTCAGAGTTCTCCGTGACCGCCGCAGGCAAAGATCCGCGACTGAAGGCAGCCGTAGCTCTGCATCCCAATGACGCGCCCGTGCTGGCCGCCCAGGGGGAGTACGACGCCGCCTTCGCGCGCATCACCGAGCTCGCCCGGGATGAGCAAGTCGTGGCCATTGGCGAAACCGGGTTGGACTACTTCCGCACCGCCGAGGACGGCGTCGCCGCGCAGAAACGCAGTTTCACCGACCACATTGCGCTCGCCGTCGAACGCGGTTTGGCCATGCAGATCCATGATCGTGACGCCCACGCAGATGTTGTCGAAGTCCTGAACGCCGCCCCCGAGTTACCCCGCAGCGTGGTCTTCCACTGCTTCTCTGGAGACGCCGAGCTGGCCCGGATCTGCAATGCCAACGGTTGGTATATGTCCTTCGCCGGGACGGTCACCTTCAAGAATGCGCGCGCCCTGCGGGAGGCGCTCGCGATCGCTGACCCGCAGCTGATCCTGGTCGAGACGGACACTCCCTTCCTGACCCCGCATCCTTACCGCGGACAGCCAAATGCCCCGTATCTGATCCCGCAGACCATGCGACTCATGGCCGAGGTGCGCGAAGCTCGGCTGGAATCGCTGTGCCAGCAGGTCATGCTCAACACCACACAGGCCTATGGGAGCTGGACATGAATCAACGCCCGCAGCAACTGCTCTCCGCCGCGCATATCCGCGAACTCGCAGCCGGTCTCGATATGCGTCCGACGAAACAGTGGGGGCAGAACTTCGTCATCGATCCGAACACGATCCGGCGGATCGTGGGGCTCGCGGACCTCGACGGAAGCGAACACGTCCTGGAGGTCGGTCCCGGACTGGGCTCCCTCACCCTGGGACTGTTAGATGAATCTGCCCTGGTCAGTGCGGTGGAGATCGATCCCAAGCTCGCAGGACAGCTGCCGGACACCATCACCAAGTTCCGCCCGGAGTTGGTGGGCAACCTGCACGTGCTGCAGCAGGACGCGCTGAAGCTCACGCCCGAGTCCTTCGCCGACATTGGCGACGGTGTGGGACCTAAGGTGCTGGTCGCGAATCTTCCCTATAACGTGGCGGTGCCCGTGGTGCTGCATCTGCTGCAGATTCTGCCCTCCCTTCGCAAGGGTCTGGTCATGGTCCAAGACGAGGTGGCTGACCGACTCGTCGCGGGGCCTGGCTCGAAGATCTACGGTGTTCCTAGTGTGAAGGCCGCCTGGGACACGGATATGCGCAAAGCCGGGGTGGTGGGCAAGCGCGTGTTCTGGCCCGAGCCGCGCATCTCCTCCGGTCTGGTGCGCTTCGATCGCCGCGAGGTCGCCTCCGCCGAACTCAGCCGGGAAGAAGTCTTTGCCGTCATCGACGCCGCGTTCGCCACCCGGCGAAAGACCCTGCGCGCCTGCCTCGCTGGAATCGCGGGATCTGCAGGGCGGGCCGAGACGGTGCTGCGCGCCGCGGGAGTTGATCCCTCGGCTCGTGGAGAGACGCTTGATATCCACGGATTCACTGCTATCGCCGCCGCGCTGCGGGACGCGCCAACCGATGCTGGCCAGCATGTCAGTGGCGAGAAGTAGGCTCGGGGTATGCGCGAGAGTGAGTTCTTCGGACATGTGACGGCGCTGGCGCCGGGCAAGATCAACGTCAGTCTGCGCGTGGGTCCGCTCCGCGAGGACGGCTATCACGAGGTGGCCACGCTGTACTTGGCCGTCTCCCTCTACGAAGAGGTGACCGCGTCACCCCGCGAGGACAGTGCCATCACCGTGAGCCTGAGCGAACGCTCAGCCTTCACCGAGGTGCAGACACAGGATCCTGAAACCGGTGAGCTCGTGGCGGCGGCCATCCCGCTGGATGAGCGCAACCTGGTCTATAAGGCCGCTGCGAAGCTGCGCGACCGGCTCGGCATCACCTACGGCGTAGACCTGACCATCACCAAGAACGTCCCAGTGGCTGGCGGTATGGGTGGCGGCTCGGCCGACGCTGCGGCGGCGCTCGTGGCCTGTTCCGCGCTGTGGGGGGCCGGGCTTTCCAAGGAGCAGCTTGCCGAGATCGGGGCAGAGCTGGGTGCCGACGTTCCGTTCTCCATCCTCGGCGGCGCCGCGGTAGGTCAGGGAGTCGGAGACGAGCTCTCCCCGCTGCTGACCCGCGGTGAACTTCACCTGGTGATCGTCCCGGCGAACACCGGTCTCTCCACACCGAGCATCTACGCAAAGCTCGATGACATGCGCGCCGAGGCGGGCGTGGAGGCCGATACCCCTGACCTCGATCCTGACCTGGTAAGAGCTGTCTGCACCGCCGACGCCGAGCTGGTCGCCTCCTTGATGGCCAATGACCTCCAGGCCCCGGCGGTCGCGATGCTTCCCTCGCTCGAAGACATGATGGACATCGGCCTGATCGAAGGCGCCCTGCAGGGACTCGTGTCGGGCTCGGGACCCACTGTGGTGTTCCTGGCCCGCAGCGCGGAGGCCGCGCAACAGCTCGCCACGAGCCTGGAGGAACGCACAGAGGTATGGGCGATCCCGGTGACCGGGCCAGCCCACGGCGCGCGGCTGATCAACGCCCGTGAGAACGGCCGCGACCACCACTGAGTCATGACGCTCAGTTGGGGCCTTCTGACCGGTCTAGGTAGCGCGTTGCGAGAGTAGGCGGGGCGCTTCGCCTCATGCTGTGTGATGGGAATCGTCCCAGAGGGCCCGCACGGCGCTGAGCAGACTGCTGCTGTCTATCTCAGAGGCTTTCGCATAGGCGACGGCGGCTCGCAGGTGACCCAGCAGCTCACCAGGAAGAACCGAGGGCTGCTCTGCCACGCGAGTGCCAGCAGCTCCTCGTGTGACGATGACCCCTCCGGATTCCAATGATCGGTAAGCCTTGGCCGCGGTGCCAGGGGAAACTCCAAGGTCGCGAGCGGTCTGGCGTACCGGGGGGAGCCGGTCCCCAGCTCCCAGCTGCCCGGAGAGGACGAGTCCACGGTAGTGGTCTGCGATCTCGCCCGCCGTGTAGTCAGCCATGACTTTCGAGCTTCTTTCCATGAGTTGTTATTTGCTCGGCCGTGGCATCCCCGCGGCGCGGCCGCACGGCGACTGTCAGCACAAGCAGCAAGAAGACGTAGCCGATCGACTCCACTGCGTACGACACCCACTGCAGCGACGGTGAGAGCGCGGCGACGCTCGTCTCCCAGGTGAACCCCTGTGCCTGAATGCTCAACACCCCCGCCTGTGACACCTGGAGCAGTGCACGGGCCAACGTATCAAGGAGGACGCCGGTGCTGAACCACAGGATCAGAGTGGATAGCATCGACCGCGAAACTGCCTCTTGAGCCACCGTGTCCGGTCGAAAGAATGGCCGCACAGCGTTGATGTGGATGGCTGCAAGAGACAAGGCCACCAGCAGAAGGGCTGCGCCTGCCACCGGGAGTCCATAGGCCCAACCGAAGAAGATTGTGGACGCCGTATTGTCACCTCCGGCGTCGATGGTCAGCGTGTTGTAGATGCCCTCTGAGTCTGGGCTCGATACGGAACCTGCAAACGCCACAAATCCCAGCAGCACGACCGTCACGGTGAGTAGAGACCACAATCGACCGGTTCTGGTGAAGGAACGCCAGGTACGGGGACGCGAAGGGGCAACGCGCACCGCAGACGAGTGCTTGAATCCCCGCAACAACCCTAGGACACAGAGAACCACCACGATGGCGCTGAGCAGGACCTCAGCATAGGTCCACCAGCGGTACTCATAGATTCCCGAGTTGATTCCGAACCCCCACAGACTCCGTAGACCGTCGGTCACGGAGTACAGGAGCACGAGGGTTGCGCTGACACCGAGAACCGCCTTTGCCGCAGCATCAGGTCGAGACCCGCGACTCAGATCAGGGGCCCGCGGCAACGTCTTGCGTGGACCCGGAAGCCAGAGACAGGAAACGATCAGAACAGCCACCACCAGGGGTGCCAGCGCGACGTAGAGAGTGAGCGACGTAATCGAAAGCACGAGAATCTCCTCTGGAAAGAGGTATGCGGTCATTTGACGTGTATGTATTGCCTGCACAGTACAAGATTTGTATTACTGCCACAATACAAGCTGAGCCGGATACAGCAGTGGGCCCGCTCGACACGTCGTCGAACGGGCCCACTGTTGGCAGTTAGCTGCTGGAACCTAGAGAGCTCAGCTCACCTGCTCGTAGAGCTCCACCCATCGCTCTTCAAGCTTCGAGTTATCCCCCTGCAACCGGTTGATATCAGCGTTGAGCTTGCCCAGACCCTCAGAGTCCGTCGGATCATGATCAGCCATCTGGCGCTGCTTCTTCTCGATCTGCGTGGTCAGCTTCTGCATCTTGCGTTCAAGTGCACCGACCTCCTTGCGCAGCTCTCGCTCCTCGGCGCCGGAGAGACCGGATGCCACCGGGAAGGCCTTCTTGGCCGAGGCAGATTTGCTGCCCTTGCCGGTCTTCGGCTCGGAGGCATTGGAATCGCCCGAGGTCAGACGGAGGTACTCCTCCACACCGCCCGGGACGTGACGGAACTTGCCACCCAGGATCGCGTACTGCTGATCCGTGACTCGCTCGAGCAGGTAGCGGTCGTGAGAGACCACGATCAGCGTGCCCGGCCAGGAGTCCAACAGGTCCTCCATGGCAGCCAGCATGTCGATGTCGAGATCGTTCGTGGGCTCATCGAGGATCATCACGTTTGGTTCGGTGAGCAGCACGAGGAGCAGCTGCAGGCGTCGTCGCTGTCCGCCGGAAAGCTCGCCGACCCGGGCAGAGAGGTGTGCCGTGGAGAAGCCAAGGCGCTCCAGCAGCTGGGCGGGAGTGTGCTCCTTGCCGTCCACCACCACCTGGGTCTTCTCCCGGGCGAGGACCTCGCGGACGCGATCGCCCTCGATATCTGCCAGCTGGGAGAACTGCTGATCCAGGGTGGCAAGCCGAACGGTCTTGCCCTGCTTGACCCGACCAGCGTCGGGCTCCAGGTTGCCTGCGATCAGATTGAGCAGAGTCGACTTTCCCGCGCCATTGGCACCCAGGATGCCGGTGCGCTCACCGGGACCGATGCGCCAGGTGACGTCGTTGAGGATCTGCTTCTCGCCAAAACCGATGGAGACATCAAGAACATCGACCACGTCCTTGCCCAGCCGGGCGGTGGCCATCTTCTTGAGCTCGATCGGGTTACGCGGCGGAGGAACATCGCTGATCAACTCGTTGGCCGCGTCGATGCGGAACTTCGGTTTGGTGCTTCGAGCAGGTGCGCCGCGGCGCAGCCAGGCAAGCTCCTTCTTCATGAGGTTCTGTCGCTTGGCCTCCACGGCGGCTGAATGGCGGTCTCGCTCCACGCGCTGAAGCACATAGGCCGCGTAGCCGCCGTCGAAAGGCTCCACGACACGGTCGTGAACTTCCCAGGTGGTGGTGCTGATCTCGTCGAGGAACCAGCGATCGTGAGTGACTACCAGCAGGCCGCCGGAGGTGCGAGGCCAGCGGCGGTTCAGGTGATCGGCGAGCCAGGAGATGCCCTGGACGTCGAGGTGGTTCGTCGGCTCATCCAGCGCAATGACATCCCAGTCGCCGACCAGCAGCTTTGCCAGTGCGACGCGGCGACGCTGACCACCCGAGAGGTCGGCGATCCGGGATTCCCAGGGAATATCGTTGATCAGTCCGGCGATGACATCGCGGATCTTCGGATCGGAAGCCCATTCGTGGTCGTCGGCATCGCCGACCACCGAGTACCCCACGGTGTGGTCAAGATCAAGGTCGTCGGACTGGTCCAGCACGCCGAACTGCACGCCCTTGCGTCGGGTGACCTTCCCGGAATCGGGTTCCAGGCGTCCGGTGAGCATGCCCAGCAGAGAGGACTTGCCGTCGCCGTTTCGACCGACGACGCCGACGCGGTCGCCTTCATTGATGCCGATCGTGACCGAATCAAAGACAGTACGGGTAGGGAATTCAAGGTGAAGGGCTTCGGCCCCGAGAAGATGTGCCACCTATATAGGGTAATGCCACAGTTCCTCCCTGTTTCGCCCCAGGGTTCCTCGCACAGTTTCATCCCG
>Ga0265797_10011721_pt1 | contig 10915 bp, 18 predicted proteins | sample P2T30metagenome_FD_192433 | JGI IMG/M metagenome (GOLD analysis project Ga0265797, IMG submission 192433) | Plant litter microbial communities from East Loma Ridge, Irvine, California - P2 T30 | ecosystem: Environmental > Terrestrial > Plant litter > Unclassified | place: USA: California... | reverse complement strand
TGCAGGGAAGATGCTCCTGGCGCTACTCTGACAAACAGTGAGTTGTCTAGAATGGGCGTGATGGTGTATGGAGACTGTTGTGTGACCAGAGAGGAGGGGGTTGGAGATGCGGATTTGGGTATTTAAGAGGTAATGAGGACGCTCGATTGTGGCTATCATTCATCGATCATACTTTCAACTTCCATCTACTATCCAAACACACCACTGCAAAGTCTCCATCTCGCCATCATGCCTCTCACCAAGTACAAGGCCGCGTGTGTACGTTTCCACTTTTCCCCTTCCCCCTACTTTCCCCTTTTCCATCCATCTGATCAAACTACAGGTCACTTCCGAGCCCTGCTGGTTCGACCTCGAAGCCGGCGTCCAAAAGACCATCAACTTCATCAAAGAAGCCAGCGACGCAGGCTGCAAGCTCATCGCCTTCCCTGAAGTATGGATCCCCGGCTATCCCTACTGGATGTGGAAGGTCAACTACCAGCAATCGCTTCCCATGCTCAAGGGGTACCGTGAGAACTCGCTTCCTATGGACTCGGAAGAGTTCCGTCGGATTCGCCGTGCGGCGAGGGATAACCAGATGTGAGTTGTAGTCGTCTTAGATGGGTGTGGCGACTCTGATTGACAACGCACGCAGCTACGTCTCCCTCGGCTTCTCCGAGATCGATCACGCAACGCTGTATCTCGCGCAGGCCCTAATCGACCCCACAGGCGAAGTCATAAACCACCGCCGCAAGATCAAGCCCACACACGTCGAGAAGCTCGTCTATGGCGACGGCGCAGGCGACACCTTCAAATCCGTAACTAGCACCGAACTCGGCCGCCTCGGCCAGCTCAACTGCTGGGAAAACATGAACCCCTTCCTCAAAGCGCTCAACGTGTCCGAAGGCGAGCAAATCCACATTGCCGCCTGGCCCGTCTACCCGGGTAAAGAGACGCTCAAGTATCCCGATCCGGCGACGAATGTGGCGGATCCGGCGAGTGATCTTGTTACGCCGGCGTATGCGATTGAGACGGGCACGTGGACTCTTGCTCCCTTCCAGCGGTTGAGTGTGGAGGGGCTGAAGAAGACGACGCCTGAGGGGGTGGAGCCGGAAACTGATCCGAGTACTTATAATGGGCATGCGAGGATTTATAGGCCTGATGGCAGTCTTTACTGCAAGCCTGATAAGGACTTTGATGGTCTTCTCTTCGTTGATGTAAGCCTCTATTGCCATCATGCCGCTCCGACCAGTTCACTAACACACCGTAGATCGATCTCAACGAGTGCCACCTGACCAAGGCGTTGGCAGACTTCTCGGGCCACTACATGCGTCCTGATCTCATCCGTTTGTTGGTTGATACTCGTCGCAAGGAGCTCGTTACGGAGGCCGATACGAACGGTGGGATTGCGACGTACACTACGAGGGAGCGCTTGGGGCTGAATGTCCCGCTTGATGCGCAGGCGCCTAAGGGGAAGGCGAGTGCGGCGGATGCGGCTGTGAGCTCTGCTGTCTAGGCCTGTGACACAACAACACAGATCTAGACATGGTGTCTCTGCATAACTTAATGTAGTCATAGCGATACTGATGCAGCTGGTGCACTACTAGTAAATGCGAAATCTCCACTCCTACTCAAAACCCAATCCATCAGCCTCTCGACAAATTCCTCGCTTGCAACCTTCGCAGAGCCAGGTTTTGTGTGGCTTGCTCGCCTTTTTATTGTAATGAGGCCGCTTCAATCGAACACCCTTCCACACCAAAAGCCGATATGAAACCCGTTCCACATATGAGGAATTGTCCAGCTTCAAGATCCCCAGCTTATCACACTGCTTGCAGCGTTGTTTGAATACCTCGGCGTTGTAGCTGCCATCTGCATACTGTCGTATTAATATGGCCACTTTCCGACTCGTCCATTTCCAACCACGTGTCGGACAGGTGTTGTCGTAACATCGGAACTCGCCCGTGACGAAAGTTGAATACGTCTTGCTGGTTCCTTGGCTGGTGTTTTTGTCGTTGAAGCGTGGGGGGATTACGTGTTCTGAGACGGCGAGTACAATGTCTGGGTGTAGAGATGGGAACATGCGGGTGGGTTTTGGTGGAGCTTTCTTCTTTGCCATCTTGTAAATGTGCTTGAAATGCAAGTGGTATGTTTTTGACACTGGAAGTGCGAACAAGTGGTAAAGGGGATGTAACCAAAAGTGAGTTTGCTCAACGGCGCATGTCTCGATGAACCACAACTGACGAGACTTTGAAAGAAAGTCACCAATCTTTCCAGCAGGCGACAGCCGCAAGCGTTACCCCGCGCCCTGATGAGCTGTACTGCAGCGTATGTTACACAATATGCATACCCCTCAGCCGTGGCATGCTCTGTAGAGGCGTGGTTAGTCGTTCCTCGAATCGCGAGGCGGGGTGGCGCAAGGCTGGCAAGGACGGTCTACGCGGCATGCGACCTCTGGCAACCCGACGTGGGGTCTTATCTATTGCGGACCAACGCAGATATTCATGCATCCAGACTTCATGCGTAAGATCCTGGTAGTTACATGATGCCACTCTTCCAACTGTTTCTGGCACTCCGCATTCTTGGCATGACTAGGGCGCTCAGAGGTTCAGATCGTCCGTAGAAGGCCGGCTTTTTGGAGCGGACAGGATTCATTGTTGTTAGCAGTATTGCCAGGGTAAAGAGATTGCTGCTCATCGTGCAGCGATGGAATCCTAATGGGGTCCGAATGTCATGGAGGAGGTGTAGTGAAGATAGGGGAAGTATAGGCGAGATGTCAGCCGGCACTAGCGCAAAGGGCCGCCGCGGGAGTCATGGATCCTTGTCGCAACTTTACTTTCTCCAAATCTTCCCCACCACCAAAGTCCCGACTTATGACAGCCGCTACCCCTTCACCCTCATAACAATGGCCGACGCAGACGAAGATGCGTCGCACTTGCGTGTACCTGACGCCGCCGACTACGACCCCACAGAGGAAGCGCAAGATTTCCTGAAGCTTGATAAGCTCACGTACGCCTTCACATGCCCACCCATTCGTGTCGCACTGCTGACATGATCACTCCAGAGCACAAGACAGCGCACATCCCACATTACCTAAGCGCGGCGAAAAGGATTTCGAAAGCCATGAAACGAATCTTCAGCTTGACACCCTCGAAGCCTCGCGCCGGGCCATGCACGGCGTCCTCTCGTGGCAGCGCACGCACACGCAAAAGGGCCACATCCTGGCCATGTACGACCCGGAGCGCAACATGGCATGCGTCGACAAGGTCCGTTCACAGCACTTCCAGACGATAGGCACGAATAAAGGTGGAAGAGAATGGTTACTGCCAGAAGAGGCATTGTTCTTGCTCGAGCGAGGGACATTGGATGTTCGGTGGCCGGTCAAGCGAGAGGTGGGCGACAAGACAGTATACAGGACCGAAGACGGCGCGCCAATGAGCTTGCAGTCGGCATATGCCGCCTTCATCGGATTCGAGAGCGGCGTCGGTGGAAAGTTGACACTGGAGATGTACAACGTCTACGCAGGACTGAAGAGATCGGGCTACGTCATCTTCAGAACAGGAACATGGGACCACGATAGAGGAGACGTCGTCTTAGCCCCACCTAAGACAGAAGACAAGACCGAAACAGGACCAGGAATCATCACACGCTTCTTCTCCGATCTGTGGCGTCGACTGAGTGAGCCTACATACCACATCTCATCCGAGCAGCTCGCTTTTGGCCCGCTCATCAAGCCAGGCTTGTACCGCAGCTACAACGACGTCTACCGCCTACTCAAGCTCATACCCATCTACGACCGCTCCGTCCCACCCACCTTCATGCTCCCACCTTCATCAGACAACCCATACCGCGTCCATTTCGACGTCTACCGCACCACGGCCCGATTCAAGAAATCTGCCCGCGGGCCCCCAGACTTCCGCATATGCGTCGTCGACGCGCGCTCGACACCTATACCCACGGGCGCACAACTGAATGATCTCATGGCGCAGGTGCCGGAAGACAGACCCAAGGGCGATGGCGGCCACCCAAACCAGAGACTGAAGCATGGGTGCAGGAATGTGGTGGTGGCGGTAGTGGATAATGGCATACCGAGCTATCTTAGGATTGCCGATGCTCCGTTCGACGAGGTCAAGATTTATGAAAGGTCGGCGCCGAGAGGGAAGGGTGGGGGTAGAGGAAGAGGAGGTAGGGGTAGAGGGAGGGGGAGGGGACGCGGTCGTTGAGCTTGAGCGTTCGACGTATCAGTACCAGTCGCTGAAAATAAGCTGCCACCGAAGAGACTCGATCGAGGGCTTCGCTTCAACCGCGGAGGCCTTCTGCCAAGGAGCTGTTCACGACGCCCACAGCTGGGCGACGCCATCTGCTCCACTGGGACCTACTTGCGTTGTCTCGAGGAAAGAGCGATGTCATAGGAACGAGGTCTCCAGAACCTGTACACGACATTTCGCTATCTTGATGCGATCTTGAACGGTGCTAAGAGCATATGCAACTTTGTCATTAACGCTACGCCGTCAGATGAGGTCGTCTTCATCCTCTCCGGTCCCTAGAGCCGCATCGAAATAGAGTCCATGGAGCATACCCGTCTTCCTTCTACGCACCCAACTTTCCATTGGTCCCAGCCTTTCGAGGGTGTGCATGTACTATGACCCTCTACACGCAGTTACCAAAAAAACGCGATAATATGTGTTGTCTCTTGGGTTCAGATCGAGGACATCCGCGATCAAGTAGCGCCGCGACGGGAAGAGTTCCGGAGAATGACGTTGGGCCAGACCATAGGATGGTTGCTGAGGCGTTCAGGCACACCCATTCTTGGTGCACGTACCATTAGTAAACCTGCTACGCCACGCGCTCATATCCTCCCCAAGTACCTGGTCTTTTCCAAATAACGCTATGCTGAGCTTGGACGCAACATCAATTCGAGGCTTCTCGGGTCTTGCCGACTGAGTCTGCAAGTTGAAATAGCTTACAAATGGGTGTGTACAGGTGTGTGGAGCTTTGGGCAATGTGCACTGACAAAAAGCCGACAGCAGGACCTGGAACGCTGGAGAACGAGTGACAACCTGAGCGAAGCGACACGTTAAACGCCCCGGGCAGTTTCCTCGCCATCTCTCATACTCGAAAGCAGAGATCGAACAGGCTCTTCCTAGCTTTCCCTTAGATGTTTGCAATATCAGCTCTCCCGCAGCACAACGCAAGGCGGGGACTCCGGAAGACGCATCCATAGTGGAGGTGTTGCGCTACTCACGCGCACCAGCCCAATCGTCCGCACGGCAGTCGTCCCGCTCCTCACCATACTGATTCCACGATCGCTACCCATATGTCACCCCTGCGCCGATCCAAACGTGGGAAGTCGATCAAACGGTTCGCTACGCTAGTGGTGACGATCTATGATACCGTCATGCCGGCGAGAACGAGGCTTCAACCCAACACTTTCTGCGCTATCTTCGCGCACTCCTGATTACTCTTTCGATGGTCAGCGCGAAACAAGCTCAACCTCCAATCTGATCCAAAGGCGCATCCAATTCTTTCGGCGTTATCGTCGCACAAAGCAGTGACGTGATATCGGCGGCGTGTCCTGTCTACTCTAGGCCTGCAGTGAGACATTTGCAGGCGCTGTGATAGAGGCTGCAGGTCAACAGACAGCTACGACTTCGATCTGTATTTGTCAGCCATCAACTCCATGAGAGACTGTCTTGCAAGGTGTTCAACCATCAAGCAAAACAAGAGCGCTGAAAGATTGTCGATCAAAAGACCCACCTCATCTATGAAGACGTTCCGTCGTATCCAACGGCTGCATCGTGGGGAAGTGGACCTTACCCTGTTTGCACATCAGTATCATCAGAAACGGAGATGGTGTTGCACCCTGAAAGCCAACCCCGCGTTGGGCACCATCCCTGGCGAGCACTTATGGTTGCGGCAACTAGTGCTAGCCGTCCTAGCACCAAACCTTACATGGCATTCGAGTAAAATGACCGTGCTTGATCGAATGCAAATCGGCTGCTTGGCACCTTATCGCGTCACGAAGCAACCAGGTCGACGGGCCAGCCATTTGCGCAATGCGCTAGATCCCGCTTCCAGATCGTGTTACTCCACTCAAGCCTATGGCGGAACGGCACCCGTACCTTGGAATTGCTTAGACGTTGCGACTCAGGAGAACTGCGCGAAGCGGATCTGATCCGCACCAATCAAAGTTGCCACAAAGCAGGTACCCAGCTCCGGCAGCCTCGCGCACTCCCGATGGCATACACCAAGCGTTCTTCGTGGCCGTTCTGGATACCAAAGTTCTAGATCCAGGGCACGTTCGCGATGAGGAGGGCCAGACCAGAGCAGTAGACTGCAATTTGCATTGCTCGTCGACATCGATCGAGTTCGTGGCTGAGGAACAAATCCAAATGATGCTGGTCCAGGGGATACTCCAAGACAACGGCCTTCGTCTTGGAGAAACACATAAAGACCAGCCAGTTCTGCTGCATGAACAAGGCATCCTCAGCATCTCCAGCTCTCGCTTTACAAGCTTCACAGCTCTACCTTCGCTCTTAATCTCTTGTCCTCCTCGGCATCTCTCTCGCTTCCTCTCTCGCTACCCTTACTCGCTCGGTCTATCATATCAATCAAGATGAAGCTCCTCGCTACCATCACCCTCTTCAGCGCTTTGGCTGCAGCTGCGCCAGTCCTCGACCCACGCGCTACTACCACCGCGAAGACCTCCAGTGCTCTCAAGACCAGCAGCGCAGCGGCCGTCGTCAAGTCTAGCAGTGCAGTTGCAGTCGTCACTGCGAAGTCTAGCAGTGCAGCAGTCGTTTCGAAGGCTAGCAGCTCCGCGGTAGTTTCCAAGGCCAGCAGCTCTGCCATCGTCTCTAAGGTCAGCAGCGCTGCCAGCTCAGTCATCACTTCGAAGGCCAGCAGCGCAGCCGCCACAACAACGGGTACCGCACCTCTGCTTGGTGTCAATGTCGGTGGATCGTCCTCACCTCTTTTGGGAGTCAAGGTTTCGTCTTCGACCTTGTTGGCCGTCGACGTTAGCCTGGGAGCTTCATCTGTCAAGGCCTCATCGGTAGCCACCATCACTGCGGCGCCCACTTCCGCTCCAGCTACAGCTTCCACCGCTCTGCCGTCCACCTTCTCCGCTCCAGTCCAGGGACAAGGCAAGCTCACACTCGACAACCTCCCCGCGATGCCGGGCGTGATCGACAAAGCCTTCTCTGGCGTTCTTGGTGCTGCCTATGGCCTCAGTAAGTGCTCCATTCTACCCACAAGCCATTCAATCGACTAACAAAGTGTCACAGTGTCTGGTGCATGTGACTCTTCATACAAGTGCAACATCACCGTAGCTGGTACAATCAGCAACCTCCTTGTTGATGGCAACAACTACGGCACGAACACTAGCGTTGCAGCATGGTGCGACGGAGGCCGCTGCTATGGTGCTGCCAGTGCTCCGTTGAGCGCGACGGCTCCTTTCATCATCACCTGCGATCAGCTCAGCGGTACACAAGTCTGCTCTGCGACGATCTCGGGTGCGGCCAATGCCATCTTCCAGAATGGACAGTCAGTTGGTAGGTCTTCATCCATCCTCACATCACAGCTCGACGCTAACTTTGACTAGAACTGTGGGGCTGGCTTACGCCCGCCGGATACTGCCAGAATGGTGTATGCACCGCATCTATCACAGCCGTTGGCGACCCAATGTACTAAGCGGAATGAATGAGATGAGCTTATGGGCCAGTTCGATATAATCGAGGAATGCAATGCCGAGGAGGACAAGAGATCATGTATCGTGTTGAGTATTTGTTCGTCAGGGTGTATGGGCCCGTCTAATATGGTGCGTGCTTTGGGGGTCATTTTCATAGCTGTTGAGATAGGCTTAATGCGATATGATGTTTTTCTACTCGTGCTTTTGACAGGGTTGGTTTCTTATACCTGAACCTGGAGTCTATACCACAGTGGGACGTGTGTGGATCGTTGTGCAGGATTCTTCCTCCGCTTGACTCGGTACTGGGAACTCCAGGGGGAAGCGCAGTGTGATCAAGACGCGCAAACGACACCATGATTGTTATCCGAGACGTTCTGTGTCATAAGAAGGAGGTATAGCGAAGGCGTGCTGTATAGCATCACAGAACGGGAATAACGCAGGTAGGTATTCCATGTCAAGGACTATAGTGAAGGGTATATGTTGAACGCCTGATGTATACCTCCAATATCTGGTCCGCGCGTGATCAGAGATAGAAGATACCTGCTGTGAATGCGTGTCTGTGTTTGGGTTGGGAGGTCATGAGAAAAGTGGCACTCGCGTGCTAGCGCCGCGTTACGCGCCTCCTCCAACACGTCTCTATCCAACGGTGCAGGGTGGTGCTGAAAAGTTCACAGAATTGCGATCGCATGAAAGCGCGAGCGAAAATGCAGATAATTTATGCGCATTTCAAATTTGCTACGATCTCATTGGACCAAGTCAGTCAGCAGGTTCCGCACACGCTGTTATGGTGTCCTGGTCCCCACTATGGCTCCACCTTTATCGCAACGGTGAATACTTCTCGGTGCATTTCGCAACCACGACAAAAGAAAAGGGGGTTTGCTGGCGTGGTCTATGACGTAGGATTCAGAACAATGGGGCATCGTTTGACCTTCCGTTTTGACGATCCGAGAAATCCTTCACATCTACATCACGACCTTGAAGGTGTTGTAGAAGTTGCAGATGGCTACAGTTAGTTTGCACCATCGTAACAGAACAGAAGAAGATAATGCGCACGGCATGTATAACTCATACAATACAGGTATAAGCAGAAGCCTTAGGATCATGGTGTTTCGTTTGAATGAAGAGGTTATCGCTCTCGTGGACTACGACTCATGAGTGGGTTCACACAGCGTCCAAAGTGGGATGATACAGCGTTCAAATTGAGTCGATACAGCATCCACAGTGGGTTGGCGTATCGTTCAAAGTGGATTGTTACAGCGTCGAAAGTGGACGCACGACTAGGTTCAGTCTACAATGAAGTCACGGATACGCTCAGAATAGAGGACATTGCCGGACAAGAGCCCACCAAGCTTATCGTGATGAAGACTTTTCTTTCAGGATCAGCGTTCGTGACGCCAGGGATTGTCAGTGTCTTTGATCACAGACTGCCGTATAAGTCTACTTGATGCGCCTTCTTTTACGCACTGGTCCAACCATTCGCAGTGAAGATGCTGTCCAACATGTCGATTGACGGGCTACCACAAGTCCCATATGCTCCGTCAAACTTGTCCCTGGTATCCATGGCGCAGTCTTTCCCAGCAATGATTGCCATGTTGCTAGGGCTTATAGGCGTACTCTCGGTCGTTGTTAGCACCAGCGGAAAACCGAAACATCCGCTAGCAAATCCTCCACGCTGGAACCAGACCACCCTGTCAAAACGGATTGAGTTCCTCAAGAATGGAAGGGCTATACTGAGCGACGCCAGGATACGATATGGCAAGCAGCCCTATAGGTTGATTGTCGACACGGGCGAATGTCTTATCCTACCCCCTGAGTATGCAGCAACGATCCGTAACAGCATGGATCTTAGCTTCGCACAGGCAATAGAGAAGAACTTCTCGGGACACGTTTCCGGCTTCGAAATGTATGCCGTCTTGCTCCACGAACAAAGACTTGTACAAAATGTTGTGAAGGACCAACTTACCAAATACCTAAGTAAGAAGCAAGCAACTACGCGTATATTACGAAGCTAACAAGACTCTCCAAGACGTCTTAACAAAGCCTCTCTCGGAAGAAGCCAGTCATGCTCTCGACGTGATATTCGGCCAAGATACGGGTGAGATGACTTTCCTCGTCGTCTCCAACAGGTGATACGAGCTAACCACCTAGCAGAATGGAGAGAAACCGTTATAGCAGAGAGCGTTCTCCAACTGATCGCCCGTCTCTCCACCAGGGTCTTTCTCGGCGACACCATGTGCCGCAACACGGCGTGGCTGGAAGCTTCCAAAGCCTACACGGTAGCAAGCTTCACCATGATTCTCAAGATGACTGCCCTCCCATCCTCGCTCAAGTTCCTCGTTCCCTGGTTCTCCTCCGAGGCGAAGAACGTCTTCAAACATGGAGCCACATGCCGCGCAATCCTCACACCTCTTCTCGCCGAGCGTCGAGCTCTAAAAGCCGAAGCTAGGAGAAACGGCAAACCGGAACCTGTCTTCAACGACATGATCGATTGGTTCGAACAGAAGAGCGGAGGAAAAGGGTACGACCCAGCTCTCTTCCAGATTGCGCTATCTTTCGTAGCGATACATACGACCAGTGAGCTGCTAACGCATGCTATAACCTTGCTGGCGAACGAACCACACTACGTTGCGGCATTAAGGGAGGAAATAGTGAGGGTACTCACAGCCGACGGTCTGACCAAAGCGGCGCTTGCAAATCTCACGTTGATGGACAGCGCGTTGAAGGAGTCGCAGCGGTATAGACCCGCTGCATTTCGTAAGTAATTCAGTCGATGACGAGAAAAGAACTCCAAGCTCACCCTACTCCAGTAACAATGCGCCGTCAAGCCCGACGCACCGTCGTCCTCCCCAACGGCCTCGTCATCAAAAAAGGCGAGCAAATCGCCGTTGACGGCTCCAACATGTGAGACCCCAACGTCTACCCCGACCCCCACAAATACGACATATACCGCTACCAGCGCATGCGCGCCAGCACCGACCGCGCCACAGTCAGCCAAGCGCATCTCGTTTCCACCGGTCCCAATAACCTGTCATTTGGACATGGCGCACAAGGCTGCCCCGGCAGGTTCTTCGCTGCGAATGAGATGAAAATCGCGCTGTGTCATTTGCTGCTCAAGTACGATTGGGAGTTGGCGGAGGGGACGGATCTGGAATCGAGGTTCTTGTTTGGCGAGACGGAGGCGCTGAGGAAAGGGAATAGGCTGAGGTTTAGGCGGAGGAGGGAGGAGATTGATTTGGAGGGGTTGGCTTATGT
>Ga0265797_10011719_pt1 | contig 10917 bp, 8 predicted proteins | sample P2T30metagenome_FD_192433 | JGI IMG/M metagenome (GOLD analysis project Ga0265797, IMG submission 192433) | Plant litter microbial communities from East Loma Ridge, Irvine, California - P2 T30 | ecosystem: Environmental > Terrestrial > Plant litter > Unclassified | place: USA: California... | reverse complement strand
CAGGGCGTTGCCCCGGCTCTAGGTGACGAAAGGGTTCGCTGGGCATACCGCCGCGGTCATCATCATCGACTTCTCGATAGAAATCTAAAAGTGACTCTGCGCGCTAGTCAATCTGACTCTCTCTCCCACAAACTTTTATCCTTTAAGTCCTCCACCCTACCAGGATAAATAGAAGAACGCGACAAACACCTCTATGTTCCCCCCTCGAGGCCTACAGTAGATAAGACATGGTTACATATAGGTAGAAGGAGGTAGTAGTATCCCTAGATTGGCAACTAAAGTCGGGACAGTTCTCCCAATAATGCACCTATGGTGTGTCTCAATTCTGGCTACGGACAAGAGCTACAATACAGTACGCAGAAGGAAGGTACATATCGATCACTCTCCTTCAGTCTCTAGCTGGCAAAAATTTGTGGACTCTAGCCTTGGGCACTTTCGAGTTATCATGTGATCTTTCACTTGCTTTGAGGGACAGTCACATGTTACTAGCGCGCAGAGTCATTTTTAAACTTCTTGACTCCCAGCCGTGTGATCGATCCAGTCTCCACCTGCTGATGAGCCGCCTGCCAAGTAGTTATTCCACTTTACTTGCACTGCCTCTCCCCTCCTTACTCCATACCAAGACAAAGACAAAGCAATCGCCTTGGTTTGTTATCTTCATTGATTGTTATTGTCATCATCGCCACTCGGATAATCAGCACCTCTACAAACAACACCTGCTTATCGTGCATACCTTATGCACCACCAGTCCACCACTGACTTCCCGCATGAGTAAGCATGTGAAGTCCCGCCTCGCTCCCATGCGCTGTCTATCCGCCGTCACCCTACTGTTCCTCGCCTTTGCAGCCCTCGTGGTCGGTGCCGTGCCTGTCGATCGCCAGATCCCGCTTCTTCAGCACGCGCGTACAAACCGTACTGTATCGGTCGGCCTCTTCTCCGAGCTCGAGGAACTTGCTCGCATTGTCGACATCACCTACTGTGTCGGACTCACCGGCCTGGGCATCAACAAACCTTTCTCATGCCTCTCACGATGCAAAGACTTTCCTGACTTCGAGCTGGTTACCACGTGGAATACTGGCCCGCTTCTGAGCGACAGCTGTGGTTATATCGCACTTGACCATGAAAAGAAAAGGGTCGTCGTCGCGTTCAGAGGCACATACAGTGTGGCTAACACTATCGTCGACCTGAGTACTGTCCCGCAGGCATACGTACCATATCCCGGTGATGGAACTGACGAAGATGCACGAAACCTCCTGGACGTCGGTCGGGAGCTTTTGGGAGGTGTCGACCGGCATACGAGACGAGACGTAGACGACTCGACAATCCTACCCAAGTGCAACAACTGTACAGTGCACATGGGCTTCCATGCATCTTGGGTCCACACAAGACCACACGTCTTGTCAGAACTGGAAAAGGCGAGAGCGTTTTTCCCATCTTACCAGCTCACCCTTGTTGGCCACAGTCTCGGAGGTGCAGTAGCAGCGCTTGCCGGTCTGGACCTTCTGGCTCGCGGCTACGATCCACAGATCACCACTTTCGGCGAACCTCGTATCGGAAACACTGCCCTCGCAAAGTACCTCAACTCGCGTTTTACACTTGAGCACCAGGAAGAGCAGAACGACACCCAGCTCAAATACCGCCGAGTCACCCACATCGACGACCCAGTCCCTCTCCTCCCTCTCAGCGAGTGGGGCTACGCCATGCACGCCGGCGAGATCTTCATCTCAAAGCCTTCTCTCTCACCAGACATCGCTGATGTTGCACATTGCAAGGGCGACTATGACGCGGAGTGCATTGCCGGCCAGGATGCCACAGCGACTGCTGGCAATCCAGCCTTGCAAAAACGCGACCTGATCGGCTCGGTGAGAGACGAGCTGTCTGAATTCCACACCGAGTCGTGGGGTGTTCCGTCGCGGTACAAGCTTTGGCAACTCTTCTTCGCACACCGCGATTACTTCTGGCGTCTCGGACTTTGTGTGCCTGGAGGTGACCCGCTTGGTGGAGGCGGGAAGTATGAATTTGACGATTAATGACTTGCGTCAGCGTTTTCCTGTATTAGAGCGGTTTGCCCTTACTACCAGTGAGAAAGGACATGACGATTGACATCGCCGATCTTGCAGCATTGGATTTCTCTTGTTGTGCCTCCCAACCATCACTCCAGGAATTACGAAAGCCAACACCAACCCTAACCCTAGTGAAATGATGACTCTTGTTCAAACATGACATGTACATTACCCTACAAACAATGCGTGTATATCAGTTAGGTAGAGTCTCATGGTCCGACTACAAGACCATGGCTGGTTGGTCAATTCAAAGTTTTACATCACCTGACGAAGCGATTCGCTTTGAATCAACCCACCGAGTCACCAGAAATCACCATGCTGACTGACTTTTACCGTGTTTCAAAGCCACGTTAGTTGGAGTTTATCGGCTGTCACAACTCGTCTCATCTCCTCTCTCTAGACGATCAACAGCCGCCATATCCGTGATTCTGCGACCTTACCCTCCCTACTCCTTGTCGTCGTTGGTTGGATGGCACATTGGAAGGCGGGGAAGGTTGCATTCGCGGTCGACTGCAAATGTACATCAAGATCTGAACAAAGTCTCAGAAAAGGCGAAGTCCTTGCTGATTCGCATCGTCTCAATCTTTGCTCCCGAACAATGGCTTCGTCAATGTTAGTAGCATTGCTGTTAGCGACGGCTACATCATGCACAGCATCACCATCATCCCCACCACTTCCTATCACAATCCCAAAAAGCCCACCAGCTAACGCATGCGTGCCACTACAACCTTTCGTCTCATACTCCATCTAGTTATCATCGTTTCCCGATTATGCCGGGAACCTTTCCCATCCCAACACATTCTCGAACAGTTTGCTCAACAACCTTGCCGAGTTCACCAAGCTCAAACCATTGATCCGTGTTGGTGGCAATACGCAAGACTTTGCCATCTTCAACAAGTCGCTTGACACGGCGATCGTAGGAATCGTGGATCCGGCCAAGTCTTCAGACTACCCAACTACCATAGCAATCGGTCCAGCGTTCTTCGAGTCCTATCTTACCTGGCCAGACACGCACTTCATACATGGTTTCGACCTGGGCAAGAATAGTACGACCGCTCGCCAAGGCCTGATCGATTCTGTCTCATTCGCATGTAAAGCGCTTGGTGATGGCAGGCTCGCCTACTGGGAGTTGGGCAATGAACCGGACCTCTTCAACCGATCGTTCATCCGGCCACCGGGTTGGGACGAAAGCGACTACGTCGACGAATGGCTGACCTGGACGAGGAAAATTCGCGAAGCCATGGGAGAAGCATGCCCGGATTTTGCATCAAGCGGCAAGTGCAATTACTACGCACCCTCGTTCGCAGGCACAGGCGGCAACGGCCTCGATCCCCTCCTCACATGGCAAGCAGGCCTGAACGCCGACCGCGACATCGCCTTCATTTCCTCACACAACTACATCAGCGGCGCAAACGTCGCTGGCGTAACTCTCCAAAATACCCTCATGAACCACTCCAGCACAGTAGCCTCAATAGCCAAACAACTCAATTCCTTCCACCGCCTCTCCACTCTCCCGGTCTCCCGAAACATCCCTTTCATCCTAGGCGAGACAAACTTCCTCTACAACCAAGGCCGGCCAGGCCTCTCCAACACCTTCGGCGCCGCGCTGTGGGGCGTAGACTTCAACCTATGGAGTGCAGCGAACAACATCCAGCGCGTGCACATGCACCAAGGCACGAACTACCGCTATCAAAGCTGGCAGCCAGTCGAAACGAACCTCACCAGCAAAGGTAGCAAGGCGCCTTACTACGGCAACATCGCAGTCGCCGCTTTCCTGTGCGATCTCAGCTCTGCAGATGCTCTACCAGCGATCGTCAACCTCCCCATGCCGCGAGAGAGGGAAGCTGCTTATGCCAGCTATGTGAAAGGAAGGCTGGCAAAATTAATTTTGTTGAATCTGGACGAGTATAATTCCTCCGCTGGGAATGAGTTCGTGAGTAATTATGAGCGACCGGTTGAGAAGTACCGTTTCCAGTTTCCGAAAAGGGCTGAGGGGCGTTTTGTTTTGAGGCGCTTGTTGGCGAATGGGAGTGATGCTATCACTGGGGTGACTTTTGATGGGTTTAGCTACAATTATGAGCTTCAGAAAGGCTTGCCTGTTAAACAGAGTAACGTCACGTCAGGAGAGTCGGTGGCTGTTGGTCGTGGGGGGATGCTGGATGTTGATGTGCCATGGAGTAGTGCGGTGATTGTGGATTTTGATGGCTAGCTGTCCTCTAGTAGCTGGTGGATGATCGTACCTGTCATGAATGGACACGGATAGCAAGACGAGTTGTTCTTACCGATGGACAGCAGCAAATGAGTCCAATCACTTTGTAGACAGGCCGTGTACCTATACTCGACTTTCTTTCTTTAGAACATCATGCTGCTCACTGACCACAACATCCTCCCCATGCAAAACGCCAGTGATAGTACCAATATCCTCATGATCGAAGAAACCCTCATTCGCCGCCAGCTCCTCGAAACCCAACAGGCTTTCGTTTCCCAACGACAAAACCCTCACCGGCCATATCAGACACAGCAAATAATACACCAGCCCGCCCATGCAGAATGATAGCAAGAACCCCAATTTGTACATGTTCTTACTAGCATCCGACACCGACTCCGGATTCAGCGAGCCCGCAACACCATGCACGGTAAAAGCGACTCCCGCCACCCAAGCGGTCAGCATACGCAGATTCCAGCCCTTGTAGTAAAAGTACGGACTCTCAGGTCTGCAAGCGTACAGCGACGGGACGTGCAGGTTGCCTCTCCTGGCAATCCAATAGTCGATCACCATGCAAGCGCAGATCGGCATGAGGAAGACGGTGTATGAGCCCAGGAAAGTGAGAAAGGACGTTGCTGATGCGATGATCTTCCATGGAACTAGCAATGGCGCGAGGATAGCGCAGAGAACTTGACCTCGCACGATTGTGAGCCAGCGAGGGAAGATCCCCGTCAAGTCCGCTCCCACGGGCAGCGAGTTGCTGCCGGCGTTGGTAACGAGGACTGCGAGCATCATGCCGAAAGATGCGAATACCATTCCTGCGCGAGCGGCGGGACCCCAGTATTGATCGAGGATGGCGCCATACAAGTCCCAGACATTCCAGAAACTCTTTCCTGAGACGCTGGTAGCGGCTGCTGTCGTGGCGCAGCTGAGGAACATCACTAGGACTTTGCTCAGGAGAATCCCGACGCCCTGACTCCATGTGACCTCATTGTATGAGTGGCCGTAGCGGGCAATATCGGGCTGGTTGATGAGGACGGGCGCGAGTGCGCCCATCACGGAGTTGATCGCTTGTATCATTGGCCAGATGAGGTCGACGCCGCTGAGTTCTTTTTGTCCTGTCGTGTAGCTGAACTCGCCTATTTTGCCGCCGTTGGCGCTGATGGTCCAGGCGAGGACGCCGAAGAGGGAGATGGTCGTGTAGACTGCTTTGACGACGAAGAGGTGGCGAAGGACTTTTGGGTGAATGAACATAACAGGCATTTGCACCTAGGAATGTCAGAGTCAGTACATGAGAGCTCTGTCGTATTTCATAAGCCAATGAAACTGACCATCCAGAAAATGAAGAAACTCAACAAATCCCTCGACGTAATCCCTGCACTCGCAGGCAATCTATTCGGAATATCATTATACCCGTTCCCGAAGATGCCACGCATGAAGACGGTCGTGATGCGGCCGCCGTAGTACGTCTGCGTTGCAAAGTAAATGATAGCAACGATTGCTCGGACCAGTATGTAGAGACTGGCTCCACGAATGCCTGCAGAAGCGCGGACATAGACCGGGAAGCCCACGAAGTATTTGATCGCTCCACGGCTGTTGAGGACAACCATCACGGTCAGGATTGCGGATCCGATGATGGCGGCGATGATGCCGTGCCACCAGAGTAGACCAAGAGACACCAGCGAGGCGCCGAGGTTATAGGAGCTGGGACTGAAAGTCATGGTCAGATAGAAGGCGAAGAAGTGTTGCCATCGCCATCTTCTGTCGGCTGTGAGCTGTTAGATTGGAGAACAGTGGATGTAGCTCGGACGATATTTATATACCTGGTGGACTTGGGAGGAGATCTTGATTGTGATGCGACTCTCCATTCCGGCCTTCGATGGTCTGCAATGCTGATTTGAATGCCTTTGGGGAGGCTAGTGCCTCTTTGATGTCTTGGAGGCATTTCATTATATCGATAATGCGGTAGTAGCGAGCTTGCTATGGCTACCTGGATCCACCAGCCAGACAAAGCCCTGGAGCATGATGTTAATAATGGTGAGTCCGGCGAGGTCGGCGTTGTAGTCCTCACTAAGAGAGTGGCTCAGAGCTGGCTATCGGACGCCAGTCCCTGCGGGAACCGAACATGTCTATCACCATGCGCGACGAATCAGTTTTGCAGGTATGTACATTAGTCAATGTGATAGCACGTCAAGTTACGACGGATGTTTTTGACCCGATCCGATTGAGCAACGATGCTTGGCGGCTGATAAGACGATGGGACCTGCCCAAAACACTGGCCTATCAGGAGATAGACCTCAAGCTCCAATAAGACCAACAAGATTGTACCCAGTGTACTAAGCGAGCCTAGTTCTTTGAGGTAGTCTCGTGCATAACTTGCGTCGTCGGTATCTTGGATTGCGATGATTTGACTAACAGACGTATTGTTGTCGGACTACAATACCGAATAGTCCAATGCCGAAAGACCGGAAGCGCGTGAGACATCACATCCCCTTCCAGTCATTAGACCTCTCCCATGCGTGTGCTGTTTCAAGCACCGTCATCTCATCCCACCATTTGCCTATAACTTGCATGCTGACCGGCAACTTAACCTTGTCAGCCAAACCAGGTCCCTCCAAAACATCCAGCTTTCCAATCGGTAGCGCCAGAACGGGATGCCCACTCTGGTTGAACGGTGCTGTGTTGGACGTCAATCCAATCTGTTTGGCAATTTGCTCAAGAGGGGTAGCGTCAGGCGTGGCGTGACTTGTTGCAACATATGGCAAAGTGGGCGTCAGAAGAATATCGAAACGCTCTAGTGCGTCGTCGTACGCATCTCGCAACTTCCGCGACAGGTTTGTAGCCTTGGCCAGTAGAAGTGGGAACTTCTGTGTTGCGTAGAGGCCGTTCAAGTATATGTTTTTCGTCGATGAGTAGGCATTTTCCCAATTTTCTTGACCCATGGGATGAAGTAGTTCATTCAGCCCGAGCATCTGGTGGCCACGTCTCCCAAACGCGCCTGTTGTCTTGCTGAGGAAGCCTCCAACCTTGGACACACCAGTCCAGATGGCACCGCCTTTGGAGTGTAGCGGTATAGAAATTTCTTCGACGCTCGCTCCAAGCTCTACAAAGCGGTCCACTGCAGCCCGGAAGGTAGTAATAACACGAGAATCTAGTGCCGGCATTGCGAGGGATTCGATAATGACTGCGATCTTCTTGCCCTCAAGTGGGCGGCTCGCTGGTAGATTAACGATTGAGCTGTATGCTGGAATCTTGGAAGGGCGCGGCGCAGCGAATGAGCGGTCATCGATATTGTCGTTGCCCGCAATTGCCTCTAGAAAACATGCATTTTCCAGAACAGTCCTGGTCATTGGCCCGAGGTGGTCGTTGGTAGGCTCATTGCTGCCGCAACCGGTGTACGGCACAAGCCCAAAGGTAGGCTTGAACCCAACAATACCACAATTGGCAGCGGGTACTCGAATACTCCCACCCTGGTCTGCTCCAATGGCACCATCTACCTCACCAAGAGCGACGAGAACCCCTGATCCACTGGAGCTTCCACCAGCGCTATAGCCCTTTGCAAACGGGTTTTCCACGATGCCGGTAGCAGAGGAATGGCTAGTGGCGGAGTGGCACATGTTCTCGCAGACTGATTTACCCAGAATCGTTCCTCCGGCCTCGAGGATCCTCGTGACAACGGATGCATCGCAGTCTGGTACAAAATTCTTGATGAAATCGGTTCCCAATAACATCGGCACCCCCTTCAACCCGACATTGTCCTTCATCGCGAAGGTTTTGCCCGCGAGCTTGCCGCCTTTTGCAAGTCTGTCAGAGACGGTGCATTTCCATGCCCAAGCGCCATGTGAGTTCTGCGCTTGATCAGGAAGATGTACATTCCTGCGGGGGAATCGATCCTCATCCACAAGGGGAGTATAATCTTTGTCATCGTTAGCCTCGGGGGGCCTCTGCTTCCAGCGCCTCAATGTGAAGCTGTGACTCACCATCGACTTCCATCAATTGCTCGCAAGCATCGTGGAAGACGGCAAGTAAGCGCTGGTAGTCATTCGAGTGTTTTTTGTCGATTGAAACTCCGAGCTGTGAGCATAGCTGTTCGACTGTTTCCTGAGTCACCGGGTTACCAGCTTTTGCGTCGAGAGAAAAGACGGACATTGTTGGCGAATGGATTGCTACCCTCCAATGAGATTGTGCTTGATATTGTGGTCCTACTCACGAGAGAGGCATATACCCATCGCATGTCCTGTGATAAGGCCACCGGAGAGTGATACCGAGCCATTGCCTGATCAGCGCTACATGTCGGTTCGAAGATGCATCCGCCTATCGTGCTGGTATCTCTTGACACGCGGATTCGAGACCGGTGTCGCTGTGAGCAAACGATAACTATACCTTCCCGATTTGGTAGCTTTGAGATGCCAAGATTGCGGAGCGGAGATGGTGGTCTGATAAGATGCAGGACTCGACTGAGATCAACACCCTCTATCGGCTTCTTTCAATCCGACACCCTCCACCCTTCAGGATTTGTCAATGATAACAGGAGCGACGCCGACCTCGCGGGAAGCGAGCGTCGATAGGCCATGCCGATCAAAAGTGAGTGCCATTTAACACACTGCTCCATGTAAACACGTTGATAAATGGTAAGCTCATCGAGGTCACAAACAATCCACACAAAAGCCGCTGTGATGGTTCATGTTGAAGAGTCCCTGCAGGTTCCTCGGGACTTCGAAGGTATGGAGATTTCATAATTCGGTGAATGCTGCTCACTCTGACATTCCGTCTTCGCAGGTTTCGGAGAAGAAGGTCATGATGCTCAATGGCCAAATGGCGCCCGCATTGCCGTATCTTTTGTATTAAACTACGAAGAAGGTGGCGAGCGGAACGTGCTGGATGGCGATGGGACGAGTGAACCATATCTGTGGGAGAAGGGGCCTTCAGGTGGCGGCCGTGAACACCGTCACCTCAACGGCGAACAAGATTTCGAGTACGGCAGTAGGTGTGGAGCCTGGCGTATTCACAGACTCATGAAGGAGTTCGGGTGGAACATGACGCTCTGGGCAATCGCTGTCGCCATGGAGCGGAACCCGGCCTTCGCCAAAGCATGTGTTCGAGATGGCCATGAGATCGGCGCACACGGTTATCGATGGCTCGACATCTGGGACTACTCTTTCGAAGACGACAAGGCGTACATCAAAAAGTCGTGCCTTGCTCTAGAGGCGGCGACTGGTGAGTTCCCGGTCGGGGCGTACTTTGGACGAGGAACCCCAAACACAGCCAATCTCCTGCCCATAATGTGGAAAGAGATGGGACACAAAATGCTGTACACATCTGAAGTGTACAACGAAGACTCGCCATACTGGATTGATCCTGCATTCGAGAAGGATCTTCCTGTAGAGGACAAGGGGGGTCTGTTGATGTTGCCGTACAATTATGATTGTAAGTTGTTCTGCATGTTAGAGGAATCCTCGCAAACATCTAATGAATGTTGCAGGTAACGATGGAAAATTCCACATGTCGCCAGGATTTATGAGTTCCGCTGGCAATACGTATTTTGAATACCTGAAGGACACGTTCGACTGTCTCTATCGAGAAGGTGGGAAGATGATGACCATCCCAATGCATTCACGCATTGTTGGGAAGCCAGGACGCTCGGAAAGCCTGAGGAGATTCATGCAGTACATTTCAGAGAAACAAAACGTCTGGGTGGCAACTCGAAGAGACATAGCAAAGCACTACCGAGAGACATTTCCTTACTGCCCAGGATCACGGACAGGAGGAAGATAAGGCAAGCACGGGGTTCTCCATACTTCAATGCCAACGTTTTTGTCTCATAGTCTTACTAACACTTAAGTTTCAATTTAATAATGTTAGAACTAGTATATCTTAGTATAGATTAGTTACAAGCTATAAATGTGAAATCAGTATTCTATATCTCCTACTGCTCTGCTTCTCTTACTATAGTATCAGATTAAGTTAGATTAGCTTATCTAATCTAGTTCTCTACTTGTACTTAACGCAGGGGATAAGGGCGCGGAACGGACAAGGGCGCGGAACGCGAATCATCCAAATTTACAACCACCTTCTTCCACACACTATGCCGCCCCCAAAACGAGTGCAAATCAGTCCGAATGAAGGCAGCATCTTGCTTGCTATCTCAGCTTTCCAATCTGGCCAATTCCCTTCTATCTCAGCAGCTGCAACAGCCTATAATGTACCCAAAACCACACTCTATCACAGAATCCAAGGAAGACCATCAAGAGAGGATTATACACCAACCAATAAGAAACTCAGCAAGATTGAAGAGGATATACTGCTTAGAGACATACTGAAACTGGATGCTCAAGGCCTTTCACCTACCATCTCCCTTGTGAGAGAAATGGCAGACACAATCTGCAAAGCAAAGGGTGTACCTAGAGTTGGAGTAAAGTGGGCAAACAACTTTGTGAACAGGACACCAGCTTTAACTACAAAGCTTGGGAGGGCATATGAGTGTCAGAGGAAGCTCTGTGAGGATCCAGAGATTATTAGAGGCTGGTTTGAACTGGTGAAGAATACAATCAACAAATATGGCATCCTACCAGAAGACACCTACAACTTTGATGAAGCTGGCTTCCAAATGGGCCAGATCTCTGCTTCAAAGGTTGTTACAGATGCAGA
>Ga0265797_10011718_pt1 | contig 10919 bp, 6 predicted proteins | sample P2T30metagenome_FD_192433 | JGI IMG/M metagenome (GOLD analysis project Ga0265797, IMG submission 192433) | Plant litter microbial communities from East Loma Ridge, Irvine, California - P2 T30 | ecosystem: Environmental > Terrestrial > Plant litter > Unclassified | place: USA: California... | reverse complement strand
ACAATCTTGATATCACCATCGTCTGCAAGTTTACTGTTGTAATCCAGTAGCGCCTTGTTTTTGATCGTGGCATTATTGGAAAGTGAAAACAGGAAAGCGTTGAAATCAGCTGCTTTATTGTTTGCAAACAGTTCATCTGCTATGCTCTTAAGTATAGAATGCTCATTAAGAAGCTCACCGAACTCCCGGTAATATTTCTGGACGAGCATATTGTTCGGGATATTACCGAATTCACTGAATCCATCACCGAATATTGTATTACCGGCAAATCTATAAGAAGAAACCATCACAGGGATATTGTCACGGTAAACCACAACATCCGAAGTACCGCCTCCTATATCCATCAATACACTTGTCCCAAAGCCGGAAGCTTCCAGATTCTGATTGGTTTTAAAATAATAGTAAGGTGCCAGAGATTCAGAGAGGCTTAAGGTATCACCACCCCCATTGATGTATTGTTGGTAAAGTGTGTTCCACAATTGCGAAAGTCTATCCTTCCTTACCGCACTCATGCTGATAGGGTAAGTCCAGATGACCTTTGTTGATTGAAGATCACCTCCGTTAACAAGTACCTTCGCCCTGATCATGACCATTAATTGCTCTATAAATGCCTTAATCCTCATCTCATTGTTACTTTCCCGGCTGTCCCATTTCAGGTTGGTAAAATACCTGCTGTTCTTATCGATATCCTTTTCGAAAACGAAAGGAATATTAAAGTCCAATAAGGCCTTTCCCCCGGCTTTGGGTGCCAGCGACCTGCTCTGTGAGAGCGCTGTTCTGATCGGAAAGAAAAAAACACTGCCCTTCCGGATGATCCGGGGTACAAACTCCTTACTGACCGTCGTTCTTAGGTCTACTGCACCAAGTCCCGAAAAATTATGCTCGGTTTCTTCTGATATCAATGAAACGGACTGAATATCATCCTCGTTGATATCGAAAGCCTTTGGCTGTCCGCCATTTACCGAATATTCGATATGTGTATTAGTTGTTCCAAAGTCCACCGCAAAAGTATAACTGTCGCCAGTGTTATGTGAATTTCTCCATTTGGGAGCGATAATTCCCCTGCCCTGTCCGCTATCAACCTGGATGAAATCAAATGCTTTGTCAATAAGGAAATATTTGGTTGTTGTTTTAGTAAAGTCACCCCTGATTTTCTGGCTCCTCATTGTCTGCTCGATATCTGTCAACTCGCGTTTGTCGGTATCGGAATAAAAGTGGAGCAGATAATCGATGTCAAAAGACCGACTGCCCATATTCCGGTCAATCAGCTGCAGACTGTATCTCACATTAACACCCGCAGGGTGTTGCACAAATGGAAAAAGTGTGATACTGAACTGCTGTTCGGCAATAGCCCCCTTGTTGGATTGGGCATCTGCGGTACTTTCATTGTGATAGACCCGTTCGAAAATTATAAAATCGGCGCCTTTTTTGACCGGGATTTTTAGCAGTACACGCACGCTGTCCTTTATCCCTTCCTCAATACTGATATGTGGACTTCCATATTGCCCACCGGTCAGCTCTGAAACCTTGAAAAACTCAAAGAACAGCGGCTTTAATGGCAGCAGATAGCTTTTGGTATTATCTGCATCGGAAAGCCTGAGGTTTCCGTTAAAATAATGTACAGCATCAAGTGGATAAACCATTCTGATAAGTGTATCTTCTAAAAAGTCACTGACGGTCAGGTAGGGGTACTTTATATTGAGTCCTGGAAGGATACGCTGGCTTAGCGAATCACCGTCTAGGTATTTCACCATGGTACGCTGGTCCCAGCTTCCGTTAACATATTTAAAGGGTTTGTTAAAACTGTTCTGCAGCACCAGGGGCTTAGTCTCATTATATTTGGTACTATGGATAACAAAGTCGCTCTGATCCACCGGGATCTTATTCGAATCAAGAATTTTGAATGCGACATCAAACACTTCCACCACCTGTCCGGCGTCTTTGGTGTAAAGGCTTTGATAATTGCTCTCCAGATCAGAGATCTTCAGGGTATTAAGGGCGTTGAAAAGTGCAGGCGCTGAAGTCGAAAGGATTTTAAGGTTTTTATTGAGATACTCCTGGAACGCTTTCATCTTTTCACCCAAATCAGGGCTTGCCTTGAACAACAGGTAAATGTATTTTTGAAATTCCGGATCCCGCTCATAAAGCGGTACAACATCCGAAAAAAAAGCTTTGCCCTTCGTACTGATCAGGTTGAGCGAGCCTGAGCGGTTTGCCGCATTGAAAAACAGTGTCAACGGAGAAGTCCCTCCAATGACCTGATGGTTACACTTAATAATATAAATGCTATTCAGGGCATGAAAGTTGAATGAACCGGCATCCTGCCTAAGGTACATATCGAGCACATCACCCAACTTGCGGTGACCTGGATTTGGACTGTCAATCAGTGTTTTTACCTGGTGCTGTTTATTCCATTCGATGATCTCAATTCTGTCTTTAAAATTCTCATAAAAAAAGAGCAGTTCTGCAAGGTCCAAACACTGTGAAACCGCCCGTTCGTCCTCCCTACTGGCCACCACTGTTTCCCCCCGTTGATAAAAACCAAGGCGCGGGCTCTGTCCGATATTCTCGAAAGACTTCCTGACCAGATCCATCCTTGCAAAAGGGCTGGGTATAGATGTAGGTGCATTCAGGGCGTGCCCTCCTTCGGGATCGGGAATCGCCTGTATCTCTTTTGTGCCATACTGGGCGGAAACGAACCAATCCTCTCCGCCGTTATCTGTAAATCCTATAATTGCTGACATATTTTAAATCTGTTGATATCCGTACTTTTCACCTGTTATTTCTCCCGTTGTTTTGTAGAACAGGCTGATCAGTTTCTGTTCGGCCGAGCTGTAAGCCTGTCTATTATCCAGCTGGTTCAGTTTGGTGTCAAATGTGTCATATTTGAACTTGCCCATACCGAGCCAGTTTGCCTGCAGGGGTTTATCCCTCACCAGGTTCATCAGATCCGACTGACGGTCGAAAGGCCGGAAAGATCTTGTGTTCGCTCCCAGTTCATCAAGCCATTCATCATATTGCCTTAAGAACCCTAGAAGGTTTGAACCATAAAACTGTGCGTTTTTCTGCCTTTTATCGAAACTCGGCTGAGATGTTGACCAAGCCTGTCTTTCGATGGATTCTTCCAGATTTTCTTGAAGATATTTTCTGAACAGGGTAAACTGGGTGAGACTGCGTCCAAGCAGGTTTCTACTGCCGTCACATAGTTCTGCGAAAGAAAGGTCCTGGCTATTGTTTCTGATTGCATACTCCTTGTATACACTGTTTACAGGCCGACCATTCATAGTAATGAGTTCACTGTCCCCGACATTCATGAAATCGATGATTGCCAGTGCTCCGGCAACCTCAACAAAATGCGCCTTGTTTTTCTGTCCGTTGCTCCCCGGGTCGTTCTCATACGCCTTACCAACATGCCTGTCACCCAAATAGTACATCATGTTGAGCGAGCTGTTCACATTTCTCCGGTAATATTCCAGTGCTGCCTTGGTTTTTTCTATAAAATCTGATTTGTTGATGGGGCTTTTCTCGTCAACCTCGATGTTGAAGTATGGAAGGACGGTTAATGCCCCTATCGCCGAGTCCCTTAAAAAACCGGCATTGCTGATATCTGATTGTCCGGCAGCATCCCGGATACTCTTCAGTATAGTCGGGAACCCCGCCGCACCAGTCCCACCGAAGATCGAGCTGATAATAAAAATACGGTCATCTTTTCCGAAGTTATTGGCAAAAACCCTAAACTCCTCGGAATGTTTGAACTGATTGAGCACAACACTGCCCACATTAGGGTTTCCGACAAAACCGATATCCATCGGGATCTCTAGAAGATCGATTTCCTCCCTTGCACTGTTTATTGTCCGCCCTGAAAATATCAGGTCGGCAAGTGCCTTGTTCTCTTCCCCAAGCGAGTTGTATGAAAAATAGTCCTTGAATTTGGTCGATTCCACGTCCTTAAGGATAAACGTATAAGTTCCCCCAAGCGAACCCTTGGTATCAAGTGATTGTAATGTTGAGAGCTTAGTAGAAAAAAAACCATTTCCGGTACCGACTTTTTCGGTAATGCGCTGATAGTTATTCAGTGCTGAAACTGTACGTTTAAGATCTTCATTGTCTTTATGCGGATCTATGATGACCGGCACAATCTCAAAATCGTTAAGCGGCTTGAGCCCGGAAGCGAGTAGCATGGTAAGGGACTTGATCACCCGTGATCCTGTACCACCTATACCGAATATAAAAAGTTTAGCCATATATTTATTAAATTAAGGTTTCCAGAAAGTGGTAAGCCGAGCATTAGTGGACAGACTCCTGGGAAATGAAAATGAGGTTAACAATATGAAGCATATCAGGCCCCAGAAAGCATTGGCAGTCCCGAAAAGCATAAGGTCTCCAGAACCGAAGATAAGTTGGTCGCATCTGTCAACTGTTTTTGGCAGCGAAAAGGCAATCCCGAAATTCATGGCCACACCCACCAGTGCTGTTATCCACCAGGAAAGTTTCGAGCTGAATTTCGCTGTGAAACGGTCAATAATCAGATACATCAACATAAAGAGGCCCAAGCTGATGGCAATCATGATCAGAAAGACCTCCAGGTATAAATTGCTTCCGCTAAAAGCGTCACAGGTAATGTCCCATCCCCGCAGGTGGGTCCCAAGATCGGTCTGGTAACCAAACCATTCATAAATCATTGCTATAAAGTCTGTCATGTTATTTATCTATTTTAATTTTGATTTCAATAATCTTGCGGTCGTTAACGCCTTGTCCAAAAGCCTGGTAAACCCCGCCAAGTAAATGGGACAGCCCGAAAGTACGTACCTGTTCTGTAATGTCGGTACCGATAGCAGAGTCATCAAGAGAGCTGCAGGCATTTACCCATTGAGGAACTTTATCCATCGCCGATATTACCAGCTGGTCAGTCTGGAGCTTTTTGGTCCGGAGCGTGATAAGGTGGGTATACCCTGAGAAAGAGGCGGAATGAAGCTCTGCAGAACTTAGTTTCCTCACCGAGATCGAGTAGGCGATATTACTTAATCCGTAAATGTCCTTGTCCGAGAAATAATCCAGGCCTTTAAGATTTGAGCTGAAATCAACAGCGATATTAAAGGCAAAATCGCCATTGGCCGTCTTCGCCGCAGAAATATGGTCTGAGTTCTCAAATTTAAAATCCCCTATACGCCCTTTGTTTACAACCTTATACCGAGGCACTCCCGGTGCACCTGTTTTAAAAAATACTGCATTTTGGATCAGATGGCCGTTCTCCTCACTGACAATATGGTTCTTTAGCGCCAGGGAAACCTGTTCTGCAGTACCCATAAACCAGATATAATATGGCCGCGTAACCTGATGAAGGGCAACCTGACGCGATTTATAATCAAAGTAAGTGCCCGTAAAATCTGCCCTAAGCTGAAATATTGCGATGGACAGGTCCTGCTTCCCGAGCTGATCAATTACAGCATCTTTTATAGCAACCTGTTGCATTTCCAGGTAACTTACAGCGTTGGTCTTTGCTCCCGGCGAAAACACAAAATCAGAAATCAAAACCGATGCATTGCCTGCATCTGTACGCCTAAGCACCTCTCTGATCACCGCAGCTATATCTGAGGTTCCACGTTTGCCGCCCTTTGCCTTAAAGCTTTTTCGCGTTAACATCTGACTGAAAGTGCCGATGTCTGTCGATGGAACCGCTATTACCTTGTTATTGATATAATTTAATTTCACCTCACGGCTAAACTGTTTGGTGTTAACCAATAGGTCATAGACCGAACTTTTCAGATCAGCTTGACCGATGTATCCATCCATACTGAATGAGTTCTCAAAATAAACATTCACATCAAAAAGCCTTTTCTTTTCCACTGAGCCCACTGGCAGGACAACATTAATGTTTTTAATGGCATAATATTTCTTCATATAAGCGATCAGGGCCGTATCCTTGCTTAAGGCGGCAAACTTATCGTCCTTAAGGATTGAGGCTTTGATACCGTCATATTCTTCCTGGGTAACCACACCGTCCCCGGCAATCAACGCCAGCTCATCCTGAAGTGAAAAAGACCCACAGGCCGATATGGCCAAAAGCGGAAACATCCACATCAGCTGCCTGATGAATGATCTTCTGTTATACATTTTATTTATCTTCATATTGTTTGGTTTATCACCCATATCACGGCTAATGTGATAGAATGTCCAGCAGCCCATTCATGCGTGCCGGAACATCCCCACATTCCTATTTAGAGCTTATTGGTTATTTCTGTCGCTATTATTGGCGCAAAGACTAGTTTTCGATATCAAGAACATGTTACTTTTGGTATATTGGTCTGAATCTACAACGGGATATTGGGTTATTGATCCTGTTTTCATTTTTCGGGAAAATAGTTTGATATCTGTAGTTTGTTTACCAAAATTACCCAAGCCAAGTGAGGGTTTATTACGGGATCCCGTAAAGTGAAGATTATTTTGTTATCTGTAATCCGGGTAATCAGGATGCCCAGACCATGGGACAAAAAAAAGCCCCAGATCATTGAAAATCCGGGGCAATCGATATCGGTATCAGCCATTGATACGGCTGCAGTCCTTGCCTCCTTTTGCAAAAGCTTCGGAAATTAAGAAATCAGATGATGCCGTAATCCCGGCAAGAAACAATCAGCTGCTCGTTATTGGAAAAACCAAGCCCCTCACGCATCTCTTTCAACCTCTTTTCCACTGTACTCAGTCCGGATGGTGAGATACCGTTGGCATCGAGAAATGTTGGGATATTTTTCTGCTTGGTGCCTTTGGAAAGCTGCGAAACAATAGTAATGTCCAGCTTATCGAATTCAAAGGTGTTATGGTGATGATTTTTTTTTTGATCTCCAGGGGCATATATGTCCGCCCTTTAACGATCGTTTCGACAGCGGATGAGAGTTCTTCAGCATCCCTTCTGCCCTTTTGCACGAAAGCGTTGATCCCAAGATCCTGGTATAGCGAACGTATTACCGCGGGACGCCCTTCTGCAGAAAATACCACAATCCTGATATCCTCCTGTACGGCCTTAGCGGCCGTGATCAGGTCCTCTCCTCCTTTAAGTTCCTGTTCCCTGTGGTCCTCGACAAATGAAAAATCGGTAATGAGCAGGTCGAAAGGCTCGCCTGACTGCAAAGCCTTACGGATATGCATAAGTGCATCGTCACAGTAATAGGTGTACTGTCTCTGGGCAATCCCATTGATTCCATGGTCTTGACGACGGAAATACTCGCCATCTGTTGGTCTTCAGCTATTAATACTTTTTTAAACATAGAAGATGAATTTAAACAGGAAAGCTAATCTGGATCTTTAGGCCCTGCTCTCCCTGAACGGTTTCAAAGATAATCGATCCCAAAACCGATTTCATACGGTTTCCCGTACTGCGCAGTCCATTGCCATGAACCATCTCTTCTTCCATCGCTTTTCCATTGTCACGGTAACTGATGTTTACCGTTCTCTTCACCCGTTCAAAACGCAACACCACGTTATCCGCACCGCTGTGCCTGCTCATATTGACCATCAGTTCCTGGAGTACCTGTTCGATCTCATAGAAAACATCGACAGTGATTCCGGACCATATATCCGCTCCGTTGCCCACGATAACAACCCTGGTCTGCTCTCCGGAAAACGAGCTTAACAGCTCCCGTACATGCACATCAAAAGGCCGCTCAGGAACCACCGGCCGGTTATAGGAAATATTCCTTGATTTTTCATAAAGCAGTTCGATCTTATCCAAAAGGCTATCTGCACTGAAATGTATGCGGTTCTGTATCTCTTTCATCATCCGGTATAGGCCGTTGGCCACCACATGAACGTGTTTAGAGGTTTTGAGCTCACTCTCCCTGATTCGTTTCTCAGTCGTCAGGGCCAGTTTACGCCTGTGCCTGTGAAACTCGGCCAGTCCAAACGAGAGCAATATCAGCGACACAAATGCGATTATGCCTATTTAAAATAGCAATTGCAGGTAAAACGTATCGAAAAAATAGTGAGTAATTCAATGAGTAGAATTACAAAACAGCCTCAAATACTATTTAAACGCTGATTTTAGCACTAGGTGCAAATCCCAGCGGGATCACAGAAAGCTTCACAGAAATGTGGGGCTGTTTTAGTTTTAACGGAAACACCAAAATATGCAATAAATCGCGGCTCAGCCAATTTTTCCGGGGGTCATTACTGCAGCTCACCAGTAGTCCGGAGGTGGTAACTTTAAAGTAAACCATTTCCTCAGGCTTTCTGTCCAGAATTACACCTATTATAAGCAGTTCACTACTTAAAGAGATTTTTCGGATTTTAATTAAGAAATAATCTAATCAACAACCTTGAGACATTTAATGATATTCTCGCCATCCTTTATCGAAACGGCATTGACAGTTCCATTACTGTTTTTTGTAAAAAATACTGTTGCATCCAAATCCATTAGGAAAAAGTTTTCTTCAGTTTGCGGCAGCAAATTAAGAAGAGGTATTCCAGACATTCTTAGTATCAATCCATTATCTTTCAACGTAACGGCTACATCTACTCCATCTTCCCTTTTGTATTTACCTACATAAGCTTTTAGAACGCTATCAGACAATTTAAGTATGGGAGGTACTTCATTCGGTTTGGTGCTCTTAAAAGCTTTATGTATAATTTCTTGACCTTCTGGAATTGCAGCCCTCACAATATTATTGCACATAATTAAACCATTATCTGCATTAGTGAGCACAATAACACCGCGTTTCGATTTTGGCAGCAATACAACTATCGCTGCTACTCCCGGATCATTTCCACCGTGTTGAAGTGCATATTCATTATTAGGTAGACCATTGATTATACGCCAGCCCAAGCCTTGTTGCAGGTTAGGGTTAATTGTTGATTGGGTACTGATCATTTCATTATATAAGGATTTTGATAGATGTGCTCCACCTAGAACCTCAATTGCGAATTTTGAAAGATTATCAATAGTTGTAGTCAAACCCGCAGCAGCACTAGCCTGAATGGAAAAATCCGTCTTTTTAATTTCTTTTCCATCAGCGTCATAAATCCTGCTATATCTATCAAAATTTGTTTTACCATCCCACATGTGATTGGTATCGAACATCTGTAATGGCTTAAAAAGTAATGAATCGGAGAGTTGGGATAATGATTTATGAAACTTGTGTTCGATTGCAGCTCGTAAATACTCCATTCCTTCTCCACTGTAGTTAAATCTTGTACCCGGCTCAAAATTAAAAGTCAATTTTCCGCTTGCATTCATCCAACTCCAATTATCAAATCCAGATTGCTGGCTCAATACATGACGTGTAGTTATTTTTTTTGAAAAAGGATTTGAAGCAACTTCAGGATCAATAAAATATTTAGCTGGGGGTTCATCCAAGTTCCATTCTCCTTTCTGTACCAATTTAAGCACCAAGGTTGAGAATACTACTTTTGTTATGGAAGCTACTTCAAAAATCATGTTCCTGGGAGCGGGCTTTCCATTACTTAAATCACCATATACTTTTGACTTTTCTACTCTACCATTTTCGATAATACTAATGGCAACATTAGGAATATTCAAATCTTTTTGCCACTGTGCGATTTTTGCATCCAGATCATTTAAATCCGTTTTACTTCGAATCGTTTTCATGGAGATTACATGCTGACAGAAGCTATCATTAGGTTGAAATAATATAAAAATAGTTGTGAGTAAAATCTGGTAAGTTAAAGCTTCATTATCAATTTATTTTGGAGTTTACTGGTACGGCCTCATGCTTAGCAATATGAAATCATTTTTTACAACAGTCGCATAGCTAAATAAATCCATGACGATAATAACATTCAACAGGTTGCAAGTAAACCTGAATTCTAATTGCCATGAACTTTATCAAAAACGATGAGACACTAGAAAATCATCGCGGTTATTTCTTCATTTTTTTGATCTGTTGAACTCAAAATCATAATTGGTTTAATCCTTGTAGCCACCTTTTTCTATGTCCGAGGTTATTCTTTCTACCTTCAAACACCATCATTGCTGGTCAGAGCTACCTTTTTCTATGTCCGAGGCTATTCTTTCTACCTCCGAACACGATCATTGCTGGTCGGAGCTACCTTTTTCTACTTTCGAGGTTATTCTTTCTACCTCCGGACACCATTTTACCATCCAGAACTACTTTTGTTTGGCTCAGCAGTTCTTAACTAATTGGTTTCAGACCAAAGTCAGCTTGCGTTTTTTGGGGCCTACAATACTTTCTTAAAAATGCCTTAAAATGCAACCATCATGCGCTAAGACTGGGATGGAACACCAATAAGAACCCGAGCGGAACTCGTTTAATGTTACCGGACAACATGGTGTTTGAAGTTACAAGACGGTAAAACTTTGTTGAGTGATTCAGTGAGTAAGCCTAACGATTAAAATCGACGCACCGATTGATGCATAATTTATTTGATTTTTTGGCAAACGCCCTTTCCGATCATACTTATAATCCCTGAATTTTTCTCTGCTACTTAATCATCACCACCGTAATGGTGTTATTACGTAACTGCAAGAACAAGAATACAGGTAACATTATTATTAAGTTTAACGATATATCTTGGATGCACCACTGATTATTTTGTAATTTACTTCCAGTAAGAACCGAAAACCAAATCAAATGTTAAACCGTAGAAAATTCCTCAACTATGCTGCAACTGCAGTAGGAACCACTGCCATACTTTCTGCCTTAGATAACCCGGCCTATGCCATTTTCAATAAGACTATTGGCGCAAACGACCAAATCAATATTGGTGTTATCGGGATTAAAGGTATGGGTTGGTCTGACCTCAAAGCAGCCCTCAAAGTACCGGGCGTAAACCTGATCGCCCTGTGTGACAGTGATGCCAATGTGCTTGATGAAAGGATGGCCGAATTAAAGTCAATGAATGTTGACGCCGCAAAAGTAACGAGATATAAAGATTATCGCTCGCTACTC
>Ga0265797_10011717_pt1 | contig 10919 bp, 17 predicted proteins | sample P2T30metagenome_FD_192433 | JGI IMG/M metagenome (GOLD analysis project Ga0265797, IMG submission 192433) | Plant litter microbial communities from East Loma Ridge, Irvine, California - P2 T30 | ecosystem: Environmental > Terrestrial > Plant litter > Unclassified | place: USA: California... | reverse complement strand
AAAATTCGATGGGGAACACTCAAGTCAAGCTGGAGTCGACGTCGCCGCCATATTCGAGACATTACCTGACTTCAAGGAATGATCGTTTAAGCCGGGGTGGTAGGAGCAGGCCTACATCCTCCTTTTCCGACTCTGTTTCCGAACTCACGTCCTTTTACTCAGATGCCGACCCAACCTCGCCTGCTCGGGAGTCCCATGAGGGCCCTTCTGGGTCACAAGACGATACCATCGAAGTCAAAGCAAACGGTGCTTTGAAGCGCGCATTGCAGGTCGAATCACCCGCAACAGACTCGAGAAAAAGAAGACACGCCCGAGAGGTACCGCACACCCGAGAAGAATCTTACCCCAGGCCGCGTCTCATCGTCAAACTTAAGCTGACGCAAGAAAAGATGCTCCACGGTACTCAACGTCTGCATTCGGTATCAGCAAGTTCGGTGCCTGCTACTGCAACCACTCCGCAGCTGCGTACGGGTCGGATCCAGCAATACCAGGTCCAAGATGACAGCACAGCACGCAGCTACTCATCACCGACTCAGGAGCACCACGGTCCACGTTGTCCTCCGCAGCCATCCGTGGCAGATGAGCCGGAAGACATGGCCATGCACTTGCCCCAGAACAACCACAGTAACACTCCCCAAAGCGACGGACCAGCTAGCTCACCAAAGATCGGCACCCGTATCAATACTGTGGAGGAAGTCAACGAAGACAGGAGCTACCGAGAACAGTCTCCAGTCACGGTGCCAGACATGGCAGAAAGACTCACTTTTACTGCACGAGAAGCCGCCTCGAAAGCTTCTGAAGCTCTGAGAGTCTTCGGCCTCGAGCGTACCGGCTGTGAGGCTCGGGTCGACGAACGCAACGCGTTCTCAACTGCGGCTCTATCACAGGATTTGGCCGATGACAGCCGCCCGCCGATTGTACCACGTGACATCCCAACCACCGCACCAACCACCGCACCAACTCCTGCACCAGCTCCTGCACCAGCTCCTGCACCAGCTACAGAAACAACTACCGCACCAGCTCAAGTTACGGCTCAGGATACTACAAGCCCCACTGAACCACTCAGTGCTCCAAGCACTACTTCAATGCCTCCGCCTCCGAAGCCAGCTCTTGAGCCAGCTATGTTACCAACTCCTGCGACACCCACTGGGCCACTCGTCACTCCCAGCACCACTCCAGGCACCGCTTCGAACGTCATTTCAATGCCTTCCCCCGCCAGCACTGCACCGACTGCTGCAGGAACAACCTTATCCAATCCAGCCCAACCGACCACGACTCAATCTCCAATCGCAGAAACAGCTCAGCTGACCAACAACATCCGCATGATGTTGAAGATGAGACGTGATTCCGACGCAAACGCGCATAAGGTTCGCCTGTTCAGCCTCGAGCGTGTGGCAACATCCAGCGACCTCTTTGCAGCCCTACAAGACGAGGTTGAAGAATTGCTGGACGCAGGCGAGAAGATCGTGCGGGTTGATGTGAAGTGGCTCTTCGACCCGCCAACCGCAGAGTTGATGGCCGACTTCATCATGACGCCCATGACGGCGGTTGGGAGGGACCGAAGTTGGGACTCTTTGCTAGAGGGCCTGCAGGATCACTACGACGAAAGTGGAAAGTTCTTGAAGGTGAAGTTGGAAGCGACTGTGTTGGTGCGGAAGGTTTTGGATGAGATGGTGTAGGTTTGATTCACGACTGCTGCGACACTCCCGAAGATGGACATTTCGGCTGTTCGCGATTTTGCAATCTCACGATGTATTACCAGATTTGAGCATGAACCAATCGAGCACTTTTCATCGTTGAACATTGGTATCGATCGACTCATCAACACAAGGACATCTCAAGACCACGCATCGTATTCTGTCCAGCACGACTCGCCGTTGCCACATGTTCAGGGTATCGAGCAAACGAACGGGAGTGGGGATCTCTCAGGCCTCTTGCTGTACAGCCTGAGGAGATTACTGGGATGTCGCTCCAACAACCGGGAACTCGCAGCCTCGCTTGCATGCAGCTGGACGCTAGATCACATACATGCATGACACTGACTGGGCCGGACAGCTTGCACTGCAGATTCCGTTCCAGTCCTCTGGTTGCCCGGTTCTAGGCTTGCAGCACGTTCTGCAGCGGCACACTACCCCTTGTCGGGCACCGACGGTATTCTGCAGAAACAGGCTGGGTGTACGGCACAGAGTCAAGGGTTGTTCCATCTGTACCAAGCCAACTTCTCTATCATTGATTGGTGGTTCCAAGCCGACCCCGCCGTGTTCATTTGTGCTGTCAGGTGCTTGCTTTTACTTTCGATTACCCTCATACCGACTGCAAGCTTGTATGTTGAACACCATTTCTCTACATGACTGCTCCCCTGACAATCACTTTCCGCTTTCGTTCACCTCGATAATACCTCGACACTCATTTGCCCCAACCTCAACATGTCGTCAATGTGGGGGACACAGCCCATGTCTGAGCTGGAGAAGTGCTTAGGGTTCTGCTGGTGGTTCGAAGGCGATGCGTTCCGACGGCGCTGGATCGGTCAGGCATCGCTAATCGGAGAGCTTTTCAGAGCATACACATCGTTCAGTCATACGCTCGGTGGACATCCTGTCACCGAACGCCTTGACTCGATCCAGCTAGAAGAAGAGTCACGAAAGATGTTTCACAGATTTGGCCCGCGACTCTGGCCTGTGGACACCAGCTCTCCACCACAAGCGAAAACCGACGCAGAGTCGCGAATGCTGGCCAAAAAACTCGCGTCTCTAGAACCGCAAGCGGAAGTCAACAGACCGTGGGCATGGTGGCTCGTCGATGCCGCGCAAAGTAGGTGGCACGAGTATCTGAAAGATTTATACTATCATGACGAAGAAGATCAAAAGACGTATGTATCCTCGCAAAGGCCATCGTCATTGCTTCCGCTAATTCCGAGTCTAGGCTGTGGAAATACTGGCTCCAATTGACTGCCCAAAAGTGCATCAATCGCATCTATTGCCAAAGGAGGGCCCAACGAAGGCGCGAGAAACGTTCCAGGTCAAGCGATCACAAAACGATCTACGCCGTCGAGACGCGATCCCAAAGGCGTGTGAGACAGCGAGACAGGTCTGCTGCGTTTACCACTGGCGACGTCGGGTCGTCTGTACAGAACACTGAAGACGAGTCAGAGGTATCAATGCGACCCTTAATTGTGTTGTAATCTTGGAATGAGAACTGATTTCCAATTAGTTGCCACCAATGTATCCCAGAGCAAGCGTAACCAAGATGCCCACTACGAGGTCGAGGAGGTCAGCCGCAGACCCGCCCGAACGAGCGGTTTCAAAATGCGACTCTGAGTCTGTGAGATCGGTGTCGTCGCTCACCCCCTCAATCACGCCGAGATCCCGAACGAGCGACTCAAACGACCCTTCGATTATTCCAACGCCGCCCGGGACGACAAGGTCGAGAAGTTCAGTCGCGGACCTACCCACGCGAGCAGTGTTTAAACGCGAACACAATCCAGAGATACCAGTGTCGACTCGCAACAAGTCGATCAAAGCGGAAACCCGAACGAGCGATCCAAACCCGCCTTCGACCACTCCAACAACTCATGCGATCCAGCCAACCAGTATCGCGGGTGTAAGCATATTTCTGGAAGTACAACGTCCACGCGAAAAGAAAAATGGGTGCTGGAGTATTGCACTCGAGGAAATGGATATCTTCACTGGCGAGCGCCTTCGGAAACAACTTTTGGACGGAGGAGCGTTGAACACAAACGAGCGAGTCGTGCGGGCCCACGTCAGACCCGAGCCGCCCAACACCAACTATGTTTGGCCGTCTGTGCAAGATGTGCAGACAGAGTTTATCATGTTGGCCGATCGAGAGCAGACAGATTGGAAGGCGATGGTCGAAGGTCTGGAGACGTTTTATGCGAAAGATTCCGATGCGGTCAGTCTGAAGCTTCGAGCGACGTTGGTAGTCAAGGTTGAGGAAGTCGTGGTCATAGATGACTCGGATGAATAATGGATCGTTTGGGAAAGTTGGCTGACTGATTGAACGACTGTACGGCTTTGAGTATATTGTGGCCGTTCACATGCCATCGGCAAGTTGCGAACCTAGTCATAGCAAGTATCCAATATCATTTAGCAACATTCAATATACAATGCCTCTGACCCCACTAGATTTTGTCGGTTTGTGGTGGTAACGAATCAATGATCGATGAACCAATATTGGAGTTCTTTGAGAGCTAATACAAAAAAAGCGTTGGTCTAACATTGAACAAAGTCTCACAGAGCCGTACGTGGGATCTTACCGAACAACTGAACGACCTTGATGATTAAGTAATCTTCATGGAAGGCGGAGCATTGTAATGGCCCGGCCAAAGTTCAATAGCACGTCAGGCTTCAGACCTGTGGACGACCGTCCCGGCGACATAGATCGAATCGCCCGATCCAGCACTTCTTACGGACACAGTGATACGTGCTGTCCAATAGGATGATGTCAATACGATACTCGAGGCGTTACCAGTAGAGTGTATGGGCCCCGTAGACACCTTCTGCGAATCCACAGCGTCAGATGTCACTTGCCTCGCTCATTCGCGTCGTCCGGGGCCCATGATGGTCCGGCAAGCGCACCTCTTCCTGGACCTCTGAACCAATGAGATCACCCGCAAAGCTACAGAGTGGGCCTTGCAGAGGCGCTCCGGAGGCCGTCGCTGCCTGTCACTCCCACGTCCGTCCTCCTCCCACCCTCCTACGTATTTCCGGGCTCGCTACCTCGGTGTGCGTCTCCTCCCTCACTCTCTACTCCCACGCTTCATCGAACTCACAGGCCCTGGTTTGATCTCTATCTCGTCCTCCTGTCGATACCAGGCCTCCAAACTATCGAGTCTCCTCCAGCTGAAAGAAATCGTCTCGCATCCGACATGTCTAGCTCCAACTCCGACCCTACTGGCAAACAAAAGAGGAGGAGCGTCAAGAAGCTAGAGAGGTGTCAGGGCTTCGACTTTCCGAATGGCTTGTCATTGATCTCCCGCGCCATTCGGGAGAGAGTAGGTCCGATCGGGAACTTCTACGAGAGTCTGAAGTCTTTGCATGAAATGAGAGACATCAGCCCACCAGAGCTCAAAGGAGAGGCACGAGTCTTGTTCGACGAGCTTGGACCTCAACTGTGGCCACAAGATACCAGCACGGCGTGGTGGCTGCTGGAGCCTCCGCATAGTGACTACCCTCGGCATCTCTATTATGAGGATAGGGAGGATCGAGAGCAGTATGTACCCAGTAAACTCCGCACTTCTCTGCTTCTACTAATGATCATTACAGACTCTGGGGTTACTTCTTGGAGATGGTTCAGGAGAAGCGCCTCAATTATGAAGACCATCGGAGCAGGCAAGACGCGAAGAGCAAGAGGCAGCCCGAGGACACAACGAGCTTTTCGACCGAAGCGGGACTTGCAGACGAAGTCAGGTACGAGTACATGCGTAGCGGCAGCGCCTTTTCCTCTGTACAGAGCCCTATCGTCCACTCGGATGTACGTACCCTCAAATTCCTGATCCGATACAGCGATGGAATGAAGACTGACCCGCAATCAGGTGCCCACCGACCACATGCAAGCGAGGACGAGAGCGTCGGCATCGTCTGCCAGAACATTGAAGAGGCCCGCCAACGAGCTACTGGACCGGATGGGCTTTCCGGGGCTGCCTGACAGAAACAAGCGACCAGCCAATGACTCGCCGGAGACGATGAGTATGTCGAGATTGCATGATAGAGACAAGAGGCCAGTCTACGCCTCATCCTCGCGGGCAGGTTGGCAAAGCTTTGTGTCGCCTCTCACCCCCTCGGCTGCATTGGGATCTCAAGCCGGTGAACCAGACCTACTCTCAACCACTTCGAGACTCCTAGCAGGCCAGAGAGATGTCTCTAATCCCCCCTCGACCATCTCCGATTCGGAATACCACGCGGGCACCCCAGACGCCCCATCAGCCACCCGGGGACCTCAAGCGAGCGCTTTGGACCACCCTTCAGTCACGCCAGGACCTCGAACAGGCACCGCGAACCCTCTCGCGAAAGTACGGGTTTTTCTCGAAGTCCAACGTCCTGTCGGACCCCCGAAGAAGTGCTGGTCCATCCCAGTGGAAGAAATGGACGTCTTCACTGGCGATCGTGTTCGGACACGGCTCCAGAAGTTCAAACTGTTGAAGGACAGTGAAAGGGTCTTGCTGGTACACATCAGACCAGACGATGGTGGCAGATCGGTCCATGGTGTGGGCGTAGAAACAACCTTCATCATGCCGTGGGATTCGCCCGAGCAGCCGGACTGGGAAGGGATGCTCGACGGTCTGAAGACCTTTTATTCGACATACCCCACGGCGCTCGATTTGAAGTTGCGAGCGACATTGGAAGTGGAAGCCGAAGAAGTCTAGTCGGTTATGGCTCGACGCAGAGACTGGAGGGGCGAGAGACGAGTGAGACGACATGATACATCACGGCTCGCCGGACCTTCAGAGCTGACGGACATGTGGGCGTCTATGATGGGCACTCAGTTTCAGTATGGTACTTAAGTAGTAGTCTCTATTAGAGAACTTTACAGTACAATCTTCAATCCGAGGGGAGGAACTCAACCGCCCGTCGAGGCGTCGACTCGTCGAGCCCTTCATGCGCATTCGAACTTCAATAATCGCGTTTTTTTCGACGCAGCCCGGACGTGGGATACGTTCAAAGATGAGACAAAAGGTGTCAAAGGAATTGAGGCGAATAGTAGAGAAAAAGTGTAGAAAATCAATGTGATGTTTGTGTTCCTCCGGATTCAGGGTCACGCTCACCCGGCGACTCCCGCTACGATGAACATCACCTCCACCTCCACCATCCACCCCATCATCATCATCACCATCACCGGCAGGCTAACAGAGCGATAAGTGAGTACTATCCACCACCGGCAAACAATAGACGATCACGGTTTACCACCGGTCGACCGAGAGACAGAAAGACAACCACCGGACGGACAGGCAGGCGGTGGCCTGTACTCTTACGCGCAATCTTCCTCGCTTGCAGCAATGCCGACGCCGCCACCGCCGGAAGCATCATGCGCCGTACTGCTGCCGAAATCACCTTCTCAACACTCGTCATATGCACCACCTACGCCGTCACCGCCTCCATCCTGTCACCCTGCCCTCGTCGAAGATGAAGTCGCCTCCGTCTACCGTGCGACCATCTATGCCGAGTTTCATGAGAGCCTCTGTGGGTGTCTTCACCAAGTCTTGCTTTCCCAGCGGCGTCTTCACCAACTCTTGTTTTGCCAGCAGCGCCAGCACCAACACGCGGACCCCATACCTACTCTCGCTCGCCCTGCTGTCGACCAACACACACACCATGCGCCCATCAGCGATACTGTCGCAGAGCAGCTCTCACCTGCCGATCGCGCGTGTATGAAACGATGTAGAGCTCCTGAAATAAACGACGAGCAGGATGCACCCTCCAAGCAGCCTCGCCACCATCGTCCATCTGCAAGGCCTCGGAAGAGCACAGCTAGTCACGATGCATATCAAACCCCTTTGATGTTGCCTGGCAGAACTAACACCGTGCTACCTGTTACCGAAGCGGCCGGAGACTTCTCGTGGTGGCGAGAATTGACTTCCAGTCCGCCAACCAGACCTGAAAGCCAAAGCGTCACGGCACTGGTGATGACCGACTTACAGCAGCCCATCATGATTACGAAAACGGACAGAGAACCGCATATCCAAACACCCTCTGCGTGTGCTGGCGACGACAGGAGTAGCCATGTTCCAAGTAATGTGCACAATAGTTCAGACGATACTTGAGCAGAGCCAGGAAAGGGTACATCTACCACTTCCGACTGGCTAGCAGCGAAGAGGAGGTCAGAGGGTCAAACAGTACCTCGTCCTCTACTGGGACAGTGAACATTCCATGGCTGCATTCGATTCACAGCTCCTCTCCCGGCCAGATTTCTGTTGATATCATCGTCAACTCACCGCTCGCATGATGCGCATTTCTATCACATCGCCAAAGTTAAGATTATTCGGCTGGGTGCCTGATGGAGGGTACGTCTTCGAGCTCTGACTGGCGGATGCATGTCTTGTCCAGACATGAGGACTCAACGCGTGGATCCGTCGGAACCTCTCATCGCGATCGTTTGTTCTGCTGGTCTTGTACAAAAATAGATTAGTCTGTCTTGCGGACATCAAGCTATGCCTCTCTTCCGGTAGCCTAGAAGCAGAACTCAAACATATCGTCCGGATCTGCTACGCCACGCGCTCCCCTGTGATGTGAGTCTGTTTAGCTGTTGTCGCAAATGGCTAATTTGTGAAGTGTACGCCCTTCAAACATGGCTGATGCGGTCTCAAAATTTCACTGACGCCACGCGGAAGTCTGCATACTTACATGTCGATACTGGAACCCTTTGACGCGAAAGTGGATCTAAGACAGGGCGATGGCAATCGATCGCTCGCGGAGTCTCAGACAACCTGCATGTTGCTCGCAGTTGTTGTTCGCTGGTATCAAGGGTGCCGCATTGTACGTATATGAGCCTTTGGCTACTCGCTCACTGCTCACTTCACTACTCACTACCACCCAGCCCTTGTCTACTCCATACCACCGCCTCACTCCATTCCAAACACATATCTGACTTCAAACTCACCATGAGCGACATCAACCCAAGACACATCATACCCTGGGAGGCTGCGTTGGGGTTCAAACTCTGCAGAGGCTTATCACGCGACGGCCCTTCCCTCAGGGCTCCTGAAGTCGAGCACCTCCTCGACCGCATCAAGAAGCTCGGTGCTAGGCACATCGTCTGCAGAACGGCTGATCAGCTCCATGTGTCGGAACGTTTCAACGTCGAAGCCCGCGAGCTATTCCACGAGGTCGGCCCAACGATATGGCCCGACGTTCTCCCCTCATGGGCGTGGAGCTTCGATCGATCTGATCGAATGTTCTACAACGACATGGCGGACTTGTATCCGAAGCAACTGTGTTACTCGGATCCTGACGATCGCACAGTGTAAGTCGCTTCTTGGGCACGTGGCTTTCTCTTCATACTGATATCCGGTGTAGCCTTGAGGAAACTCTCGTGGAGTATCTCGTGTGTAAGATCTTAAAGCATCGCGAAAACGAGAGCAAGAGCAAAGCAAACGCTTCCGGTTCGATCGATTCCGACGAAGACGAGACGTATCCCGAACAATCCGCCTCTGGGCCAAGCAGTGCGAAAAGCCGTCAAGTCACCCGGCAGTCTCACCAGCGACAGACGATGAAGCGCGTTCGATCGTTCAACGCCGAAGCCGAACGGGGCTCGAAAAGACCGAAGCATTGCCCAGAGGTAATTTGTCCTAGACTCTGTCTTGTTGCCAGACTTCAGCTGACGAGTGAAAAGATGTCCCGAGATCATCTGAATCTGCAAACCAAATCAGGGCTCTCAGAGCCTGCTACTGCAGGCACTTCGCGGCTGCAAAGCCAAAGTGATGGCGCATCGCACAACGACCGGTCATCGACTCTGTATGCGCTTGCCGCTCGTTCCGGACAAGAGGCCGCTTCGAAACGTCAGAGAATCGCCAGACTTGCCAACACGCAAGCTTTGGGAAGCAACACGTTACCAGCATCGGCGGCTCCTTCGCATGCTTCGGATGGCAACGACGCCGCCGGCCAGACGACGGTTCGAGTCACCCCGCCGAATCCTGCAAAGCCCAGCACAGCAAACGTCCTGACCGGTCCGGTGCGCCTGACCACCAATCGAAATCGAAGTGACAAGCCATCCCAGCTTCCTGAGGGCATCATGATGTTGATTTACATTGAGCGTAACGACGAAGAGGCCAGGGGAGTTGGGGCTTCCAACGTTGAAGGGGTTGCAACAACTCGTAGTCTCTTCAAAGCCGTACATGATCATGCCGCGCAGTTGCTGGGAGCAGATGAGATAATCGTGCGGGTCGACGTCAAGCAACTTTCAGCATTGCCGGCCTCAGAGGAGTTGATGGCTAGCTTTATGATGAGACCCAAGATGGTTCGAAGCGGAAGGGATCAGAGCTGGGAGCATTTGCTTCGAGGTTTACGAGATCGCGCTGTGGAGACTGGGGTTTCCGTGGAGATGAAGCTGAAGGCGACTGTGTTGATTGGGAAGGCGGGTGAGCAGAGTCCGAGATATCCATGAGTGCTGCGAGGCTCTTGAAATGGAACCTTTGGCTGCTGGCCATGATCCACAATCTCAAGGTGCATTCGCTGAGAATGGGCATCCAGTCACAGTATAGTGTTCGGTGTCTAGAGGAGTTTCGAAAGCAAATTAGATCTGGTCGAACGATGTCGAGCAACGTCGAGAGCAACGTCGAACACGTCGGATATGTCCATTCTGCTTATTAATCGCCGGAGAACATGTTATATTCTTCTCATAATCGGTTCCAAAGGTTCTGATATGTACATGTCAGTCAATTTGTCACTACTGGATACATGTACCTGTAACCTCATAGTCTTATCGCTTAGTTTGATTCGTGAGAATATAGGGCGTAGGAGATGGTGAACCCTGCGACGGAAAGGTCTTCCAGGATTGTATGATCACAACGAAGGGAACAGGAAATGAAAAATGGATACGTGTATTTTCATTGTCAGTGGTATGTGTCGTGAGCACTGTAAGAAATGTGTGTCTGATTTCCCGGGACGCTCATCCCTGCAGCGACGTCATGTCGCCGACACCTACTTACACGATCCATCTCATCCTCCATCAACATCCAATGTAAACAGGACAATGCCCACGTAGCAACGGCGACAACAGGAGCATGGCCTCCAGATACCGCTACGACGATGAGTACGACACGCAGCGGCCGACCCTCATTGGCCTACTCAAGGTAATCCAATCCCACCTCCTTCTCCAACCCCCATAACCCACCAAAGCTAACTCTCCCTCCATCAGACCATCGCCCTAAAACCCTTCCGCCTAGTCCTATCGAAACCCGCCCTCCG
>Ga0265797_10011716_pt1 | contig 10920 bp, 12 predicted proteins | sample P2T30metagenome_FD_192433 | JGI IMG/M metagenome (GOLD analysis project Ga0265797, IMG submission 192433) | Plant litter microbial communities from East Loma Ridge, Irvine, California - P2 T30 | ecosystem: Environmental > Terrestrial > Plant litter > Unclassified | place: USA: California... | reverse complement strand
CAACTTGCCCAGAGCGTCGGAGAGTCCATCGGATCAGGACCGAAACGGCTCCGAGTGCAGCGGTACATGTTTCTTCGCGCAACCGGTGCCGGCACACAAGACCTTCCAGGGCCCTGGAAGTTCTCGCCGTCAACTTACGACGTCACCGACTACACGGCTTTCTTGACGGCAATGACGTCCGAGCTGCAGGCGGGAATCGACGCCTACCTCAGGGCATTTCTCGACGCTCATGGCTTTACCGGACCGATCCGTTGGGCACCTTCCCGGTGGGCTACGGAGGGGACGTCGTTGTCGCCGGAGCTGAGCGACATCGACCTACCGGCATTGCACGAGAGGCTTCTCGACGGGGAGACCAGCCTTCTGAGACTCTCGAGCGATCTCAACCGGACTCCGAGGCACATCCGTTGGGCCATCGATGAATTTCCTCCGTCCCGGGGCCATATCGTCAGCACACCCGACTGGTCCGGAGCCGTCTTCAAGACAGAGCGTCGACGTGCTCGATAGGTTCACCAGGCCAGAGGTCGGCGGACAGGAGTTGATCCATGGCAGACCAGGCCACCTCGCCATACGGGCCCGCGCCGGGTTGCTACAAGCATGCACTAGGAGGAGAAGGGGAGGATATGACGCATCACGTTGAGACCCGCGTTGCGATCGCAGGCGACTGGCATTCGAGCGGCTACTGGGCCTGCCGCGCCCTCAAGATGCTCCACGATCAAGCACCAGATGTCCGGACAGTGCTGCACCTCGGGGACTTCAACCTCACCTCGAACACCCCCTGGGCCTCCTATCGCCGAAGCGTCGTCGAGGCCATGGCAGCGAACGGAATCGAACGCCTCCTCGTGACCCCGGGCAATCACGACGACTGGAGTCAGCTCGCGCCGCGCTTCGAAGCGCATCCAGATGAGCCGTACCGTTTGCCGAAGACGCAAGCCATCTCGTTCTTACCGCCTGGCTACCGCTTCCACATTGCAGGGAGGAGGTTTTTGTCCCTTGGGGGCGCGGCTTCACCCGACCAAGAGAGGCGCATTGAGGGCAAGGACTGGTGGCGGACCGAGGAGCCGACGGAGGCTGACGCTGCCCGCGCCCTCATCGGGGGCAGCATGGATGTGATGCTGACGCACGAAGCGGTCGACGGGGGTACGCAGCTCGTGGACGAGGTCATCGCGAAACCCAACCGGAGGCTGTTTGACGAGTCCGGTTTGGAGGCCTCCCGACGCAGCCGTGCCCTCATAACGAACGTCTGGTACCAGTTAGGGCCCGCCATCCTCTTCCACGGGCACATGCACGTCCGCGCGAAGGGCCACCCTGCAGAGTCCAGGTCGGTCTACTCGATGGCCGCCAATAACTTGCCCGGCAATATCGGAGTCCTTGACCTCACAGACCTTTCCTGGTCCTGGCTCGATTGAGCGGTGAGGTCTTAACTCAGGCGTTGTTGCTGTGCGACCCGACACCAGTCTCGATGTCGGCTTGGAGAACGGCGGAACGCAGATCGTTGAGCCGAGCCGACGCAATGAAGTGGCGACGAGCGGCGATGGCCGTGATGCCGAAGATGACGGACACCACGAGGAAAACGAGAACGCTAACAAAGATGCAGACTGCGAAAAATATGGACATTGGTCCTCCTAAGTTCTCGAGAACGTTAGCGCGACTGATGGGACGTGTCCCGCAAGTGCCGGATTTCGTGGTGCCTGCCTGGAAGTGACCTCGAGTTCGTGTCCTCATTAAGGGGGGTTGCTACTGCTTCGCGCTGAGCAATGTCAACCTTTGATTAACCTGGGAATTTGACTATCTTCCAGAAAGGGCCGCAAAAGCGGCATCACTGAACTCGCATAGGGGGACAACTCATGTTCAAGTCGATGACAGCAAATGGGGACAGCAAGCGCAGCAAGAAGGCCGGCCTGCTCGCGGCCTTCGCGATCGTGTCTGCCGTCGCTCTGGGGATTGTGGCCTCGCCCACCAGCGCCCAGGCTGTGGGAATGTCCACGGCTGCCGGAAACATCAAGTGCACCGCTGTGCCCAACATCTTCGTTGGGACTTCAGCGACCGCCAAGGGCGACGTATCATTCCAGCTGAACAAGTTGGGCAACACCGGCACTCTTCCCCTCGGCACCGTGAAGATGGGCTACTCGGCGGCCTACACGTCTTGGGGCTGGAAGTACATCACCGGCCAGGCCGGTAACTTCTACGCGTACGGCTACGGCACCAACGGCAATGCCATGAGCGCCAAGAAGTACTGCCAGGGCTAGGAATGACCCGTTGGCGCCCCGCTCTTGCGGTACTTGCACTCGTGTCTTTGCCCATGCTCGCTGCGTGTACGTCGTCGTCACCAGCCGAAGAGCCAGATTTGAGTTCAATCTTCTCAAGCTCCGAAGTTGAAGAGGCAAGGGCGGGGTGCCTGACGGACCGAGGTTGGGACGTGACCTTCGCGGACGGAACCATTCAGGCCGACATACCCGAGGAGCAACTCAACACCTACAACGAGGATTCGCTTGAATGCCTCGAGGAGGCCGGAATTGATCCCAATGCGCCGCTGACTGCCGAGCAGTACACCGCCATTTATGGCTGGTACGGCCAGATCCAGGACTGCTTGGAAGGTGCCGGGTATGACACTCCAGAGAAACCGTCGCAGGCTACCTTCGAGGAAACGTATGACTCGGAACCCTGGATTCCTTGGATTCAAATCGCGCCCGAGGACATCCCGAAGGCTCACGAAGTCTGTCCAGTGATGAATGCCCCAACAAGTTGAGAAGAACCGGAGTCGCTCAGCGGCTCCGGTTCTTTCTTGTTTGTCTCGCCTGGCGACTCGCCAGACTGGCCCACCGCGCCCTGCGACCAGAGGATTGGCCGAGGGGGCGTCCTAAGGTTAAGACGACAGCCTCTATGCGAGCTGGCGGTGTGCGGCCTCAGGGGACGCGCAGTTCCTTGATGGGTTCGCGGCTAGCAGCATAGATAGCTGGGCCCAAGGAGGACGCGAGGGCGGTTCCCAGGGCAAGGAGTGCAACGCCAGCTATGTAGTTGAAGCTTGGCAGGGGTGCGTTCGTGGCTACGACCACGATGGAGGCTGCTACCGACCCCAAGAGTGCCCCGGCGGACGCCAGCATTGCTGTCTGCATCAAAAGCAGGCTGATGATTAGGCCGCGACTCGCGCCTAACGCGCGGCGACGCCCAAAATCCTTCCTACGAATGTTGGCCATGCCCAGCAGCACTGTCCCCGTAAGACCCCCGGTGACGAGGAGGATGCCAAGGGTGATAGAGCGACCAAAGTCGCCCAACTGCCCCTGAACCAACCCCTGAAGCGCCGCCATCGTGTCGGACGTGTCCACGGAAACGGATGCAGGATCGTTTCCCTGCACCATGGACTCGATTGTGGCGCTGAGGGGGCTCACGAGGTCCGACCGTGACGCGACGATCACCAAAACGCTCACAAGGTCGTCAGCCGACACTTGCCTTTGCTGGGCCAGAACGAGCGGCTCGAGGAATGCAAGATGGGGTGCCATTTCCCCCTGTGTGGACAGGCTGTAACGCCGGCCTTGGTCGTCCACGACAGAGCCGTAATTATTGAGTACGCCTAGGGTTTCGAGGGTGTCCGGCGTTCCAAACACGACACCGTCCGACGCATACTCGGGGCCAGTGATTCCCAACGGGGCCCAGTCAGTCGTCCATGCGAAGCGCATCGGGACCCGCGTTCCTCTTTCGAAGGCTCCGTTGCGAACGTCCGAAGCTGCGCCAAATGCGCCCATCCATTCGATTCCATCTACGGCGCCGAGGTCATCGAGTACCTCGGGTGAGAGACCGGCGCCGGATTTCGCGGTGACCACGATGAGTCTTGTGCCCGCGGAGTCAATCGAGGCGATGACGGATTGCTGGGTTCCTGCAGCTCTGCCGGAGGTGAGAAGAACGGAGGCGCACATCCCGGCGACCATAAGGATCGTTAGGAGTGCGACAACGGGGGCAGCCAGGGAGGACGCGAAAGATTCACGAAGGGCAGCGCGGGCGGAGATACGGACTGGAGCATAGGTAGAAGGCCCGGAGTCGCGTGTGGTCATATGGAGATCTCTCGATCGCAATGCTCGACCAAGTCGGGGTCATGAGTGACGACTATGACCGCCGCTCCCGAGCGGGCATGTGACCGAAGCCCGGCCAGAACTAGCGCGGTCGTCTCTCCGTCCAAGTTTCCCGTGGGCTCGTCGGCCAGGAGGACGTTCGGTTCGGATAGGAGCGCCCGGCACAGGGCGATGCGCTGCGCCTGGCCCCCACTGATCTGGCCTGGCTTGGCTTGCGCCCTCAGGGCAACGCCGAATTCTTCCAGCAGAGAGGTGGCGCGCTTGAGTTGTGAGGCGCGACTCTTACCTCGGTACAGCGCGGTCTCCAGGACGTTGTCGAGCACGCTCCTTGTCTGGTCTAGGGCGGCATCTTGGAAAACGAAACCGAACTGCGTAGCCCGAATGTGCGCCCGTGATCGGTCCGAGAGGTGTGAGACGTCCTCTCCGTTCAGTCGCACCGCTCCGCCGGCCGGAGCGAGCATGAGACCCAATAGGTACAAGAGAGTCGATTTTCCGCGACCAGAGGGGCCCGTGATGGCGACAACTTCGCCGGCGGAGAATGTTGCGTCGAAGCCTTCGATAACTGGGTTGGCCTTGTCGTACGCGAACTGCAGCCCGTCCGATGCGAGAGACTCAAAGCCCGTCACCGGTTTGCGTCGTCTTCCTCGTAGGGCACTCGCAAGCTGGTGTCAGCTTCAATGCCTGCCACGACGACTCGCCCCTGCGCAGAAGCCAAGACTTCTACCTTGTGCACCGTTCCATCCTCAGCCACAACGGCTGCCGACTGGTCGTCGATGGATCTGAGCGCCGCTAGGGGCACAACGATTCCGGCGACCTCAGCTTGGAGGGTGATGCTCGCATCGATCGGCGTCACGGAATTAACGGGCAGCGATGAGCAGGCTTCTAGGCAAATGGGAGCGTCACTTGTGCTGGCGAGTTGGAGGCGCATGTCTTCGGTGGGGTTGTCGGTTGTCGCTGCGGACTCGCGCCCAGAGACCACAGCAGCCCATGTTTGATCGCCGTGAACAAGCACGACGTTGGCGCCGTCAGGAATGGACGCGCTCTGCGTCGGTGTTGTGACGATCTCAAACGCAGGCACCGGAGCTGACGTGGAGACGAAATTCTCCCCGCCTGTGAGCGAGGCGCCAAGGTACAGGACTTCGGGGTCGAGAACGAGTTGGGCGGGAAGGTCCGGCACGTAGAGGACGTCACCGGCTCGGACGAGACCGTCTTCGGGTAGACCCGATTCCTTTTGCCATCGCAGGACTGCTTTCTCAGTCCCTTCCTCGAAGGTGTCATCTACGACGCCGCCATAGAAGCCCATGTCGCTCAGGAGGCTATTGAGTTGCTGAACGTCGGGGCCCTCGCTCCCGCGGGAGAGGTCACGAAAAGAGGGAATGGCGCCTTCACCGAGGACCGTCGGCCGGAGATCGACCGAGTAGATCTCTGTACCCGACGACACATTTCCGCTCAGCTGCTGGATGCTTGTGACCGTTCCTGCTGCCTTGTTGACGCCTGTCTTGTTCAAGGAGAAGCTGGCCGACGCGCTGAGGTTGAGAACAGACTCTATCGAGCCGTCGGTCGCCCGCACTGTGGTGAAGTCGCTTTCGACAAGGACATCATCAGGAGGGAGGAAGACTGTCTTAGCCGCCCACCCGAAAGCGAAGATGACGGCTGCCAGAACGACGGCCCCAAGTATGCGCACCCAGATCCTGCCCCCGCCACGATTCGTGCTCTCCCCCATGAAGCAACCATAAGGGGACACTGACCGTTCTCCACGAGTCGGGGGCGCCAGGGAAGTGAGCGCGCGATGTCTACTGTCGTAGAGACGGTGTCAGAAGCCGCTTGTGCTGCAGGCCCCAAGCAGGCAGCGAGAAGAACTTCTCGATGGGCGGAGCTAACGTCAACGACTCCCCCCGCGGCTAGAGGGCACCGCGATGAGGAGTGGCCGTCAGAGGTGCCACTGGGACTGGGCTAGATGCTCCTCTTGTCTCGGAGCTTCTAGGCAACGAAAGAGGTGTACCTCGCCCATGCGGGGCTGCTCCTGCAATGATGAGGCACACATCACGGGGCGCACAGTCTGTTCTGTGGGGGTCCGAGGATGGGTGAGGGGCAGGCATGGCTAAAGGGCGGAGGGCATCGCTGCTTCTAGGTGGCGTGGGCTTGGTCGCCCTTGGCGGCGTGGCGACTTGGGCGGGGGCTGCGATCTTCGCTCAACCCTCGGACGTCCCAACCCCAAGCACCAACGCATTCGTGAAGGTCGTCGAGGGAACTGTTGGCTCTACCGTCAAACTTAACTCGACTGCGGAATGGCCCAGCGCCCCTGCGGCCACGAATGCCGCCGCCGGCGTGGTGACGAGCGTGGATTTCCCGGCTGGACAACTCGCGCAATCCGGTGATGTTCTCTACACGGTGGACCTCGAGCCGATTGTCCTGGCACAGGGTGCCGTTCCCTCCTTCAGAGACCTATCCCTAGGGATGGAGGGCGCTGATGTCGAGCAGCTCCAGGAGTTACTTGCTGATGAAGGCCTTCTCCAATTCCGGCCCGACGGCGATTTCGGGGATGCAACGGAGAAGGCTGTCAAGCGATGGGAGAAAGACGTCCTCGGCCTTGACCCCACGGGAGTCGTCCCGGTCGGGCGAATTGTCTTCGTTGAGGCTCTGCCCAATCGGATAACCCTGGATGCTTCGCTCATCAGAAAAGGAGCGCGGCTGGGTGGAGGCGAAGAAGTGCTCAAGACGCTCTCCGCCGAGCCTACTTTTGCGCTCCCCGTCTCTGACGCTCAAGCATCCCTCATAGCTGAAGGGAATGAAGTGCGACTGACGCCACCAGAGGGAGGTGATCCGTGGATCGCTGTCGTGGGCGGGCAGCAGACCAATGCAGATGGCTCTCTCTCCTACGCTTTGTCCCCGAGCGACTCCGGCAGCATCTGCCAGGCCGAATGTGCCCAGGTTCCGACGAGCCAGCAAACGCTTCTCGCATCAGAAGTAGTGACCGTTGCCGAGGTGAGTGGCGCAGTCGTTCCCACGGCCGCCCTAGAAACAAACGCCTCAGGTGACACCGAGGTAGTCGGGGTTGAGGGCAAGCGCTACGCCGTCAAGGTCGTGTCTTCAGCCCGGGGCGACAGCCTTGTTGAAGGTGTTCCGGTGGGGACTGATGTTCGCCTTCCCGGAAACAAGAATGGCTGAAACGCAGGAGGTTCGACTTTCAAAGCCGCTTACTCCTCCATATTCTCGTCTTCACGCAGTGCGCACCCGCGGCCGCCAAGGCCTGTCTCAGCACCTCAGGCCGGACGCGTCACGTCGGGGCACCGCGGCGGTGCGTCGTGAATGATCTGCGACACCTACGCTCGCTAGCTGCCGAAGCCTGGTTTGTTTTGCTGTCCCAGCGGGTGGTGTCGGTCATGTCCACGCTTGTCGTCACGGGCATGGTGCTGGCGGTGCTTCTCAGTGCGGGCCGGGCCGAGGGCGCGCGACAAGCAGTTCTCGGTTCTATCGACGATGTCGGATCGCGGTCCATCATCGTGGAGGGGGATTCGGGCTCCGGCTTGACGACGGACGCGCTGGATCGAGCCGATCGACTCCTTGCGACGGAGTGGGTTGGTGCCTTCGGTCCATCACTTGATGTCTCGAACCTCAACATCCCTGGCGGCACCCCTGTTTCTGCACGCCAAGTCTGGACAACGGATGCCGCAGCCTTAGCGCTCCCGGACGCAACCGAGGATCACCTCGTCTATTTGTCTGCCGAGGCGGCCGCGCGCCTCGGGTTCGGTCAGATCAGCGGAGCCGTCGTGGACTCCCAGGGCTCGATCTACAGTGTTGATGGCCGGTACGAGGCCCCGGATTTCCTAAGCTTTTTGGGCGCCTTCGCAGCAATTCCGACCGCATACTCGGCCAGCGAGCCGAGCCCCATTTCGACCCTCGTCGTGGTCGCTAAATCTCCGCAAGACGTCGACGCCCTAGCTGCAGCTCTGTCGCAAACCCTGGCTGTAGATGACCCGTCCAAAGTCACAATCAGCACGAATGGTCGGATCGCTGAGCTTCGCGGCCTTGTGGACAATCAGCTAGGCGAGTTTGGGAGAGCCCTAGTCGCGGGAGTGTTTCTTATCTCGGCCCTGCTGATGGCAGGCATTCTCTACAGCTTTGTCATTCTTAGGCGTAAGGACTTTGGTCGACGGCGGGCTCTGGGTGCAACCAGGGGAACGATTCTCGGCCTCATAGCCCTGCAGACCGCCTACGCGGCGGTAGCTGGCGCGCTCCTGGGGACTGCTGCATCGCTGATTGCGCTGCGGGCTACCGGCGATGAGGTGCCAACGCCCTCATTCGTGCTGGCCGTAGGAGTCGCCGCTTTCACGGTCAGCGTTCTCGCCTCGCTGATACCAGGCTCAGTAGCTGCGCGGCGGGACCCCCTCCGGGAGTTGCGAGTTCCCTAAGCACCAACAAGCGGGCCCGCCTTCCGGTTGGAAGGCGGGCCCGCTCATGCGCTCTGATCTAGCAGGACCTGCCGGCCGCAACCTGACCATCCGAGCGAACGATGCCGCCCTGGTGCGACTGCCAAGGCGACCGCGGGATGTAGAGGCCCTCGCCCTTGATCGGTGCGTAGGTGACGCTGAAGGTGCGGGGGTTCTGCGTCGAGTTGTTCAAGGTGACCGAGAACCCCGGGCCCTTGGTGGAAACAACCGCGCCGGCCTTGACGCCAGCGGAGCAAGAGATGGCTCCGATGGGAAGGTTCGTCGCCGCATTAGCGGGCCCCGCAGTACCGAGGATGAGTAGCGCGGCGGCGCCAAGTGCGACGGCTGTGGATTTGATCTTCATGAATGTTCCCCCCAATTGGTCTGACAAAGTGCTGTCAATAAACCACAGAACGGTTCGTCCGTCAATGCTGTCTAGAGCATTGGTTGCGGGCACGCTTCGAGCGCGGATGCCGCCTGTTCCGTTGGCACCTCAAACCACGGGTTCCATCGATCTTCGGAGTCTGAATCTTTGTAGGTCTCGAGGCTTGGGGCATCTGAAACGGAGAAGCCCTCGTCCTTCAAGCACTTGGCTCCCTCAATGCCCGCCGCGTACATGGCATCGAGGTCGTCGTCGGTGACCTCCAGGTTGTTAAATCCAAGTTGCTCGCTGCATGCCTCAGACGCCTCTGCAAAAGGGGCTGTCTGCTCCTTTGGGAGGCCGATGCCGATTCCTCCGTCCGGCTGGATCTCAACATCCGGGTAGCCAGAGTCGCGTAGACATTGGGCCAGCTGCTGCTGGCGGTCGTCATAAGACAGATCGGATGCGCTGCTCGCTGTCGGATCGGACTCGGGGCCGGCAGCACTGCAGCCGCTAATGAGAAGGGTCAGCGCGATGGCCGCGCCCAGTGACAATCCAGTGTTTCGCATTCGCAGCCCCCGGTCGCTCGCAAGACCTGATTATTCAGGCGGCGTAACCCTATCGAATGGCCCGGGTTGACCATGAGGGAATGTCGGCTTCGGTCGAGGGCTGTCCGCGGTTGGTGTGGCTCCTTGTGTCCTCCGGTTAAAAGGACCAGGTCGAACAGTCTAAATCTCTGTCGGTACTCTCAGCGTATAGCTGTGGGCTACTCTCGAAGTATGCAAAATGGGTCTGTCGCTCGGCGGATTGCCGATCTTGCCGCCACTCAGTGGGGCATGCTCACTACAGCGCAGGCCCGCGTGCATGGCGTCGCCCGGGCCAACCTCTCCCATCGGCTCCATACGGGTGAGTTGGAAAAGACCGATCACCTCGGTGTCTATCGCTTCTCCGCCGTCCCGTCGAGCCCGCTGGATGACCTACGGGCAGCGTGGTTGTCCACCAACCCCGAAGCAATCGCTCTGGAACGAATTGCGACGCCGCGGCCTGATGCAGTGATCGCCTCAGCCGCAGCCGCTATGGTGCACGGGATCGGCGACGTCTACCCCGCCCCTTACCGAATAATCGTCCCAGGCCGCCGCCAGAGCACCAAGGGTGCCATCGTCTACTCATGGCGTTCACTCGACCCGCGAGACGTCGAAGTAGTTGAGGGACTGCCTGTCACGACGCGTGAGCGGACCATCGTCGACCTGCTCCGTGACGAGGGCGACATCTCCATCGTGGCCGACGCCCTCCGCGATGCTCTGAGGGGAGGGTACGAAATTGCGGAGACGCGCCTTAGCGAGTTGCTGGCCCCGTATGCAGAGCGGCTCGGACGAGCTGCCGGCGACGGGATCGGCGCCCTGGCTTACCTCATGGTCACGGCGGAAGTGGATGCCGTATCCGAAGCGAGCCGCGCCCTCGACCGGGTCCTTGAGTCCAAGGCGCCGGTGCCAGGGATCGAGGCGCTCGTCAGCAAGGTGACATCAAGCATGCCTGCGCTCGCTGCGATGGTGTCTTTTGCGACCAAGGCTTAGGGCGACGAGAACCACTCTGAGCTACATCGCTAGCTTCCGAGGCTGACATTGCCCCTTTCGCAGGGATGCTTGGCACACGAGCCCGCGTATAGGGATGCACTAGGCCCTACCGGTGAGTGAGAAGCCAACCCTTAAGAGGTGACTAGCGCACAAGGCCGTCTGCTTCCGGTGCTCGGCGATACCTGCGTCCACTCGCAACTCAACTACATACTTGTCAGATTCCTCCGACCAGGTATTTGCAAGCCTGATCGAAAAGTGGCGTTTCTTAGATCAAGTAATTGATCAGCGACAGCACCGTCAGTCGAGGGCGACGCGGGCGTGCAGCCCCAACCGGTCGAGGAACCTCTCGTCATGGCTGACGACCACGAGGCCGCCGCGCCAGGCGGCGAGCACGTCGACGAGGTGGTCGGTCGTCGCCATGTCGAGGTCGTTCGTCGGCTCGTCGAGCACGAGCAGCTGGGGGACCGGGTCGGCGAGCACCAGGCCCGCGA
>Ga0265797_10011715_pt1 | contig 10920 bp, 10 predicted proteins | sample P2T30metagenome_FD_192433 | JGI IMG/M metagenome (GOLD analysis project Ga0265797, IMG submission 192433) | Plant litter microbial communities from East Loma Ridge, Irvine, California - P2 T30 | ecosystem: Environmental > Terrestrial > Plant litter > Unclassified | place: USA: California... | reverse complement strand
TATAGCGGGATAGGATGTCCTGTTCGATAATTGCTTCAAGGATGTCGTCTTGGTCAAGCTTGGAGATCCTTCTGGCGGGAAGTTCGCATACCCTTCTGAGGATATTCGCACCAAAGCCATCGTCGAAGCGAGGCAAGAGGCCGAGCGGAATTTGGATAAGTTCTGGAGGAACGTAGATAAGTCGTTTAAGCGGTATAGTGGCGTGGCGCAACAAGAGAACATCCGGCAAGTCCTCAATGAGGCTGGACCATTGCGACGAACTACTCCATGGACAAGGAAATCTGATGGTTCTGTTCTCCATGAACAAGAGCAAGCTTACGACTACATCCAATTCTCCAAAATTTTCCACGACCATTCGAAGGACATCACTGGCAGTTTCAGTCGTCTCGCTGTCAGCAGCATCAACACAAAGAACAAGACCCGTGGAATTGCGACGACTATTGTGGACAGCACATTAGCAAGCACGTCTACACCGAGCAAGCCTCCATCGAAGAATCTCTACCACGTTGATAGAAACTCATTGCTTGTCTTCAGAGCACTCTTCTATTCCAAGAACGATGGCGAGCTTCCGCGCAGCATCCGCTGGACTGATGTTGTCAGTACACTCACTAAGGTTGGATTCTCGGCAGAGAAGCTCCACGGCTCGGCATGGCAGTCCACGCCGCCCAGGACAATGGCAGTAAATCGAGGCATCCAGTTTCACGAGCCGCATTCAGATGGTGAGGTGCCTCTCGTGCTCGCTCGAAACTACGGCAGGCGACTGACTCGGGCGCACGGGTGGGAGGGATCCATGTTCAAGCTGAAGAGGCAGAGTTAGCAGGTGCGATCGGGGCAGGTGGCGTGGAATGGGACTGATCCTGACGGGAAGTTGATGCTTCAGATGATTAGAAGCAGGCAGACAGACTTGAGAGAATTGGATCTAGAAGTATGTGCAAAGGTGGGTCCGGATGAAGGTGCTTTTCGACGATTTGTTGTTTGAGAGGAATGTCTTTGGCAAACTACTCATGGCAGAGCACCGAATCGCAACACGGCAATCTGTGTTTACTCCGTCTCGAATGGTACACTTCAAGACGTCTACACTCCATTTGTGCCAGAAACCTTGAACGTCCGCTCCTCGGGTGACCACCCGTCATTGACGTCTCCACCCGTAATAGTGAGACGGGAGTAGCGAATCTTGTCGACCGGATAGCCAACATTGTCCTGGAACCCATACAGCGGGATCTTGAACATCAACTTCTTGTGGGGCTCTGACAGCCCAAGCATCATTTTGAACACGCGCTCGTCTTGGAATTGTCCATCGCAGGTGAATCGCGCTTTGCTAATCTTGCAGGATGGCGTCCACTGGTCAAGGTTAGTGTCCGAGCCTGACGAAAAAAAGGTCAGGCGTACATACCTTCATCTGCTTTTCGATGCCCTTTACAAGCATATGCTTTGCCTTTTGCGCTTTTTACGCAAGCTCTTCTGCAGACAGTTCCAGGAGCGCCGTTCCAACAGTGATACTGGCCTGCAATTGTGACTGCAGCTCTACCGCATGTTTTTCGACGCAGGAAAAGGCAGTGGCGCTTGGGCCTCCCGGGCGGAGTGAAGCGAAGGGTCCCGTCCTCCGCAATTCAAAACTTCGCCTTCACTCCACGAAAGTTTGACGGCCGGACAAACTAAAGTCCGGCAGTTTGCGTTTCGATTTGCGATTCGCGAAATTGACACTCTACACCTACATCCGCACCCACACACCAACACAAGTCTCCCTGGATGGCGACATCCAATTCCCGTGCGCAGAAGACCGCGCTGCCCAAGAATCAGAAAGAAGACGTGGAGCGGAATGGTGCTGGTGAGTTCTCAACGACAAGGTTGCATGCAGATGGCGCCTTTGCAGACATGCAGGAAAGTTTGTTAGAGTCCCAGATGGACAACATGGAGCTTACCAAAGCTCTCGCCGCACAGGCGCAGGTCCTTGCCGACCAGAAGGAAGCTTCAGATAAAGCTCTCGCCGCTCAGGCGCAGGTGCTTACTGACCACAAGGAAGCTTTAGACAAAGCTCTCGTCGCTCAGGCGCAGGTCATTGCCGACCAAAAGAAGGCTTCAAACAAAGCCCTCGTCGAACAGACGTCAGCCTTAGAGAAAGCTTTGTCAAAGCAGAAGACAGCCTCAGAGAAGGCTCTGTCGGCGCAGGCCGCCAAATAGGCCAACGATAAACGGCTCATCAGGCTGTAGGAGAGGAGCGTTCTGGTCAAGAAGGAGATTCTCATCAACAACCGCGAGCGCGAGTTGCGGGAGGGACAGGTCCAACTTGAACAGGACAATGCGACGCTCACTGCCCTCAAGGACGAGCTAAACTTGCTAAAACAGCACCTGCAGAGTATACAGGCAGCCTTGGACAGTGAACCGCAGCCTTCGAAGAAGGAACTCGCAGCGCTTATCGAACAGGGCCGACAGAACGGCCTCAAGCACGTCATGGGTCAGGACAAGAGTCTCACTGCGCAGGCCAACTCCTGTACCATGCAAAGCTGCGCCAGGTCGAGAAAGACCAGGAACACGTCAAGGCCGTGACAGAGAAGATGAGGGTCTTTTCCGAAGATCCTGCCACTTGGCACATTCGGATCAAGGAGCTGGAAGATGTGGAAGCTCGAAGGGCCGCATACGAGGCTGGCAAGAACAAGCCTGACCCACCACCCACTGCCGCTGAACTCATAGCAGAGCTTAGTAGGCTCACGATCGTGTCCGCCAACGAGTGTGCGCTCAAGGGCCTCGAACAGAGCTACATCGCCACGAGGAGGTTTTCCGCCCTCTGGCTCCTTGAGCACAAGGCAATGCCCGGCCAACTCAGCGACTGGTACGAGCTTGACTCGAAAAAAGCTGGTCATCCTGGCCGCGTAGGCTTTCGAGCAGGAGAGGCGATCCAGAACGCCATCTTGTGGCGTGAGCATGGCTGGAACGATGGCGATCACGCGCTCTTGCGCTTGCCTTGGTCGGCAGCGGATCTCGTGCCACCAGGCCCCATGGACAAGCTGCCATTAATCCTCATGCTGTTCTGGATAGGTCTCGAGTTCGGCGCGGAGAAAGCTCGTGAGACCTGCGAGAAGCATCTCGCAGACTTCAAGGCCCGCCATGGTTAGACTTGGGTTCCTCTAGCCGCCTGCTAGTAAGGCTCTTCTTCGCAGGTAGTTAATACAAAACTTGCACTGCTAAAACTTGATGGTAAATTCTGCATGAGTGTCTCCTTCTCGTGATGTTCCTGATGTGCCATTGCCTTGACGTAACAACTTCTACTTCTCAACAGTTTGACCGAAGAAACGTGACCCATTCGATTAAGATGCGTGCCCTTTTGTATGTTAATGTCTTTGGTTTCCAGAGAATGGGAAGAAGACGGGTGTGACTCTCTTGAACTGTATATTGTAAAAGTGTTACCCGCCACGAATAGACTTCTTCTAATACGCTACAACAAGGATTGAAATAAGAGACTGCGGATGTTATCACGCGCTACAATTGTTGGCCTTCGAGACCGCTGTCCATGGCTTTTCAAAGCCGACTTGGCTGTTGAGTCTTGTGAGGTTGGAAGTACCGCTGCGAAAGTGTCCCGACCATGGCGTTGCTGTTATGGCTTGCAGTGAAAGCCATAGAGAAGCAATGCACGCACGTCTCTCCATTGTAACAACATCCATCCAAACACGCTCCCTCCTTTGAAGTGATGATTGAAGTTAAGGGGTATCTAAACAGCGACGCTAAACGTCGGTGGACATGCTGACTACATGTCCATGCGCTAAATGTCTATCAATCCAATCCAAGAGACGCCACTCATTTATAACCATACGCCATGCTAAGCCTACATTTCACCAAATATCAAAACATCCATCGTAGACACAAGTCTGCGTCCTAAACAAAACAATGCACCCTCACAGTCCCATCTTCACTCCCACTCACAACCCTCTCATCGCTCAAGCCCACACACGTCACGGGTCCGGTGTGCCCCGTCAACGTCCTCTCACACTGTCCCGTGCGCGTGTCCCAGATCTTCAGCGTCTTGTCCTCGGCGCCACTGGCCATCCTCAGCGAATCTGCGGCAAGTGACCACACGCCTTCTACGTGGCCGAAGAAGGTATGTACACAGCGCCCGGAGGGGATATGTGTCAACCGTATGGTCCCGTCCAGCGAGCCGGTCAACATGTAAGACGGCGGATTTGGCCGGTCGGAGTCGGGGAAGAAGGACGTGTCTTGTGACGTTGGAGGAATGGGAGACGCGGAGCCGGCGGAGATGAGGGACGCAATGTCGGAAAAGTCGTTGTTCGCGTTTGCCACAAAGTCCGCTTCGTCGATTTCAAACTCGCGCGGAAGAGGCAAGACTTGCTGCACCTGTCCCACGTGCCCCTCGTATGTCTTGAGACACACGTGGTTGTCGAGGTCCCACAGTTTGACGGTCATGTCGTCGGATGCAGATAGCAGAGTGCGTGACGGAAGGTCGATCTTGACGCAATTCACCCATTCTTTGTGACCCTGCAGCTGGATGCGGCTCATGTTCCCAAAGTCGTGCACCACAATGGAGTGGTCGGACGAGCCTGAGGCGAGCAGCTTATCGGCAAGGTGCAGGCCAATCACACCACCGCTGTGTACGCGCAGGGTCTTGAGCAGCTCGCCTGTCCGCCAGTTCCACATCTTCATGGATCCGTCCAGGCTGCCTGTGATGAGCTTGTAGTCGTCAAACTGCAGACAGCGGATGCCCTGGGTGTGGCCACGTAGTGTTCGGAGAACCTCGCCGGTCTTGATGTCCCAGACCTTGACAGTGGCGTCGTAAGAGCCGGTGATCATGATCTGGTCGTCAAACTGCAGACACATGACGCCGTTGGTGTGGCCCTTGAATATGCGCGTCTGGTAGCGGCCGTACTTCCAGTTGGTGCCCACCTTGAAGCGGTCCTTGTAGACGTCCTTCCACGGGCGCTTCTTGGGCTGGTCGAAGTAGGTTGCCAGCTGGTCGCGCGTCGACTCGGTCTGACACGGGCGCTTGCTGGACTCGGAAGGCGATTCTTCCACTTCCTCGAGCGCAGAACGCTTCGTGCCCGTGGTCGAGTCGGACATGTCGGATGTGCGGTGGGCCAGGGTGGTGGGTGCTGGTGACTCGGGGGCGGGCGAGATGTTGGGCGACCACTCGTTCAGGCCCCGTCCAGAGGCGCGCATCTGAATGCGCCTCTTCTCCTGCCTGAGGCGGCGCTGGTCGAGGAGTGGCAGCCCCCAGCCGCACTTTGTGCACTTCCTGTCGATATGCTGCTCGCACATCTTGTGCCACACCACGTCATCGTCGGCAAGCTGTCTCCAGCGCCGACTCACCCGGGCGGCGTTGCAGAGGGAGGTGGTGTCGAGGTAGCAGAGGATCTTGAAGCCCAGCTCTGTGGGAAGGGCGCCCAGGAAATCGATCTTGATGAGGTTGCGGACGGAGGAGGCGATGAAGGAGAGTTGGGGGAAACAGCACTGGGCAAGGATGCCCTGCAGCATGAGGTTGCGGTGGGCGGAGGGGGCGGCGGAGAAGAGCGACCAGACGTTGGCGATGCTCTGCTGGTCGGCCTGGGACTCCTTCATGAGTTTCTGGGGGTGTTAGCAGCCATATATCAGCTATCAATCAAGTGACTACTCACCACCTGCAGCTCCTCCATGGACGGCTCGTCTGCGGGCTGGCGACACAGTAGGTCGGGGCGGTGGCGGTAGCAGAACTTTGTGTTGGCGCTCGCGCCTTTTGTGTTTCTCTCGCCGCCGATGGGGTTGTACTGCTGGGGGATGTGCTGGGCGAGGTACGGCTGGATCATCTTGCCAATCTTCTTCGACTTGCGCTCGTCCGTCTCTTCTACGCTGTCGCCGTGCAGGTGCCGCGAGCGCTCCGAGGGGCCCTCGTGATTGTGCGCCGCCATGAGTGCCGTGGAGGGGCCTGAGAGCCTCCGCCGTTTTGCGGGACTGGCGGGCAGGTACGCGAATTCGTGATCGGTTGCGCCATGCATTGCGTGCGAGGGACCAGAGTGTGACGACATGGTGGTGTTTGATATTCGATGGGATGTCGCAAGGAGTGTCTAAGAGCTGCGCGGGCACGGTTTGGGCATCACAGGACGGCCAGCAAGGTGCGGCGGCGGCGAGACTCGCTTTCTTTTGCAATAATGCGGCGGAAGCACGCGATTTCGATTGAGACCCTGTTCTGGCGGCACTACCGACGGCTGGGCGAGCGATGCGATGCGATGCGGTAGCGGTGACTCGACGAGGACAGACTGGATGCGATATATGTATTGTTATTGCTCAGATAGTAGACGTTGCTTTTGGTAGTCGTGGGGTGTCTTCAAGACGGGATGCATCTCAGCGGCTCGTCGCTTGTTCGCCGCTCTTCCGACCGCTGGCCATGGCGCAACCCATCACGCAATCGCTCGCAATGACTTGGCCAAGAGAAGTCTTTGCACCACCATGTGTCACGACGAAGACTTTTCTCAGACCTTCTCGCAAGACATGACATGATATGTGGTAGGAGAAGTCTCGACCATCTCGCAAGACACGTTACTTTCACTGCTCTTCCAGCCATGTCATCATCATGGTGGAGCAGTCAGACCCTGGTTGACAACCCTGTCATTCTTACCTAGCGCAGCCATGTTCTGGGGAAGCTGCGACCTAGCATCAACACCACCATCGACGTGATAGAACATGTGACACCACGAATAGTAGCAGGAACCTCACTGCGTTTTAGACTTCACGCCTACCTGCTTCTAGACAACACCCAAGCATGGCATCTCCGTCGCCTGCCTCGTCCACGAGTAGCGTTGACTCTGCAGCACCGTATGACTACAGTCAACCACAAACACTAGAAGATCTCGTGAACCACTTTGTCGCCTCGAAGCGCGCACTAAACACACAGACAGTCCTCTGGCGCGCAAACGAGCTCGTCAACACGGCGCGAGAGCGACTCGAAGAGAACGCCGTCCTGGCAGCCAAGAACACAGCCATACGTAACATAGCAGAGCAGCAGGCAGACGCACTAGAAGCTGTGCGTCGCGGCATAGACGTCGTCGAGGCTGAAGTGACAGTCGAGTTCAAGGTACACTCTCTACCTACCACCTTTCAACCCGGCTGATGGTAAGCCAGCAACTCCTCCACGACGTCGACACCTCTTTCACAGGCCTCAACTCAACCCTCTCCGTCCTCCGCGAAACGCCCATCGAAGCCGTCCTCCAGCCGCCCGGCACACCCCAGAAACACCTCTACGATTTCATCGACAGCGCCGCCGTGTCGGACCTCGAAGGCACCCTGCGCGCCTGCATCGACCGCTACAACGAGGCTCATGCGACGCTCGACGACAGCAACGATGCCTTCGACACCGCGCTCGAGAACCTGCATTCCTCGTTTGACAATGTACCCGTGACGCCCGAACCCAGCCCCATACCCGATCTCTATCAAGACCTCGAAACGCACGCGACGGAAGCAGCGCAAGCGTTCCAGTCTTTGGTACAACACTACGACTTGTGTGTGACTGCATTACGACATACAGAGGGTGGATCGGCGGCGGCGACAGAAGCCACGGGCGATGCGTCCGTCAACGAGTTCGCCGCCCCTCCAGAATCTATCAGCGAAGAAGAGCGCAGCGAAATGGTAGCCGTGTTGGTAAAAGACGCGAGCGAAGTCGACGACGTGGTCACCGAGATCCGCGAGCGCGGGGGCGAACTGACTGACTTACTCAATCAGATTGAAGAGCACATCACACATCTGCGCAACGAAGCGGGAGCACTGTCGAGCATCTTGCAGATGATTAGTCAAATCACGGGCGAGGTAAAATCACATATCGCCACTTCTCGCAATTTCCATCAAAGTTGGCTAGAAGACACGCGACCCACGCTACTCAATGGTATAGAGGAATGGGAGAATCAGCGCGCCTTCTACGAGCGCTTCGACATCGCTTACGCCGAACTCCTCGTCGAAATCTCCGCAAGGCGACGCCGACATGATAAGACGAAGCGGAAAGCTGAGGAGGCGCAGAAGGAGCTGGATCGGTTGCATGCGGAGGATGAGAGGGCGAGAGAGCTGTTTACCCTTGCGCAGGGCGATTTTCTGCCACGAGATATATGGCCCGGGCTGGAAGATCCACCACGACAGTATGAAGTCAGGGCCGTGGCTGTGGAGCAGGAGATCGATCACGGCGGAGAGGACGTGGTGGGAAGCATCCCACAATTGGGACGGAACGTGGTTGAGAGGGCGTTGGGGAGGGTGAAGAGGAGGATGTAGGAGAATAATTTCCAGGCCTGTACGAAACTTGTCGATATTCGAGGATCCAGTCGTGGAGAGGTCCAGACGCCTCCAAGGCCGTCGTGCCCTCCAAAAGCCCCACAGCACAGTTACGAGACACGACTTTTGGCACGACCTTAGTCTCTCAGTGCACAGCACAAGCAAACACCCACTATTCTGCTTCTTCTTCGGTCGCACATTCCGTACCAATCATACACCGCATATAAAACATACGGTCGCGCTGCTGCAAAGCATCTCGTTCTACTACGATCGGGATTGGCTACGCGATCACAGCGTCTTACCACGCTCGCGTCTTACGCCAAGCATCTAATGCAAAAAGGTCACTAATCATCAAGGTCTCGGTGCTGAGAATAGCAATGTCGAGATAAGGTTTTGGTGGCAGAAGCAATACGAACGAACGGTTACACGGAGGGTGCGACAACTAACTCTTGTGCGTTGGTGGACAGCAGCAAACGTCAAAGTAAGACACGAAAGCTACGGCTATGCACATCAGCGTATCGGAGCTCATCTTGTCCCGCCACACTCCCTAGAGATGATGGGCATTCCAACACGGTGTACCGCTGGCCCCTTACTTCTTTTCCCTACCGTCACAAGTAACAACTCCACTCGCATTTCTGGCACTTCCTCCCCCACGTTTGTTTGACCGAGTGAGAGACCTGAGGATGCTGACGACGCAGCGGTACTATCAGTTCGGCTTCGCGACGCTTCTAGTACTGCTGTCGTTTTCCTTCTTCTTCGGGCGCGACGAAGCAGTGTTTTACGAGCATATCGTAAGAGTGCCTTACCGGTAGAGACAACCTCATCATGCTTGCTATACAGCACCTGACATTATCACCAGGTCCCCCAATCCTCCCCTCCGCTCCACAGTTCTCCACCTCTTTGACGCGATAAAACACGACCCCTCCAAACCCCTCTACCGCGCTCCCTCGGGTACGACTTTCGAAGCCAATTCTACTTCAACATGGCCCAAGCCACTGGGCAAGAGAGTACTCATCGTCGACATCGACACGCGCGTCCCCACCGGCAACCACCAAATATTGAACCCCGCCACCATCGACTTCGAGAAACTTGATATGCACGCCGGCGGCGACCTCGTGTCACAGGCCATGATCAACCATTACCTGTACGCGCTGATCCACGGGTACGATTACAAGTTCTACCAAGCGCAGAAGATACCAGACCACCACGATACATGGATCCTGCCGCACGTTCTCCGCGAACTGATACCAGACTACCAATTCGTCGTGACCATGGACGCAGACGCCATGATGAGCCACCTCGACCTGCCGCTCGAGTGGATGTTCAACCGCTGGGGCATCGCAAACCACACATCCATCGCGATGCCCTGGGACACGATGGAAACGCGCGGCAACGCCTCCATATCCGTCGACTCAAAGGGCCTGCGCGTGCTTAATACCGGCTTCGTCGCCGTACAGAACAACGCGCTCACACTACGGATGCTGGACGCGTGGCGCGATTGCACGTCCGACACGCGGTATCCCGGGTGCTCAGCGTGGAAAACGACGTGGAGCCACGAGCAGCGCGCGTTCAGCGAGTATATACGGTACGACTTCAACAGTACGCCCGAGACGGTGGTGAGCATTCCGTGCGACGACGCGGTGGGGTGGCCTGGGTTTATTGCGGACGTTGGCGCGGTGAATCTGGGGATCAGCGATTGTAATGGCAGGTTGGTGAGGCATTATACGATTCGCAAGGAGAAGGCGAAGGAGGCGTCGGGGGGGATGGTCATGCAGGCGCTGAGTGAGTTGCTTCAGAAGAGTTTGTTAGGGGAGGGGGAGAGGGAGGGGGTGTGGTACAAGGAGCCGGAGAAAAAGAATGAGGGAGAAGGTGGGGATGGAGAGGCGCAGACTGAGGTTAGGGAGGATGAGAAGAAGAAAGGAAGGTGAAGAAAATATGGCGACTTGAAGGGATGGATTTGTAATCGAATGCAGCTTTTTGCGCGTGTATGATGCATCTGTGATGAAATGCAGATTCTTGTACGTGTGTTTGACGTGTTTGGGTGTGGCCATTTGCGTGGTCATTCTGATCGGGAATTCGATACCACTAGGTAGTACGCTATCTAGATACGCCAGTAAGGTCCAGGGTTTGAGTCCTGGAGCTTATAAGAGTACGAGTAACGTAACGTAAGGACAAGAAGGACGCTGTGTGTGGCGCGACTGGAGCTGCGCGAAAATTACGATGTGTCGACGATCACATCTGAAATAAATGACCAAACTCATGTGACCAGAAGTATTAGAGGTCCTTGAAAATACGGGTTCATCCCGACATCTAAGACCGCATAGCTGTAGAACACGAAGAAGGAGCTTGTGACCAGCAGCAACGTGCCACTGTTGAATACGGAGAGACTTTTTACGACCTCAAGCCTGATCTATGTTAGTGTACTCAAGGGTGTGGGAGAGGCTCCGGGACTCACATTGCGTGCACTCAATCAAGCTAGCTTGAAGGTCTCGCTAGTCCAGCCAAAAGCCCGGGTAAGCCTGCGTCCGTAGCGTCGCGCCCACTTGAATGGTAGTTTGCTGTCTGGGTGGGGCTCGTGGAAGTGGATGGAGCGGGTAGCGATGTCTAGATCTCGAGGAGTGAAGTGCCATGCAGAGCCCTTGAGTTTCTCGGCGTAGAACCCTGCCTTAACCATAGCGTAGAGGA
>Ga0265797_10011714_pt1 | contig 10922 bp, 10 predicted proteins | sample P2T30metagenome_FD_192433 | JGI IMG/M metagenome (GOLD analysis project Ga0265797, IMG submission 192433) | Plant litter microbial communities from East Loma Ridge, Irvine, California - P2 T30 | ecosystem: Environmental > Terrestrial > Plant litter > Unclassified | place: USA: California... | reverse complement strand
GGCAGGTAGAAGAGCGTCAGGAGGGTGCAGAAGACGGTGATCAGGCCTTCTATGACGAACTGGAAGAAGACGAGAAAATCAGTCACTTTCCGACAACGAGCGAGAAAGAGATTCGGTCACTGACCAACCAACGGAAACCCTCTAGTCCAGCTGCACCATTGATGTGTCCAACTCTGGAATATCAAAAGGTCAGCGAGGATCTGGAACATCGCTGAGTTCCGAGTCTTTACCCATAAGCGATGCAGCCGCCGAACGCACCAGCAGCAGTCGCAGATGCCAGCACGAAAGCGATCCGCACTGAACGCTCTTCGACAGGATACCAGAAGGTTATCAGATAGATGATGCCTGCGATTCCGTTAGCCGACACAATCGATCAGCAGCCTGCTCGATCGATCGAACCTGGGAAGAAGCCGGCCTCGAACATTCCTGCGACCTCGGCGTCAGCATTACACACATGCAGTCCTTCAGACCTTGGGTAACACACCTATCAAAAACCTAAGGACAGTGACTTGTGTAAAATTCTTTACGCCAGCGAAACCGATTGTGAGGATGCCCCAACAAAACAGCAAAGTGGCCAACCACCGCGACGGCCGAACGTAGCGTTTCATGATCCAGTTCGAAGGCACTTCGAACACGGCGTATGCGACGGCGAACAGCGACACCGCGATGGCATACTGGAGGTTGCTCATGTTCGTCTGCTGCATCAGTGAATCGCCGGTCTCGGAGTTGAGGAGTTTGCTGTTTCCGATGTTGCCCCGGTCCAAGTAATTCAACAAATACTGAGGTGTGACTGTCAGTGAGTAGAGTGGACGCTAGAATACGCCTCGCAGTGGTTTACCATGCTGGTGGATGATTTAGCGTGTGTAGGCAATATTACGACTCCCGAGGATCTTACAAAGCGCAGAGAGGTAGGATCCGAAGATCCATCGCCCGTCGTAGTTTGCGAATGCGAGGCTTGTCGTTGAGCCAGGAGTCGTGTTCGGCTTGCGCTGCATCTTTGGCCTGCGAAGATTGTCAGCAAACGTTGAAGCTCCAGGCATCTGCACTCGGATTGGACATACCAGAGTGTCACTGGCATTCTCCAGTTGCATGATCTCCTCTTTCTTGGTGTCAGCCATGGTGGCGGTGGATTGTATGGACGTTGTTCGCCCTTGGGATGTTGAGACGCGAGAAAAATAGTGGGAGAAAACAACAATTAATAACTTATATCGACAGCTCTGGGTCAACTTTGACAGCCGCTCGGTTATAGAGTAGCGAGGAATCCACAAGGTACTCTGTCAACCGCGGGCAAAGGAATCGATCTGCACGACGCAAGCAAGGATGTGCTGTATCATATTTCAAACTCCATCATGCATGCCCAGTGGCGTGGCCGATTGGCCACGAGTGGAAGCAAGAGAACAATGTGGATACAGAGCGGCGAAGACAACGTGGAGAAGCATGCGGGGAAGTAGAGAAGTGAACAAGATCGCCGTTTGGAAGTACTTGTTCCAAGAAACTATAGCTCTGGACAATAGTCGGTCCGAAGCATGTGCTTCCTGCATCGTGGAGTCGCTTCAACCTCTCCATGTATGTTCGCTTGCCGGATGCCATGGTCGAGCCCTTGGCCCTTGGCCATCTTGCAGATAGTTCTCCCTCATGCTGGATCCAGCATACGATTCTTGCAGAACCCCTCTCTTTCGCAGTTCGGGCCATAGATATTTGACCAAGTCTTCGAAAGTGCCTGGCGTGGTGGCATAGCTGAGGTTGAATCCGTCAACGCCCGCTTCGTCGACCCACTGCTGCAGTATGTTTGCAACTGTTGTCGGGCTGCCGATTGCACGAGGGTGTGCTCCTGAGATAGCGAGGTTCTCCAATACCAGCTTTTTGGTCCACTTCAATCCAGCTGTGCCAGGGACAGACTCGGTCCAAGAGTTGATCATCGATTGAATGGCTGGCGCTTTCGGGTTGAATGCAAAGTCCTCGTCGTCTGACAATTTGGAAAGGTCTGTGCCTGTCCATCCGCCGAACAAAGAAGCTGTGCCTTCGAGATCGGCGTACTGCATCAAGTCTTTGAACTTCGCTTGCGCTTTCTCGTCGGTCTCGTCCACGACGATGAAGATGCCGGAGATGAATTTGACGCTGTCTTCTGGCTTGCCGAGTTCGCGGAGGAGCGCTCTCGTTTCTTGGACGACTTGTGCGGTCTTCTTTGGGATCATACCGGGCAGGAACATGGCTTCTGCGTGTTTTGCCGCAAAGTCTTTCCCGGCTTTGGATGCACCTGCTTGTAGCAAGAAGGGTGTACGTTGAGGTGATGGGTCAACAAGACTTGGACCCGCACACTTGAAGTATTTGCTTGGAGGAGTTAGCATACGCTCATGTGAGGATTGACTAAAAAGCTTGACTTACCCAACATGATCGATCTTCCTGACTTTGTCAGAATTAGTCCACACTCCAGTCTGCTTATTTTCTTCAACTGCAGAGTCTTGCCAGCTACCTTCCAGTAGCTTGTAGACTACTTCAAGGAACTCGTCCGCAATCCTATACCTCTCATCATGCTCAATTCCCTGCTCGAGTCCGTAGGATTTCGCCGCACTCTCCATGAAAGTGGTGACGATGTTCCAACCAACGCGACCATTGGAAATATGATCGAGCGTGGCGAACTTCCTCGCAAGAGAATAAGGGTTCTCATACGTCGTGGATGCGGTGATGCCAAACGAGAGGTTTTTCGTGGCGTGTGCCATCGCTGACACAAGTAGACTGACATCGAGAATCGGAACCTGCGATCCTGACTGCAAGGCCGGGTTGCCGTCTTTGTAGACATCGTAGAGCCCCAAGACGTCTGCGAAGAAGATGCCGTGAAAGTCGTTCTCGTCCAGGTATTTGGCCAGGCGGACCCAATGATCAAGGGTGGGCTTTTCCTGTGAGGGATGTCTCCAAAGTCCTTGACATTTTCGGTCAGACGCTGATGGACGTCTATAGGATCAATCTCATCTTGGACTTACCAGGAGCCAGGTGACCCGGAGCAGCCATAGCAAAGGCGTTCATTATCCATGGCTTGCGCCCTCCATTCGCTGGAGTCGAACTCATCTTGCTGTTTGGTATTATGTGAGACCCGAGGTGTACTTGAGAATCCAGTGCGAGTCGGTAGTGCTGTACTCAGATAGTGCAGAGGAACGTTTGAGGCCACCATTGTCGTGCATGCTGCTTGCATTAACTTTACCTTCGTATCGCAGTGCTCGGATGGCCGGAGGCTCGGAGCACGTCAAGCTATGGGAGTAGTGGCGTGCTCGCACGTCTTCTGCATTCTTGTGGACGACTGCATGAGCGCGCGGTATCACACATTCGTATTGTTATCTTATCCGAAATGCCACCTTGATGGAGGCTAATGGCGACCGAGCGATTCTTGATTGCGTGATGTCTTCAGGAGGAGAGCTTCTCTTGTGTGGTCGGAGAAGAAGTCTGCTTCATCAACCCTAACCCTGAAGCTCGTCTTGTGTTGCCTCCAAGGAAATATATCGAGAGACATAAGATATGTTGGAAGTATGTCCGGCGTTCCGATACAGACTATTACGAGAACCGATCAGAGATGTTGTGGCGAGGGACCATGATGTGAAGATCGTACAATTAAGTTGCGTCTACAAAGCAGCTCGATCCTGGGCAAAGCGTAATTCTGTATTTCTCCCAAGTCTCACCATCTAAATATCGCACCAGCGCTCATGCAAGTCTTTAAGATCATTCTGACTCTCAAGACGCAACCAAGGCGTCAAATCGCTCTCAGGATCCTGCTCCTTTGACGTCCACCCATTACCGAGGAAACCAAACCGATTCTCACCCTCGTTGTAAGTGTATTCGAAGTCCTCCCACTTCGGCTCTCGCAAAACCCTTGTCAAATGAGAAGCACTGCCGGGCCAGACACCATGGATGCGTGCTCCAGGTCTTCCGCCGTTGTACCACGAGCTGCACTTGCGGCTCATGTTTGTGCGGGGGAAGAATGCATCGCAATAGGCCACGAAGTCGTCTGTAGCACGCTTGGAAGGTGTCGCAGTGCGGATCCCTTGAGAAGAGATCTTGCGGAGCAGTTTGGCGATGTATGTTGTTTGGATCTCGGCACCATGCGGGACGGTGCCTGAGGTACCTGGAGGGTGGGGGCCTTCGGATATGTTAGTGATACTTTCGAAGGGTTTGGTGTTCACGATCTAAATACTTACCAAGGATATATGCACAGTTGGGGAAGTGTGGCGTGAAGAGACCGAGATACGCATATGGGAAACCGAATTTTCCATCCGGTTTCCAGTCTCTGGACAGATCATAGTCGCCTGCGACTATCGGGAATGGTGGCGCGAAGTCCACGTTGGCGCCCGTCGAACAGATCACTGCATCCACCGGACGATGCACGCCGTCTTTCGTCACAATGCCGTTTTCTGTGAAATGATCGATCGGATCCTGGATGAAAGTGAGATTGTCTTTCGTGATGGCTTCCAGGTAGCCCGGACCGGGCGTCAATCGACGACAGAATGGTGGGAAGTCAGGCACCATCTTCTCTAACAGCTCGGCGTCATCGCCGAGTCTCTCACGCATGATCTGCTTGAAAGCCTCAGCGCCCTTCCTCGTGGTGTCTGAATCACGCAGGATGGACTCGAAGCGACGGAAGAAATTGCCTTCGAGCTGTTTTCGGAACGCTAGGTATTTCTCGGGATCCTGGAAATCTCGGAGCTGCTCTTCGGAGAATGGCATGGCTGCTTCTTGGCGTTCTCTGGTGCTCGGGTTAAACGAGCCTGCGATCCATGTCTTGTTCCTTGCGTAGTGGTCGACGTGGGCTGCTTGTTTTTGCAAAGCAGTAGTGACCTGGATTCCAGAAGCTCCGTTACCGATGGTAGCGATGCGTTTGCCTTTAGGGTCGAAGTTGGGGTCCCAGTTCGACGAATGGCGGAGATGTCCCTGGAATTTCTCAATACCCGGGTAAGATGGAAGCTTCCACTCGTTGAAGTGACCGTTTGCTGTGATGATGAAGTCGAATTTGAAGTCGTCAACCGTAGATGCGGCGAGGTCAGAGACATTCAATCGCCACTTGGCCTCTTCCGGGATCCATTGTGCAGAGTTGACTTTGGTCTGGAACCGACACTTCGAGTGGACATCGAACTTGCGGGCGAGCGATTGCCAGTAGTTCTTGATTTCGTTGCCTTGGGCGTACTCCTCAGACCAGTCGACTTTGGGAGAGTACGTTGACTGGTAGCAATGTGATGGAATATCGCATCTGACACCAGGGTAGATGTTCTCAAACCATGTGCCTCCCTAAATTGATGCGTTAGAGAATTGTGAAATTGATGTTTTGAGAGGTTTACGCACAACGTCGCTGTTCTTGTCGAAAATCGTCAACTGGATGCCTGGGACCTTGATCGGCAGTAGCACTCCAGCAGTGATTCCAGCAATGCCGGCCCCGATTACTGCCACCTGCTGTCGTCAGTAAAGTTCATTATAAGAAAAGTTCAACAATCGCCCACCTTCAAAGGTCGAATCTCGTCAATGGGATGTTCCTGGATTTTGAAGTCCGTGGGGAAAGGATACACCCAGTCGTCATCGCTTTTCAAGGACTCGGTAGGCGGGAGATCGTCTTCTGCAACAAGGTCGATCACAGGGCCTGAAGCATTTAAATTGTCTCGCCCGAAATGTGTGATGGCGGGCGGCTCAGCTGCGTCGCCCATGATTGTGTTTCTGAGACGCCTCACGATGGGCTGTTGAGAATTTGTTTAGATGGCTGCGTTCGGGGGCTTTATTCCAGAGAGTGTGATGAGAAAGTTGTCCTGCATCCACGTGTGAACGTTTTGTGGTCATCTGCGTTATCTGGTGGAACTATCGGGCAGGATCGCACCATTTAAGCTCCACTTTGCGTGGGATGGGCTTTGTCGAGACGACAGCTGTGATCATCTGGAGTCGTGCCTTTCATCCGCCATGGAAATGTCGTGACCAAGACAATGTTTCGAGATCAGGGACTATACTCCTGTGCTCGGCTTCTGCAATGTTGTTAAAATAGTAAAAATACCATCAGACCGGCCTGCAATCGTTAAATGCTACCTTGGCGATTACCTGGCTTCCATACCAGTGAAGTCGACAGAATCCCATCTTTGCGTAGATCATATTGAATCAAAACCCCATTCCCCCACCAAACCCGTCAAGACTACTCGAGTCTTCGACCTCGGGGAGGTGTGAAGGAGATCCTGCACCCGAGCCTGGCGTTGGAGGACAAATATACATGCCCGCCTTAGCATCTTCAAACTCATCCCACATTTTTGAAGTGTTAAGTTTCTCGGCCAATTGACATGATTGTTGATGCATTAGCGAGATTGGATGCAGAACAGAACTAGAAAGAATCCAAATACAAATAAGAACCGATAGTTATTATGATAACAACCATGAACAACCAGTAACAACTAGTAACAACTATGTAACAACTAGTAACAACCCCAAACTATGTTGTTCTAGGTTGTTCCATTTCCTTAGTTTTTTGCTAGTAATATAAATGCAAAACCAAAGATCTATTCATCCAAGCCCGTTTGGCTCAATGGTAGAGTGTCCGCCTCCTACGAAGATCCTAGTTATCATCGGAACAAGCGGAAGGTTCTGGGTTCGAGTCCCAGGATGGGTGGTTTTCTCACACTTGAGTTGTACCAAAGCGCGGGGTTAAACTCCCTGTAATCCATCATTTTTGCCTTTTTGCCATGGGGCTGTTACTTCCAAGGTTCTAATGTAGGCATCAACACCAGAAACGTTCAAAATGAGCCGTAATCGTTGAAGATGTTCATGCTTCAAAGTTTCGATCAAAAATCACACTCCGATCCCCCTACACGACCATCGCAATCCTTTTCACTTCCGTTCAATCAATAGTCTATCTTATCATTGCTCTATCGCCATGTCTTACACACTCTGCATGCTCGAAGAGGATCAGGGGATTGATTCCCCGAGCGAAGCCATCACACATCAAAGTATTCATCTGAGCACAGACTCGACCAGGATGATGATTCGACCGTCCTTATTTCTACTTGTTGATGTTGATTCGGCTCACATGTATCGCATTAACGCAATTTACGTTCGAAATGCCTAGATCAACTAGGTAGACGACTGGGAAGACATGTGCCATCTCGATGTAAAATTGAGGACATAGTCAAAAATTGGCAGAAAAACTTAGTTTTCGATTTTGACTGTCGACTACAGACTCGATCATCGATCAAAATCATGCTGTTCAACAACCAGAAGCATCGCACTTCTTCAAACATAGCTTGAATTGAATCACAGATCGAAGCAATGAGATTGTTGGTTTGGATTATGTAAGTGTGGTCGTCCTGTCACGTGCATCCCCGGAGCAATCGAAGTCCGCCGGCGTGACTCTTCAGAGGGGCTCAGTTCCCAACCTCACCCTGCCACGTAACTGATGACCACGACATTATCATAGGCAGCCCCTTGGTACAAGTATTCACCACATTTCTACAAAAACACTCGCATTCACACAATCCATCGAAAATCAAATCAAGATACCCACCATCTCATACTTACAGAACTAACCCACCATGAGCGACCCAAAAGAGCAAGGCATAGTGCCTCGCGAGCCCTCCAAAACGTCCGGCTACCAGCCCCCCAACTGGTACTGGGAATCACGAAAGAAAGGCCCAACCTCAGCCGGCACCATCCTCTTCGTCGCCCTTCGAGCCCTTGACCTACCCTTCCAATACTACCTCCTCACATCCGGCCTGGGATCCAACATCATCAGCAGCCTCGGGGGCACCCCAGCCCTTCAATCCCCAGTAGCCTCGCCAGCAGGCATCATGGGCCTCAGCCCCTACCACACCCTAGTGATGGGCCTGGCAACCGGCAGTGCTCTCAAGCAGATATACTGGAAGCTCGCCATCAACGACTTGGCCATGCCGGCAGGTTTCAGCGTGACCATCGCTTTCTACAATACCATCCTCAACACCCTCAACACGTGCTTTGTACTGTGGAGCGTGACCTCCCAACAGCCAGCCGCCCAATCATCTCTCTCGGCGTTCTTCGAAACCGCCCCTCCAACTCTTTTACTCGGCATTCCTTTGTACGCGGTTGGGCTTTTCGTCGAGTGGTACTGCGAAGTCCAGCGGGCGGCTTTCAAGGCCAAGCTGGAGAATAAAGGCAAGCCTTATTCGGGTGGTCTGTTCGGAGTTGTCAGGAACGTCAACTACACCGGCTACACCCTTTGGCGGACGGGGTATTCGTTGATATGTGCGGGCTGGACTTGGGGCGCTGTTCAGGCGGTTTGGCTTGCGGGCGACTTCTGTGCCAGGGCTATTCCTTGTCTGGATACCTATTGTGAGAAACGTTATGGGGAGCAGTGGGAGGTTGTGAGAAGGGATGTTCCGTGGAAATTCATTCCGGGTATCTACTAAAACTTCAGCTCTAAACGAGGACGCACTCCGAAATGGTATGCGTGGGGAACAGAAATCCTCACGTAACAAGAGTCCGCTTCAAACAGCAATGCGCAGTAAACAAAAAATCGCTCTCAACCAAGGTCCTCCAAGTCAGGAGCAGGAGCGCCTTTTGCGATATGATTCGCATGCGCTGTGGTGATCCGCATCAATCAAAAAAAGAAAACGCTTTACTCCAAATCAGAATCAACCTTCAAGCCAACGGCACCCGGGCACCGTAGTGCTTGCTCATCTTCGACACCTCTAGCAGGCTCTTCTGGCTCATGTGTGGCCTGCCTACTGGGCTCATCCACGTTCATGTGGCCCGAAAAAACGACGGCTTCCCAAACAAAACACCTTCCTCCCTCAAAAAAAACGCCTTCGTCCAAGTCAAGCCGGCCCCTCAGGCGCCGTACTCCTCCCAGGTCATCTGCGACACCTTGAGCAGGCTCCTCTGGTTTCGGTAGGGCCTGCTGGCGTCAGCCGCCTGCATCTGCTGGTTGAACCAGCCCACCACCCGCATGTCGCCGAAGTCCATTCCCAGCTCCTGCATTGCGACGGCCGTCTCGAATGATTCCAGATCGTACTTTGGCAGTACGACGATGCGGAATGATGGTCCATCAGCGGCCTGAGGGAGAGTTGCCGTGGTAGGTTGTGGGTGCGTGGGGGTGGGAGGCAGCAGCCTCAGCTTCTTCTTCGGTGGCTGTCCGTTCGAAGAACTGCTCTTCTGGTCGGGTGTTGCAGGTTGCAGAGGTGTCGTGGTGGGCTGCTTCTGTGAAGAAGTCTGTGCGGTGGACTTCTTCGCTTGCTTGGCCTTGTTGGGCTCTGCTTTGGTGTTCTTTGCACTAGCCTTCTCGGCTGCCTCCGCTGCCTTCTCGGCTACCTTAACCTGCTCCGCCTTGGCTGCCTTCTCAGCTGCCTTGGTTGCCTTGGTCTCCTCTGCCTTAGCTGCCTTTTCGACTTTTGCTTTCTCAGCCTTCTCAGCCTTTTCGGTCTGTTTGGTCTTTGGCTTAAGGTCGCTCTCTGGCATGGTTGGGGAAGACAACTTGGCTGCCTGTCGGCCTGATTTGCGGGAAGGCTCTGACGTTGTCTGCGCCTTGGGTGGTCCGCTCTGATCGTTGGCGTCGTTCTCTGTGTCGACCTCCATGCCGTTCTCCGTGGCGTTCTTGGCATTAGGCTCAGCAGCGACCTCGATGCCGTCCTCCGTGGCGTTCTCAGCAGCAGGCTCAGCAGCGACCTCAACACCAACCTCCGCATCGTCTTCATCAGTATCCTTTTCCACCTGGGACATCGCAAGGTCAAGAGCCATCAAGAACGAAAGGCCGAAGTCCGGGTGGCCTGGGTCGCGCCTCGAAGATTCGAAATCGGCGGCTTGTCGCGAGTCTTCTTCTGGCATGGTCGCCAGCTGGGCCTCGCCGCTCGGGTGGTTGTCGTCAAGATAGGAGTCCTCTGGTACCTCCTGGTCCTCGCTCGAGTGGTTGTCGTTGAGCTTGGGGCGCTTTTGTGATGGCTGCTCCTCCTCCTCGCTCGTACCCTGGACGGCCTTCCTCTTGAGGCTATCGCCAGCCTCTTCGGCAGCAGCTGTAGCGGCTGCTGTGGCGGCTGCTGTAGCGGCTGCTGTAGCGGCTAACGGCTGCTCGAGTCTGTTGAGAGCTTCCTTGAGGCGGGTGAGCCTGACCCTCGGCTTTGGCTTATCTTCCATATCATCCTCGGACGACTCGTAGCGGTACTTCTCGACGAGGTTTGTCGCCCTAGTACGACGGCTCTTGGCCTCCGTGCTGGTCAGCGTCCCAGATAGAGCGAGGATCGGCACCAGATCGCCCTCTCTGTTAGTGGTGGCCAGACCGTGGCGTCTCAGCTGGTCGACCTTTTTGTCAACTTTCTGGCGTCGCGCTTCCTCCTTGCTGATGTGGGCTGTCAGACGCGAGGGGTTTGGCGCGTACGGAAGGGTAGCATTGGCAGGCGCGGTGACTTGCGGCTCCCTGATCCTGGCTTGTGTCCAGTTCGGTCCCCACATGGAGTAGGTGCCAACGCCTTAGATGTCTTGGCGAGGAACTACTCCTGCCGGGGTACGCAGTGCGAGCCCAGCACCATACCAGGCTTCTTCTGGGAGGATGTGGTGAGTCGCGTCGTCGATTTGCTGCATGTCGAACGCCGGGTCGCCCATGCTGGACCTGGTGAGTAGCGAAGGGAGTGCGGCCGGTCGGGCTGGCTGAGCTGGTGGTGGTGGGCGCGCGGCGCGGTCAGCGTTCTGGCGGCGTGGTGGCATTGCGTTTGGGTGGCGGAGTTTGTGCGTGTTGCGGGTGGTAGATGAGAAGGTTGATCTTCTCGCGCTGATGTGCAAGCAGCGGCGGTGCTGCTAGCAGGTGTTGTTGATTGGAAAAGATATTTTTTTCTCAAATCAGTGCAGCGCGTGGTGTGGCGGATGGTGGGAGAGGAACGTCTGACAGCGGATGAGCTTAAGGTCGCGTCAGGGTGTCGGAGAGGGAGACCCTCACCAATCACCGCTGTGAC
>Ga0265797_10011713_pt1 | contig 10922 bp, 7 predicted proteins | sample P2T30metagenome_FD_192433 | JGI IMG/M metagenome (GOLD analysis project Ga0265797, IMG submission 192433) | Plant litter microbial communities from East Loma Ridge, Irvine, California - P2 T30 | ecosystem: Environmental > Terrestrial > Plant litter > Unclassified | place: USA: California... | reverse complement strand
TGTGTATGGCTCTTTCGACCACCTCATACTACTACTTGGTAGAATTGCAGACTTCGCTGCGAAGGACAGAGTCCGAAAGCTCAGACAAATGGCACTGCAGGGTGGTCAATGGATACCTGCTCCTGGCATGAATATCCCACGCCCACCAGGCGCAGCCTCTGGTCCGCCGCCCTCAGCTGGTCCTGGCGCGCCACAAGGGCCACCGACAGGTCCACCACCAGGTCCGCCACCTCAAGCTCCTCCGACGTTCTTTGGTATGGCACCGCCTCCTAGGTCAAACGTCCAGATGCCTTCTTCGTACAACCCTGTGCACCAGGACACGCCTTCGCAAAGTACGGAGTCTCCTGAGGTAGTCGATTTGCAAACTGCAACGGCTGCTGCTCTGGTGGAGTATGGAAAGATTCGCGCAGCTCTGAAAGCTTTTGTCGCCGCACTCGGTGTTCCGGCATTCCAGCCACTAGACGCTGATTTGCAAACACCAATCCAAACTCCTTTCGGACCAGCGATTTTCTACCGCTCCTACGACATTGGCTGCCTTTTGTCAATCTACAACATGTGCGAGATCATCGCCATTCGCTCTCACCCTCACATGCATCCTGCCGCACACGCTGCTGCAGGTCTAGCAGCCAAGGACACGGCGTACTTTGCCGAGCAGATCGGTCGAATCGCCGCTGGCATCGTACCCGGCCCAGCCAACGAGCCCCTCAATCCAACTCTCGGATCCTCTCTTTGCGAAAGCTGCATGCCTTCTTTCTTTGCAGCCATTCAGTACCAGCGCCCCGACCAGCGCCACTTCACGGTCATGCGAATCTACGGCATCGCTCTGCGCACGGGTTGGGGAAGTGCGGAACTTATTGGAAAGGGAATTGAGACATCGTGGGTCAAGGCTGGGGAGATGGGTCGCGGGCCGCGATATCAGAGAGTCGAGATGCCGCGTCATTCGGATGACCCGAGACTGAACCACAGCTGGGAGCAGCGCACGGATCCCAATACGAGGCCGGAGGAGATGGACGACAACGACCGCAGGCTTGTGACTGTCAAGGCGAACGCGAGGCTGAATTGGGCTATTGGGGTTATTGGGATGGAGGACGATGTGGCCAAAGGATGAGGTGTGTACCATCTACAATACAACCATATTCGTCGCTATGTAGGCAGTGCTGAACGCAATAATTGCCCCCAAAGGGATCGATACTGGGTCAGACTTACCTCAATTACATACTTGTGGTTCTCACTCTTTAATATCGCTGAGTCCATAAACGTCCTTAAATTTCATATGAACGCTGGACTTCCAGCACAGCAAAAAGCCGTCGAATCATCGCCTAGCTCTACTACCTCTTAGAACCAAGAGATATGTATCGGAGCGAAAAAGCAAAAGAACTAGCTTCCATGAGTCGTTAGACCGATGAACGCGACCCGATTTGAACGGATGACCTTGTGGATATCCCTGTTACTGGAATCACACGCGCTACCACTGCGCCACGCATCCTGATGGATTCGCAGGTATCTAGTGATACCTGTGGCTGGTGATGTCATTGCTGATTTGTAAAACATTATCCCTTTGCAAAGGTGTAGCGGCAATAAAACTTGAGCAACCTTGAGGTCTTCCATCTTTCCACCGTTGCGAGTCGATCATCCACGGATTACCAGGCATCTTGAGATACACCGTGGCTTGTCAAGAAGAGGCGAATTGATTTGATACAGCTCATAGATTGAGGATCCCTCCTGAAGTATGTACACTTTCTCACAGATTACTTCTGCCACCTCTTCACAAACTTAGCATCATACTTGTGCAGCTCAACCGCACTCCTCTTCCTCTTCCTCTTGCTATCAGGGTGCACTTCCGCCGCCTCAATATCGCCACACTCCGGCGTCTTCAACTCCCGCCCGAAAACATCTCCCATCCAGATCAACACTCCATTCGACCACCCGAATCCCTCAACAACCTCGTACTCCCCACCACCACCCGCAGCATTCGTGCTGTTGTCGGCGTACTTCTCGAACATGGTGCCGTTGGCCGCGGGATCCGCGCCTTCGAGCTGCGGCAAGTCTTCCGTGTCGCCACCTGTCACGCGCCACGTGCAGAACGTCGAGTCGACGTAGCGCTGGCTGAGATTGAAAGCTAGCTCTTGCGTCCAGATGTATGAAGGGTCGTCTTCGCCGAAGGTTGCGGGCGTGTTGAGAAGACCTGCGGTCACGATGTACTGGTGCGGCGGCCACGCGTTGGGCTCGTCCCACTGCTCGCCGGTTTGCAGGTTGGTCGCTGGAATGGTGCCGGCTTTGCGCAACAGCTGGTCTGCAACGGGAGCGTAGGCGCGCTGCACGGCTTGCGGGTTGTTCTTGAGGCGGGCGGGCGCGGCGCCGGTCCAGAAGGGGTAGAACTGGGCGACGTTGAAAGATAGCATTTGTCCCTCTGGGGCGCCGGCGCGTTCTGCTTCGGTCGAGTCTTCGTCGGCGAGGATGTAGACGTTGCGTGCGGCTGAGGTGAGGTTGTAGTCGAAGTAGCGGAAGTGCTGTTCGTCCCACAGCACGGCGGTCATGGCATCGCTGCGGTTTTTGGCGAGTTCGGCCCAGGCTGAGGCGGCGGTGGTGTTGCCGGTTTGATTGTGGAATGCCGCGATCACAATCTCGTTGTGGTAGAGGATGGCGTTGAGGTCGATGGGGACGATTTCTTTGGTGTTGATGGAACGGAGGGGGAAGTACACGTCGTTGACTGCGTCGCCTGGGGTCTTCAGCCAACGAGACGAATAGTCCCAACCGGATTCGGCGCCAGAGGCGAGGTCTGAGTAGAGTGTTGCGCGCTGGCTATCGTTCTGTGATTGATTTAGTCAGTCTCGCGAGTCTCTGGAAGTGCTGCAAGTGTTGGGATTGGGAAGAAATTGCTTCGACATCGAATCAAGACGTGTGATTTTGAACAACATACTGCAGAAAGTTAGTGATGTGCTCTCTTTTGAATTCTGACTTGTTTCATACCCAATGGAGTTCCTGGGTAGATGATTCCGCCCTGGGCGTAGTACGACTCATTGTTTGCAGTGGTGTAATCTTCGTAATAACTTTCCGGTCTAGGCTGGGTGTTTGAGACCTCGTAGTGGTTCAGGGTGTAGGTCTCGCCATCCACTTCGACTTCGACAGTACGGTTGTTCATGAAGAACTGGTGCTCTTTCTCGAGGGTCGGGAGAGCCTTCTCGATGATGCTGGTGTCGTTAGTGTACTCCACGTAGACGCGGATCATCTGTGTGAGAAGCTACGAACGTCATGTCAGCGATACTCGTGCAAGTCTTGGTATCACTAGACACTTACAGGAGGTTGGCTGCGGTTCATGTAGTACTGCCTCGCGCCATTGGGCATGAAACCAATCTCGTTAATAATGTCCAGGAAGTTCTCAATGATATTCAGAGCGATCTCAGTGAATGAACCTTGGGTACGCAGAAGGCCCTCGACGATCCAGAACGAATCCCAGTAGTATGGTTCCCTGAAGCGACCTCCAGCAACCACGAATGTGCGGTTCACAGGGATAAACGAGCTCACGCATCCAGTGCAGTTGCCGGCACCAACATACTGGCGAGTCAGATCAGGCCAAATGTCAATCACCTGACTGATGAAGTCGCGGACGTCTGAGCTGTTGACATGCTCCAAGAACGTGGGATCTGTTGTAAGATCTTCTGAAGGCACAGGGGCGAGCTCGCTGCCTGCTTCGCCGAAGTATTCGGTGAGGAAATCGTTCAGCTCGGTGTTGTTGCTCAGAGGCTTCGTCAGGTTCTGGAAAGCGGCGATGACTTCATCGAGAGGGCGTCTGGTAGGCCTGGACAATGCTGTTAATGGTGGTCCGCGACAAACGATCGGAATCGTGATTGACATGTGGAGCTTACAGATCAACGTAAAGCTTCGAGTCTGCAAAGGGACGAGCCAGTTCGATCTCCCTCAAGATCTCGCCTTGACAGTACAATGGCGAATCACAAGGGGCGATCACTGAGCCATTCTGGTAGAGGGCGGATGCCAATGGCAATAACGGAAGCAAGGCAACGGAGCGCATGTTGGTAAGCAAGCTCGCTCAAGGATGAATGGCTGTCCTTCCAAGATCTTCACTTCAACCCAGGACTGTGGTCTGCCAGAAACGCGTGTGCAGGAGGGGCACGTTCAGCACCATTTGAATGCACCGTCGGCAGGATGTCGAGACGATGTCATCGTTCCCTGGCATGGACGCCAAGTTCAAGCCTACCGTGAGTACGAGGTGAGATGTGCAGGAACACCGGTGGACGACGCACTGCGGGACGAACCCTCGCCTTAGCCCTCTCATCGGAAGAGTTGAAGATGCCAGTCTTACACGTGCGCCAAGTCGCGAGGTGTCTTGGAGACATGCCGCAGGGTGCCGCTGGCGTCACAAGCACAGCAAGCGCACCAAAGATCTCCACGACTCCGCAGTTTGGGTGCTTGGCTGCAGCGTTTGTTCGCCGGAATGGCTGGGGACGAACGTACACAAGGTGGGCGCTGACGGGAGCATCTTCATCTTCATCGGGCATCATCGAATGGAGGGTGACTGAACAAGACCGACAGAAAGTCCGAGGGTCTTACAGACTCAGGCAAGCAGCACAGAGGGGACACAAAGGCCGTCCTCTATTGTGTAAATCTGCCCGAAGTGGACGCCTTGTATTTCCTGCTATCGTGCACTGACATCGCCCTTGGGAAAACATCATGGTTTCTTGCCTTGGCACTCTTGCAGTCTTACTCTCATCAGGAAGGTCCACAATCGTAGCGGATCCTTAATAAATTGTTATCAGTGAATACGATGACACTGAGCAGATATATGAAGAGCAACGAAGCCTCACGATGTAGAACTCCAGTCACCATTATACCGCCACCATCTTCGATATCATGAAGTCAATATTCGCTGGAGCCCTTCTGGGCAGTGGCCTGACCCTCGCCCGAACAAACTTCACGGGCGACGTGCTGCACGGATATCCCGTCATCTCAGCTCTGGATATTGCCGACGTGCCCGCAAACACTATCTCTCGGTACTGGATCTCAGCAGGTCAGGCTCAGGGTGGCTTGGATTACTTCATTCCAATCTTCGTGGCAAGAGGCACCAACAGCTCGCTGCACACGGGCCGCAAGCTCTCGATCTCTGCTTCCATCCACGGAGACGAACTCAATGGCATCCCTGTGGTGCAGCGTGTGTTCACGAGCTTAGGCGAGACTGTCTCGTCTGGAGGCCTCAACGGTACCATCATTGGCCTTCCTACTTTGAATCCCAATGGCAACATCCACAACCAGCGCAACTTCTGGACGAGCTCCAACAATGGCTTCTACTACAATTTGAACCGTCTCATGCCAGGCGTGAGCATCGAGGAAGGCGGCAATCTCCCTGAGTCGTACGACTACGCCATCTGGAACAACATTTGGGGAAACACCAGCAACGTAGATATCGCCGTTGACTTGCGTGCGTGACAACATGGAGAAACACCCATGCATTCATAAGCTGATTCCTCTCCAGACACGCTCTCAACCGGATCAAACGGCCCTCTATGGGCCTACGCCGACTTTGCCCTCCCCGGCGTCCAGCGCCTTGCCGAGCTCGCACAGCCCGACGTAATCAAGATCGACCCCGGTGAGCCCGGCAGTGTCGAGACTACCTGGGTGGACAACGGCATCCCAGCCATCACCCTCGAAGTCGGCCCGGCGAAGAACTGGAACCGCACACTCATTTCTCGCGCGGAGAACTTCATCTACCGCCTGATCGACGACCTGAAGATGGACACAACCAAAGCTGCAACAAACCAGACTGCACCCGTTGCCGTCGATTTGTCCAAAATGTACAAGGCGACGAACATTTCGAGCGTGTCGGTCCTGTACAGCGGTTGGGTCGAGCTCAACGTTGAGCCGCTTCAGGATGTCACGGAGGGTGAAGCGGTTGGAACTGTTTACAACTCTTGGGGAGATGTGCTTCAGAACTTGACTTCGCCGGTCACCGGCAGGGTTTTGACTGTTAGGGTCGATGCAGCTGTTGAGCAAGGTGCTGGAGTGGTTGATGTGGTGTACAATGCTACTTCGACTGACTAGATGGATCGAATGCTGTTGGGCTTCTTTCGCTGCCTTGGCCTATACATAAATGCCTGTATATACACGAATCTATTTGTCACTGGCTGCTCCTTTCTATCATTTGTATCGTTGTAGCGTTCATAGCTGTATCAAGCTCAGCTTTCAAATCTATGCCCAGCGATGCGTGTAAGCCGTGTGGGTAGACAGATATCGGTATCGTAAATCTACTATCGCCGTCTACAGATATCTGATATGCTTTACATGTATGTTTCTGATCGATTTCGTTGTTGAGCATCACCCCAACCCTAACCCGTGAGAAATCGTCTAAGTACATGTATCGGATCAGAATGTCCCTACAAACACTCCGAATCAAGAGGATCTGATCTATCAGTACTAGATGAATGCGATTGTGTGTTGCTTGCGAGCCTTGCGATCGGTGGTGGTAATATCGCTGTGGCATGCTTGTTCATATCTCGATTCAAGCTAAAGTCTGCTTGAACGTAAATCCGGCTTCCTCTCCACAAGCCCCGCCGGAACCCGACCAATAGCTAGGATAATCACTGGTACTCGACAAACATGTCATGTCGAGATTACACGTAGAATCGTTCAAATGACCCTAGAAAGTATTCAGGTCGTTGGTGCGGACGAACGACACGCCAGAGAGATCGAGCCATCCGTTGCATAATTGTCGTTTGAGAAATTGGACCTATGGCGGACAGTTCTCCTACAGCGCTCGAGGACCTCCCCAGTAGTGGTAGCAACAGCAAGTGTGATAGAGTCTCATACTGTGGCTTCTCAAAAGGAATGTACATATGCGCTCAACAGCATATGGATTCCGCACGCGATCCATCACCCGGATTCGAGCGGATTGTAGCGGACGAAGTCCGCGACATAGAAGAGCGTGGCTGACTGGCCTGATACCTCTATTCTGCAAAAGCATGTGTAAGCTCGTGTTTCCGCTTCGCGTGGCGCTCGCAGTCGGCCGTGGAGTGGAGCGCGAGGTGACGATGTACCAATCTCGTTGTAAGCACCTGGCTACGCGCCGCGGAAAGCAATGGCTGTCACTGAGATATTCGAAGGTACCTAACCTGCCTTCAACGGCACTTTTTGTTATCAGCGTCGCTTATCTTGACAGCGAAACCGCCGAAGGGCCGGGCTTGCCATTGACATGCAGTTGAAACTTCTCCTGCAATGTATTCCATTCCAACCAAAACACCAAAGGTGAATGCGATGGCGTTTGACACGACACCGATTTCCCGACTGACAGAGCCGATCTTCGACGTTACTCAGCAAATGCTAACCGCATCCATGCTAGCGGGCAGCGCCAAATGCCAAATGACGTACAAGCTCGCGCCTCGAACATCTTTGAAGAGCCGTGAGGACCGAGCGGCGACTACGATTTTATCGACTATCTCTTTCTGAGGTCCAGTAGTGCTCAATGTCACAATGCTATAAACACGCCCGAGCTTGATTGTGGGTGTTGACACTTCATTTTACTTGATTCAGATCTTCCCTGTACCGCACGCCTCGCCACGCGCGCTTTCAATTCTCATATCGTCACACACGTGCACCCGCCATTGAACTCACCTCACACAAACAGCGAATAGCCTGCCGCTTCCTTCAACATGAATAGCGAAGACGCAGCCAGGCTTCGAGCCGAGCGAGAAGCAAGTCCGACACGATGGCGTGAATACGATCCGAACGATGCGCTCCGCAACACCTATTACACCCAGCATCCCGATGATGTTCACGCGCACCAAGGTGAACTATGGCAAGACCATGCTGCACACCCAGCAACAGAAGAGGCAGAGGATCTGGCGGCAGTCAGGCGCCAAAGCAGTCACGCTTCGACGTCCTCGAGTTCCACTGGTGGTTCGAGGTCGAGCATGGCCAGGCGCATACCCACCACACAAAGCGTGCGCACCGTTTCCACAAGACAAGCAGAACTCGATATCTCCCGCCTGAACACCGCGCAAAGAGATCGTGCAGTCTTCGCTTATCTCGAGCGTCATCCAACCGCAGTGCAGCGTATCGACGACCACCGCCTGCAACACTCGCAAACCGTCGGTACCACAAGAAGCAAGCCATGGAAGGAGCTCCCAGACTTTGGCGGCGGCAAAGAATATCCACCACTGCTACCCGAGAGAGAAGAGTATGTGGTGGAGTTCTCAGGCCACGACGATCCCACACATCCTCAAAATTGGACAATGAAGCGGAAAATGATCATCTTCACACTCCTCGTGTTCAACTCACTCACAGCGACCTTTGCTTCGGCGGTATTCTCGCCGGCAGGTACTACTGTCGGCACCCGTTTCGGTGTAAACCAGCCTACAGTAACACTCGGAACGTCATTATTTGTCCTCGGATACGCGGTCGGGCCTCTATTCTGGGCCCCACTTTCAGAGCTGTACGGCAGAAGGTTGCCTGTCATTTCTGCTTCTACCGGGTTTGGCATTTTCATGATTGCAGTCGCTGTCGCCAAGGACATTCAGACTATTCTCATCTGCCGCTTCTTCGCTGGACTTTTCGGAAGTTGTGCGCTCACGATCGTACCTGCTATCTTCTCCGACATCTTCAACAATGAGACGCGTGGTCTTGCCATTGCTGCCTTCAGTGCCAGTGTCTTCAATGGCCCGTTATGTGGGCCATTTATCGGAGGCTTCATTGTCAAGAGCTATCTTGGATGGAGATGGACTCAGTACATTCCTGCGTTCATGGCGTTCAGCTGTGCCATTGGTGCTTTGTTCTTGTTGGACGAATCTTACCCTCCCATAATCCTGGTCAGCAAGGCCAGCGAACTTCGTCGTCTCACTCGCAACTGGGGCATCCACGCAAAGCAAGAAGAAGTCGAAGTTGACTTGAAGGAGCTGGTGACCAAGAACGTCAGCAGACCACTTCGCATCCTGTTTCAAGAACCCATCGTTCTTCTTGTATCGATCTACGTAAGTCTCATGTCCCGCTACCTTACACGACTATCAACTATCGCAATTTACGAGATATGCTAACAATGATCTTGCATAGATGTCGTTCGTGTACGGAATGCTTTATCTCAACTTGACTGGCTACGGAATCGTCTTTGGTCAAATCCATGGCATGGCCCCTGGCGTGTCTGGCTTGCCTTACATTGGAATGATTATCGGTGTCATGATCGGCTTCGTAGCCGTCGTCCTCACCAACCCAGGCTACGTCAAGAAATTGAAAGCAAACAACAACATTCCGGTTCCTGAATGGCGACTCTTCTGGCCAATGATCGGAGGCGTGTCTTTCACCATCGGGCTATTCTGGTTCGGCTGGACTGGTTACAAAAGCAGCATCCCATGGATTGTTCCCACACTCGCAGGTCTTTTCCTCGGCTTTGGCATCTACACGATTTTCCTGCAGTTGATGAACTACATCATCGATTCCTACTTGATGTTTGCAGCGTCTGCTATTGCAGGAAACACTATGCTGCGTAGTCTTTGCGGTTTCGCGTTCCCCATGTTCGCAACGCAAATGTTTGACGGTATGTTCAGATCCCGATTTTAATTTCCTCTCCCGAAACTATACTGACGCAAATCCAGGTATTGGCATTAACTGGGGTATGACAGTCTGCGGTTGCTTCTCTGCTCTGCTGATTCCCATGCCATTTATCTTCTACTTCTTTGGCAAGAGGATTCGTGCCAAGAGCAAGTTTGCACCCGCACCAGACCTCGAACAAGACAAGAAGCGAATGGACGAGGAGGCTGGAGGAACAGTCGGCCAGGCAGGTGAGGAGCACGCCGAGGCGCCTACTGTTGGAATGGGCTCTAGCGACGAGAGCACAAACGAGAAGAAGAGTATTCCGTCGTGAAGTGGCCGATGATTGCCTCGTTGATCGAGCAACATCCTCTTTAGACATGACACACGCACAAAGTGGAGGGAAGGCGTTTTACTTTCTTGATTATACCACGATATCATTCGAAAACAATTGTAATAGAAGAAGCTCGCTACTTGCGTCCAATAGCCATCAACGACCACCCGCTCAAAGACCCCGGAGCCTCAGCATTATACTCCTTACACTTCGCCGTAGCAATCTCCTTCCACCTCTTCACCTCCCCATCCGTCATCTGCGCCTTCAACGCCACCGCATGCGGCAGCTTCTCAATCAGAAACTCGACCAGCGTCTCATGCTTCTCATACTGCATCTTCACCGGCACCCTCTCCACAACAACATCCTTGAAACCCGCAGTCTCCAACTCCTTCTCCAGCAATTCAGCACTGCTCCACTTCTCCGGCAGCGAAGGCAGTTTGAGATCGGCTCGCACTTCGTGCAAGGTACCCATGAGCTCCAGCCACTCGCTGCCTTCCCACGATGTGCACGCCAGAACACCGCCAGGCGCGAGCACGCGCAGAGATTCGGAGAGACATTTCTGGGGGTCGGCTGTCATGAAAAACACCCAGCCGGCCATGACGTGGCTTTTGGAGGAATCGGGCACGCCTTGAAGGTCCATCGCATCGAGGACTTGCGTCTGCACGCGCTTCCAAACCCCAGCATTGCCGTCACCAGAAGCCAGCGCTTCTTTCTTCGAACCCTCAACCTGCGCTACCATACCCTCGCTGAAATCCGCCGCGAGGATCGAGCACGTCTCCGGCAATTCGTGGCCGTGGACGTCTATAATCCGAGAAGTAATCGGTCCCGGTCCGCAGCCGTCATCGAGGATAGCGGTGGCTTTTGCGAAAGGATAGCGGGAGTTTGTGCGCTCGACGAGGACTTTGACGGCGGCGGTGCCGGGGCCGGAACTGAATTCTTTGTATTCTTTGGCGAGCTTGTTCCAGTCGTCGCCTTTGGCTGTGGGTGGGTCAGTTTGGACGGTCTGAGGGGAGTGGTTTGTTTGTTTTGGATGGAGGGATGGATGGATGGATGGTTTGAG
>Ga0265797_10011711_pt1 | contig 10923 bp, 8 predicted proteins | sample P2T30metagenome_FD_192433 | JGI IMG/M metagenome (GOLD analysis project Ga0265797, IMG submission 192433) | Plant litter microbial communities from East Loma Ridge, Irvine, California - P2 T30 | ecosystem: Environmental > Terrestrial > Plant litter > Unclassified | place: USA: California... | reverse complement strand
CAGGATCACGTCGCACTTCTTGACGTGGTACTCGACCCACTCGGTGTTGATCGTGATGTCGCCTTCGAAGAAGTGCATGCGCGGATGCGCCAGGAATTCATGGATGCGGTCGCACTGCATGTCCATGCCGTAGACTTCCCAGTCGGTGGTCTCGAGGATGCGCTTGGACAGGTGGTGGCCGATGAAGCCGTTGACGCCGAGGATGAGTACTTTCTTCATGTTCTTCAGGTGCTTACTGTTGGACTAAGGTTGGAGTGGGATTGGCGATGACGGTACGCCGTCCGTCGGCCGCCACGATCCGGCAAGGCAGGCCCTGGCGCCGGAGTATATCGACGAGGTCCTTGCGGACGATGGCCAGTGCCGGCTGGCCGGCAGCCGTGTGCGCATGCCAGCGCCGCGCAAAGGCGTCGATGCTTGACAAGGTCAGGCCGGGTTCCTGCCGCAGGCCGAAATCGAACTCGTCGCGGTAATCGACGAGGGTGACCGGCTGCCGCAGGTAAAAAGTCAGGGATTGTTCGTAGATGCCCACTGAATAGACATGCGTGTTTGGCCCCAGCGCGGCCTGCATGGCGGGCAGCAGCTCGGCGCCGGCGCGCAGGCGGCCGATGGGTTCGGAGCCGGCCATCACGAGCTGGGTCGCAAGAAAGCCGGCCAGCGCCAGCGCGGCCACGGCGAGGTCTTGCCGCAGGCGCCAGCCATGGTGGAGCGCCAGCAGGCCGCCGGCGAGCGCGGCGGCACCGGCCGCGAGCAGCCACGGTTCGCAAGCCTGGTAGGGGGCGGCGGCGCTGGCCCGGGAGGCCAGCCACGGCGCCATCCCCAGCAGGACCAGGCCGGTGCCGGCCGCCAGCGCGGCGTTCAGCGCCAGCGCGCCGCGCCGCACGGTGGCCAGGTAATCGCCGATGAGCAGGGCCAGCGCCGGGAACACCGGCAGGATGTAGCCGGCCAGCTTCGAGCTCGAGGCGCTGAAGAAGGCCAGGATCACCAGTATCCACGCCAGCAGCAGCAGGCGCGGCTGGAAGCGGCCGGCCGTGCGCCGCCGCGCCGCCAGCAGCGCCTGGGGCAGCGCGCCGAGCCAGGGCAGGCTGCCCAGCGCGATCAGGGCCAGGAAGAACCACCAGGGCGCTTCGCGGTGGTGTTCCTTCAGCAGGAAGCGTTCGAAGTGCTCGTGCACGAAGAAGAAGCGCGGCTGTTCCGGATTCTTCAGGGCGACCAGCACGAACCAGGGCGCGGCGATCAGGAGCAACAGCGGCAAGCCCTGGCGGATGTGCAAGGTCTTCCAGATGGCGCGGTCGCGCGCGGCCAGGCTGTAGGCCACCAGCACGGCCCCCGGCAGCGCGATGCCGATCAGGCCTTTCGACAGTACCGCCAGCGCCATGCCGGCCCAGCAGGCGAGCATGCCGGCGCGCCGTTCGGCGTCAGGCGCGCCGTCGCGCTGCGCCAGCAGCAGGCCGCACAGGGCCAGCGCCATCATCGCGGACAGGCCCATGTCGAGGGTGAGGACCTGGCTCCAGCCGGCCCAGTAGAACGAGGAGCCCAGTACCAGCGCCGCATACAGGCCGCTGCGGGCGCCGAACACGCGCCAGCCCGCCAGGCCCGTCAAGCCGACGCCGAACAGGCCGCACAGGCCGGTCCACAGGCGCGCCTGCCAGTCGCCGAAGCCGAACGCGGCGAAGGTCAGCGCATTCATCCAGGTCTGCAGCGGCGGCTTCTCGAAATACTTGATGCCGTCCAGGCGCGGGGTGATCCAGTCGCCGCTGACCAGCATTTCGCGCGCCATCTCGGCGTAGCGGCCCTCGTCGGGCGGCACCAGCGTGCGGATCCCGAGCACGGCCAGGGACACCACGATGAAACCGAACGCAAGCGTCCAGGCGAGGCGGCGGTGATGAGGGGATTCGAACATGCTGACAATCGGGACAGGTCGGGGTGCGGTGAGGGCCGTATTGTCCCTGAAAGCAGATAACAAAAAACCGCCCTCCAGATTACATTTTCGTAAGGTCATCCTGGTGTCGCCCCGTGCGCTATCATGCCGGGCACCGACCCCATTCAACGAGACTGTTACCGTGACCCGCATCCTGCTGGTGGAAGACCAGCCCACCGCCGCCGCCTACCTGGCCAAGGGCCTGAACGAGGAAGGCATGATCGTCGACGTCGCCCACGACGGCCCCGACGGCCTGCACCTGCTGCTGACCCAGGAATACGACCTCGCCATCCTCGACGTCATGCTGCCGGGCCTGGACGGCTGGACCATCCTCGAGACCGCGCGCCGCGCCAAGCGTCCGACGCCGGTGCTGTTCCTGACCGCGCGCGACGCGGTGGAAGACCGGGTGCGCGGGCTGGAACTGGGCGCCGAGGATTACCTGGTCAAGCCCTTCGCCTTCAGCGAGCTGCTGGCGCGGGTGCGCGTCATCCTGCGCCGCAACGAGCGCGCCCCGTCCGCCAGCGAACCCACGGTGTATGAGCTGGCCGACCTGCGCGTCGACCTGCTGCGCCACCGCGCCACCCGCGGCGCCGACCGGCTCGAACTGACGCCCAAGGAATTCGCGCTGCTCTCGCTGCTGGTGCGGCGCAGCGGCGACGTGCAGTCGCGCACCGTGATCGCCGACCAGGTCTGGGACATGAATTTCGAATCCGACACCAACGTGGTCGAAGTGGCGATCCGGCGCCTGCGCACCAAGCTGGACGACCCGTATCCGGTCAAGCTGCTGCATACCGTGCGCGGCGTGGGCTATGTCCTGGAAATCCGTGAATAAGCTGCGCAGTCCCCGCCGCTGGTCGCTGACCGCGCGCATCACCCTGTTCTTCGGCCTGGCGATCGCGGTGATCGTGGCCGGGGTCTCGGTCATGATGTATTCGGCGCTGGTGCACGAGCTGCACGACAAGGAAGAGGCGGAGCTGAAGGATGACCTGCAGATCCAGCGCGACGTCCTCGAACACCTGGCGGTGAACCAGGCGCCGAGCGCCTGGGAGCACGAATGGCGCGAGTACCAGGAAGACTACCAGAGGTTTGCCTGGCAGCTGCTGGGGCCGGGGCGTGTCGTGACCGGTGCCTCGTCCAACGCCCCCGCCTTCATCGGCGCGTTGGCGGGGGCGGGGCCGGCGCCGCGGTTCGCGCGCTGGCAGGAGGGCGAGGGCGAGTCTGCGCGCCACTTCCTGGTGCTCGACGTGGCGGTCCACACCCGCGGCCCGGAAGCCGTCAAATTGAACGGCCCGCCGATCGGCCCGCCCGGCACGCTGGTGCGCGGCGCGCTCGACGTCACGCGCGACCAGCGCGTGCTCGACGCCTACCGCACGCGCCTGGCGGGCGTGATCGCGCTGGCCATCGTGCTGTCGGCCGGCGCCGGCTGGCTGCTGGCGCGGCGCGGCCTGGCGCCGGTGCGGGCAATCAGCAGCGAGATCGGCCGCATCAACGCCGAAAAGCTGCATGCGCGCATCGCCAACGAAGCCTGGCCCTCGGATCTGCGCGTGCTGGCCGAATCGTTTGACGACATGCTGGCGCGGCTGGAGACCTCGTTCGAGCAGCTGACGCGTTTTTCCTCGGACCTGGCGCACGAATTCCGTTCGCCGATCAACAACCTGGTCGCCGCCGCCAGCGTCACGCTGGCGCGCGCGCGCGACCCGGCCGAGTACCAGGCCACGCTCGAAGTCGTGGTGGACGAAGGACAGCGCCTGTCGCGCATGGTGTCGAGCATGCTGTTCCTGGCACGCGCCGACAACGCCGGCCAGCACCTGCACCCGGAACGCATCGCGCTGGCCGGCGAATTCCGCAAGCTGGTCGATTTCTACGGGATCGCGGCCGAAGAGCAGGGCGTGACCCTGGAAGCGCGCGGCGCGATCGATGTGGTGGCCGATCCGGTGCTGCTGCGGCGCGCGCTGTCCAACCTGCTCACCAATGCCCTGCGCTACACGCCGCGCGGCGGCACCGTATGCCTGTCGGCCGCGAAGGAGGGAAACCGCGTGGTCATCGCGGTCGAGGACAACGGCAGCGGCATCGCGCCCGAACACCTGCCTTACCTGTTCGACCGCTTCTATCGCGCCGACGCCGCGCGCAGCGCCTCCGACAACACGGGCCTGGGCCTGGCCGTGGTGCGTTCGATCGCCGAGCTGCACGGCGGCAGCGCAAACGTCGCCAGCACGCTCGGGAAGGGCTCGACCTTCAGCCTGCGCCTGCCTCTGCCCTAGCGGCCGCGCCGACGTTCTCCAGCACATCCAGCAGCTGCGCGATATCGACCGGCTTGACCAGGTGGCGTGTGAAGCCCGCGCGGCGCGAGTCCTCGAGGTCCTGGGGCTGGCCGTAGCCGGACAGGGCGATCATCGTGGCCTGCGCCAGCGGCGGGATCGCGCGCAAGCGCTGCGCCAGTTCGCGGCCGTCCATGCCGGGCAGGCCGATGTCGAGCAGGCAAACGTCGACCGGGGCGTCGTAGACCCGGCCCAGTGCCGCCGCCGGCCGGTCCTCGACGATGACCGTGTGGCCGGCACCGGCCAGCACGATGCCGAGCGATTCGGCGGCGTCGCGGTTGTCGTCGACGATCAGGATACGCAGCAGCGTGCGCGCGGCCGGCAGCGCGGAAGCGCCGGCGGCCGGCGCCGGCGCCCCGGCCGCGTCCACCGGCAGGATCACGCTGAAGCGGCTGCCCATGCCCAGGCCGGCGCTTTCCGCTTCGACCCGGCCGCCGTGCAGGGTCACCATGCTGCGCACCAGCGCCAGGCCCAGCCCCAGGCCGCCCTGGGCGCGGTCCGGCGTGCGCTTGGCCTGGGTGAACAGCTCGAACACGTGCGGCAGCAGCGCCGCCTCGATGCCGATACCGTCATCGCGCACGCTCAGCTGGATGTCGTTCCCGCTGCGCACCGCGCCGACCGTGATGTGGCCGCCATCCGGCGTGTACTTGGCCGCGTTGCCCAGCAGGTTGGCCATCACCTGCACCAGGCGCTTGCGGTCGCCGGTCACGCTCACGTTGGCCGCGCCCAGGCTGGTGGCCAGGGTGTGGCCGCGCTGTTCGATGAGCGGGCGCGCCTGCTCGATCGCGTGCAGCACCACCGATTTCAGATCGACCGGGCGGCGCTCCAGCTCCACCAGGCCGCGGTTCACGCGCGAGACGTCGAGCAGGTCGTCGACCAGTTCCACCATGTGCCGCACCTGGCGCGCGATGACCTCGCTGGCATGGGCGCTGCGCTTCGGATCGGTGCCTGGCAACTTGAGGATCTGGGCGGCGGTGCTGATCGGCGCCAGCGGGTTGCGCAGCTCGTGGGCCAGCATGGCCAGGAACTCGTCCTTGCGCAGGTTGGCCTGCTGCAGCTCGGCGGCGGCGGCGCGCGCCTGCATCTCGCTCTCGCGCAGCGCGCGCTCGGCATTCTTGCGGTCGGTGATGTCGGTGAACAGCAGGGCCACGCGGCGCCGCGTCGGGTGGTCGATGCGGCAGGCATACACGTTGAACCAGCGCCCCATCACCGGCGACTCCTCGACGAAGCGGCGCGCGACGCCGGTGCGGCCGACGTCGTCGTAGATGTCGATCCAGCGCTGCTCGATATCCGGCACCAGCTGGCGCGCGGTCTTGCCGACGCTGTCGGCCAGCCCGGTCTGCCCGGCGAAGGCCTTGTTGGCTTCGACGAACAGGTAATCGACCGCGCGGCCGGTCTCGTCGAGCACCATGTCGATCAGGCAGAAGCCGTCATCCATGGTCTCGATCAGGGCGTGGTTGGTCTGTTCGAGGCGGGCACGCAGCACGTGGTCTTCGGTGACGTCGTTGCAGATCACCAGCACGCCGTGGATGCCGCTCTCGTCCTCGATCGGGCTGTAGCCGTAGGTCCACCACACGTCCTGGCGCACACCGAAGCGGGTCAGCGGCACCAGCCGGTCTTCGTACCAGGGCGCATCACCGCCGGCCATCACGTTCTCGATGTCGGGACCGATCACGTCCCAGGCTTCGGCCCAGCATTCCCGTCCCGCCTGGCCCAGCGCCGACGGGTGGCGCTCGGGGCCCATGGTGTCGCGGTAGGCGTCGTTGTAGAACTGGACCAGGTCCTCGCCCCACCAGATGAACATCGGATGCTTGCTGGTCAACATCAGGCGGATCGTGGTCTTCAGCGTGGAAGGCCAGGCCTGTGGCGGCCCCATCGGCGTGCTTGCCCAGTCGTGGGCGCGCATCAGGGCCCCCATCTCGCCGCCGCCGGCCAGGAAGTCGAAACTCGAACTCAAGCTTGCCCCAATCGAAAAAGTCGAAGCCAAAGCCAGCTACTATAACCGAGCCGGATCATACGTGTCGCAGTAGCCAGAGCCAGGCGGGGATGGTCGCCGCGCAGGCCAGGCTGGACAGCAGGATCGCCGAGTTCACCAGGCGCGCGCCTTCGCTGCCCGCCGGGACCACGAAGGCGGCGTTGACGCCGACCGGGCAGGACGCCAGCAGCACCAGCACGGCTGCCGCTTGCGCGGGCAGGCGGAACACGAACACCGACAACAGCATCACCGCCAGCGGGAACAGCAGTAGCTTGCACAGCGAGATCGCGATGGTGGCGCGCCAGCGTCCGGGTTTCAGCAGCGCCACCGAACCGCCCAGCGACAGCAGCGCGCAGGGCGAAGCCGCGCCGGCCAGCATGTCGAGCGCCTTCGTCAGCGCGCCCGGCAGTTCGACCCGCGCCAGGTTCAGCGCCAGCCCGAGCAGCAGGGCGGCGACGATCGGGTTGCGCAGCGTGTTCAGGACCGAACCAACCCAGCCGCGCCCGGCCTGCTCGTCGCACAGGTGGTAGAGCGTGAAGCAGAACAGGCTGTGGAAGGCGATCACCGGCAGCGCGAACTGCAGGCTGCCGGCGCCCAGCGTCTGCACCAGCACCGGCAGGCCGACGAATACGGTATTGGAATAGGTGGCGGCAAGGGCGCCGGCGGCGGCGTCGCGCCGGGCCAGGAATCGCGCGCAGCCGAACAGCAGCCCGAGCGGCACGTAAAAGGCGCACAGCACCTGCCATGACATCGAGGACGGGATGCCGGTGCGGTAGCTATTCACCAGCAGCAGCGCCGGCAGCAGGAACTTGGCGGCCAGCGCCGTGACGCCGGCGTGCCAGTCGGCGCGCAGCCAGGGCCGGCGCGCCAGCACGGCGCCGAAGGCGGTCAGGAGGAAAACAGGAAGCAGGGAAGTCAGGGGCATGCCTCAATTCTATTGCATAAAAGCATAGACAAGCAGTCATACCTTTCCGGCGTGCGGCGGCGCACATACGCGGCCATTCGGAATCCCTACAGTGGGCCAAATCGGCCATCCCGGCCCAAGGAGACCCACATGGACTCGATCAACCGCAACCAACCCGAAGAAAACCGCCGCGACCTCCGCGGCCTGGACGCCGTCCAGCGCGTCAAGGACATGGCCGACGATGCCGAGTCCTGCTTCTTCGTCACCTCCGCCAGCAGCGGCGAGAACATCGGGCAGACGACGGGCGTGCGCCCGATGAGCGTGCGCCAGACCGACGACGCCGGCAACCTGTGGTTCCTCAGTTCCAGCGACAGCCACAAGAACCACGAGCTGGCGTCCAACCCGGCCGTCAAACTCTACTTCCAGGTCGGCCACCACGCCGGCTTCCTGGAACTCGAAGGCCGCGCCGAGGTGCTGCAGGACCGTTCGCGCATCCACGAACTGTGGAACCCCTTGCTCAAGACCTGGTTCACCGAAGGCGAGGACGATCCGCGCATCACCGTGATCCGCTTCACGCCGCAGTCAGGCTATTACTGGGACAACAAGCACGGCAACGTGGTCGCCGGCGCCAAGGTGGCGGTCGGCGCCCTGATCGGCAAGACGCTGGACGACTCGATCGAGGGCCGCCTGACCTTCTAGGCCAGCAGCCTGCGCTGGCGGGTGTAGGCCTGGGCGAAACCCCTCAGCTGCGCCGTGGTCTCCCGGTCCGCCGGGCGTTTGCGGACCAGGGCGCGGCCGATCGCGGCATCGATCAGCGCCAGCTGGCAGTCGATGTAGTCGACACACTCGGCGCGCACCGACTCGCCTTCGGTGGCCAGCACGGCCAGCACCGGTACCAGCGGCAGCACCAGGGCCGCCTCGTCCCTGGGGCCGGGCGCGGCACCCTGGCGCCATTCCTTTTCCAGCATGCCGGCCACGGCCCGGCCCCAGCGCGCCTTGTCGCCGGCCATGTCGTCACGGCGTCCTCGCAGGTCGTCCCGGTAGGCCGGATCCGCCACGCGCCGCTGCAGGACCAGCGGCCGGTAGGGCGGCGCCACGCTCGGCTGGATGCAGGACACGCCGGTCCAGGCCGCGCTGGCGCGGCGGTTGCGCAGCACGCTGTCCTGCAAGTGGTCGGGCAATGCCGGGTCGAGCGGGACGACGCTGCACATGCGCGGCTTGTCCTGGCCATGGACCGTGCAGTTGCCGTCGTCCGCGAGGGCCGGGCAGCGCGCCAGCGAGGGATAGTCGAACGCCTGGGTCACCAGGGTCAGCACCCGGCCGGCTGCCGGCCACGGATGGAACAGGGCATCCTGCAGGTCCGCCAGCGCGTGCGCGTCGTCCTCGTCGAGCACGCGCCTGGCCAAGCCGTCGGCGATCCGGCTGCCGGCCGCCAGGCGCCGCGCCTGGCCGACCGCCAGGCTGCCGATGAAGCGCTGCCGGTGCCGGAACAATTCCGCTACCGACATCGCCGGCGGCGAATTGCAGCACTTGCCGCAGGCATTGCAGTGAAAGCCGATCGCATCCATCATGGCCTAGCCCTTGCGCAGCACCGTGCGAAAGCCGATGTGGCCGGCGCCGAGGTCGGCTTCCTGCGCCTCGCGCGCCGCGGCGCGGTAGCGCACGCAGTAATCCGGCGAACACAGGAAGGAGCCGCCCTTGATCACCATCTGCGCACCGGGGCCGGCCACACTGCCGCGCAGGCTGGCGGGCAGGACGGCCGCGGTGTCGCCGTTCGCGTGCGGCTGGCGCGGCCCAGTGTACGGGTCGCGCGTCCATTCCCAGGCATTGCCGATCATGTCGTACAACTTGAAAGCGTTGGCGGTATAGCAGCCCACCGGCGCCAGGCCCGGATGGCCGTCGGCTGCGGCGTCGTAGGTCGGGAACATGCCCTGCCAGTAGTTGGCGGACGGCTTGCCGGCGGCGTCGCGCGGGGCGGTGTCGAGTTCCGCGTCGTCGTCGCGCCCGGCCTTGCCCGCGTATTCCCATTCCGCTTCGGTCGGCAGGTCGCGGCCCAGCCAGCGCGCGTAGGCGAGGGCGTCGGCCTGGGTGACCAGCGTTACCGGCAGGTTGGCCGGCGGCGGGGCGCTGTCCGCGCCGTGCGGACGGCGCCAGCTGGCGCCCTCGACGAAGCGCCACCAGGCCAGCGGCCGCCCTTGCAGCTCCGCGTCGGACGGCGTGTGGAACACCGCCGCGCCGCCCTGGCGCTCCGCTTCCGTGACGTAGCCGGTGGCTTTCACGAAGGCCGCGAACTGGGCCACCGTGACTTCGGTCTGGTCGATCCAGAACCCGGCCACGCGGGTCTTGCCGGGGGCGGCGGGACGCTCGTCCGGATAGCCCTTGTCGCTGCCGAAGGTGAAGCTGCCGCCTTCGATCCAGGCCATGCCGGCGCGGCGGTCGCCGCCCCAGCCCTGCGGCAGGCCGCTGTAGGCGCCGCAGCGCGCTTCGCTGCCGAGCTCGAGCGCCGTGCCCTCGCGCACGGCGCCCCTGCCGTAGGCCGCCATCGCGGCCGCACCCACGGCCAGTAGCACCAGCAGTGCCGCTCTTTGCAAGGTCCAGGAGACGAAGCTCATCGCGCGCTCAGTAGTAACCCTGGGGCCGCGCCGGCTCCACGCCGCCGACCCGGTCCATGTAGGCGCGCCATTGCGTGACGAGCTGGCTGGTCACGGCCGGGTTCTGGGCCGACAGGTCGGTCGTCTCGCCACGGTCGCGGCTGACGTCGAACAATTCCCAATGGCCGTCCACGGGCCCGGTGGGCGGCTCGGTCCACAAGGCTTTCCAGCGGCCGTCGGCGCTGAACAGGTAGGCGCGGCCATAGGATTCGTCGCCGAAGGGTTCGGTATGGACCGGTCCCGCCGCGCTGCCTTCCAGCAAGGGCACCAGCGATTTGCCGGTGACCGGGTACACGTTACGGCCCCGGTACACGACCTTGCCCCTGTTGCGGTCGATCCCGGTGGCGCTGTCGAGCGCCGCCGGCGCCGGCGTGGCGGGCAGCGTCACGCCGGCCAGCGCCAGGAAGGTCGCGGTGTTGTCGGTCACGTGGGTGAACGCACGCTGGATGGCGCCAGGGCGGACCTGGCCGGGCATACGCACGATCAGCGGGGTCGAGACGCCGCCTTCGCCGGCATAGCCCTTGGTCAGGCGGAAGGGCGTGGCGCTGACCTCGGCCCAGCGCAGGCCGTATTGCAGGCGCTTGGCCGCCTGCAGGCCGTTGTCGGTGCCCAGCGTCGAGTACACCGGTTCGCTGGCGTTGGCCTCGTCGGTGGCTTTCGGGTCCGCGCCGCCATCGATCGGCCAGCCTTCGGCGCCGTTATCTGACTGGAACATGATGAAGGTGTTGTCGTACTCGCCGATGTCCTTCAGGTGCTGGATCAGGAGGCCGATGTTGTGGTCCAGGTTTTCCACCATGCCCGCGTAGATTTCCATGTAGCGCGCCTGCGCCTTCTTCTCGAGCGGGCTGAGGCTGTTCCAGGTCTTGTTGACCTTGCCCCTGCCATAGTCGACGTAGCCCTGGGCCGGGCCGTTCAGCGCGTTGATGTATTTCGCCGCGGGCGTGCCGTTGTTGGCGGTGGCCGGCGTCTGCGCCAGGGTTTCCGGCGCGCCGCCGTAGGGATTGAAATCCTGCGGCACCAGGCCGAGCGCCTTCTGGCGCGCGATGCGGGCGTCGCGGATGGCCTCGTAGCCGGCGTCGTAGCGGCCGGCGTACTTGTGCAGCCAGGGTTCCGGCACCTGCAGCGGCCAGTGCGGCGAGGTATAGGCGGCGTAGGCG
>Ga0265797_10011710_pt1 | contig 10923 bp, 15 predicted proteins | sample P2T30metagenome_FD_192433 | JGI IMG/M metagenome (GOLD analysis project Ga0265797, IMG submission 192433) | Plant litter microbial communities from East Loma Ridge, Irvine, California - P2 T30 | ecosystem: Environmental > Terrestrial > Plant litter > Unclassified | place: USA: California... | reverse complement strand
GTAATTCAGGGTAAAATACAACTAGACGCGACGGTAGTGCATTGGTCTACTCTACTCTACTCTGACTTTTATCTGATTCACATACACTTCATTCATACATACATCTAACACATTTACAACTTGGAACCTGAAGACAATAGGCTGGATCTTTTGTCTCTTTCCCCCATTTCCACGGCAATCGCCGGGATCGCGTTACACTGCGCTCTACTTCATACTCTACTCTACAACACTTTACGAATTACCGATCCATCACTAGTTCTCTTGGCAGTATCAATCTTTCACTCGTCAAAGCTACCTGTCGTCCTTTGAATTGGTCATCGCTTTTGACTCGCTCGATAGCATACCTAGTCGTGATCAAAGGTCGACATACAATATCTCGGCTGCCAGCATACTCGCCCACCTCACGATCATTATACGACACAGGAAATGGACAAGATGGAATACCGCGAGGGGGAGCCTACCTCTGCACGCCCTCATTCGCCTATACTCGATACTCCACCTGATACTCGTTCACCCTCCTCTCCAGTCAATTCCGATGAACATCTCCCTACTCCCATCAACCATATCCTATCCCAACCTATAATCTCCCATTACTCGCCATCACCTCCGCCAGACTCACTCACTCCCCAGGATACAAAGGGACCTTATCTTGGTCCCAATCTGGAGGTCAAAGCTTCAGGATCACCATTACTACATCAGACCGAACAAATGGGGAGGGAGAGATTATCTCCTACTAGATCACATGGATTTAGGGATCAGCAACAACAACAGCCTACACATTTCACTCCTGCTTTCTACAACGGATCAGAAAAGGATGATGGATTCGGAGCAGGAACGGGAACGGGAACAGCATCAGGATTGAATGGAATAGGAGGGGCACAACCTCGTCGATTTTACGCAAATACTACACCGACATCATATACCATGCCAGGTGCCCATCCACTTACGCGTACACCGACCGATTCGGGTAAAATGGATGCACCGACTAAACAGGGGTTTTACGATTCGCCGGCGTATTGGTTAATTCTGTATTTCTTCTTCAATCTAGGATTGACTCTTTTCAACAAGATTGTCCTTGTTAGCTTTCCATTCCCTTACGTGAGTCAGCTTCGCCCCACTGAGCCCTCAGTGATGAAGCTGACAAACAGACATTGACCGGCTTGCATGCTCTATCGGGATGTGCCGGGTGCTACTTTGCCTTGGAGCGAGGTGCTTTTGTGAGTGATATCCATGTATATTGTTCGATTAGCGCTCATATTCAGGTCCCCGCCCGTCTGACACAACGGGAGAATGTCATCTTAGCTGCATTCTCGGTACTATACACGATAAACATCGCCGTTAGCAATATCTCGCTACAACTCGTCACCGTACCCGTAAGTCAGCTGTTCGACTCGTTCCTTGATTTCGATACCAGCTGATGTATAGTTCCACCAAGTCGTTCGAGCTTCCACTCCCTTGTTCACCATCATGATTGCGACTGTTGTGCTTCGAACCAAATTCAGCGCAATGAAGCTTGTTTCGCTCCTGCCTGTCGTGGCTGGAGTTGGATTTGCGTAAGCTAGCTTTCCCTCAGGGCTTCAAAGCTGACAACATAGCACATATGGAGACTACTACTTTACGGCTTGGGGCCTGATTCTCACTCTACTCGGAACATTCTTAGCAGCCTTAAAGACGGTGGTCACCAACCTGATCCAGACTGGAGGTGGTAATCGACTTAAACTCCACCCTCTCGACCTCCTCATGCGCATGTCACCACTCGCATTTATTCAATGTGTAGTTTATGGATATCTTACTGGGGAATTAGATCGAGTGAGGGCGTACGGTGCTACCCAAATGACTAGGGGTAAAGCCATTGCTTTACTCGTTAATGGAGTCATCGCTTGTGGACTCAATATCGTCAGTTTCACAGCCAACAAAAAGGCAGGCGCATTGACAATGACTGTTTCTGCAAAGTATGTCTTCTACAGTTCTGTAGTATATGGGATTGAGCTAATGAGTTAGCTGTAAACAAGTTTTGACCATCGCATTGGCTGTTGTTCTATTCGACCTACATATCTCATTTACGAATGCTATCGGTATCTTCTTGACATTAGTTGGAGGTGGATGGTATGGGTATGTAGAGTATCAGGAGAAGGGTCGTAAAAAGATGAAGGCGGAAGACAAGTCATAGATAACATTTCAATTCCTGAGTCCATGCATTTTCTGTACATACCAAGCTCCGTCTGCGTGTCTTGGAAGCGCCAAGAGGTCGAACACTTTTTCCCTTCTTCTGGTATGGATATTTGAACGACGACGACGCCAGGTGCAACGATCTATGGGCGTCCAGCGCCCAGGCGAATAGAGTAGATCAATCTCAGGTAGATTGAGAGTCGACCGCGACAATCTGGTTACTGTGTATTGCAAGCTGCCTCGACGAGTCTCGAGTTATATCATCATATGCATACGGACAAACATGACGACAGTAATAAAAGTATCTCGAACCGGTATTGGGTCACTGGTCACCGATGAGACCAACAACCCACCCAATAACCCGTTACTTGAATCTCTTCTACGGAAATGACGGCTTTTCGACCGTGTTTGCTCTACTGTCAATCAAGACAGGAGCGTAGAGGTCGAAAAGTGCTTTTATGTAGATTTAATACCTGATTCATTAGTTGTTTGTTAAGGGTATATGGGTGGGGTATGCTCACCTTATGGTATTTGCGTTAAAGAAACAAGAGAGATGATTCGAAATTTAGTAGGGGCGCAGGGGGGGAGGGGTATGACGTGGTATTAGTTGAGCAGCAATAACAAGGGTTAAAGTGCCACATGTACCTAATTCTACGGTGTTTTACGGTAATTTAGCCAAGAAATTCGATCCGCGTGCAGTGTATCCATTCAAGGGAGTGAGCAGTAATCTGATCTTGTCTATCCATCAAGAAGCAACAAAATGGTCAAGCACAACAACCAGTTGCCAAAGAACCACTTCGTACGTATACTGTACAGCTGTAGAGAAGGATTCATGCTGATAATATAGCACAAGGATTGGCAGAGGCGAGTCAAGACTTGGGTAAGTCAAATTTGGATTATGTCTCGGGAACATTAGGTGGACATGAGGAATGGACGTATGCTGGAAGATGGAATGGAATGGAGAATACTGGAATGGAAATGGAGCACAGCTACTGACTCCCTAGTTCGACCAGCCCGGTAAGAAGAAGTCCAGACGAGTTGCGCGATCCAAGAAGGCTCTCGCTTCCGGTGCCGCCCCATTGCAGCGACTCCGACCCGCAGTCCGATGTCCTACGCAACGATACAACATCAGGATCAGGGGTGGGTTCATTGCAATATGGATTACACAAAGGATAATACTAATGGTATAGAGGGACGAGGATTCACCATTGAGGAACTCAAGCTCGCTGGTATCCGAAGGAAGGAGGCCAAGAGCATCGGTATCGCCGTTGATGCTCGACGACGATCCAAGTCTGAGGAGGGACAGAAGCTCAACGTCGACCGACTAAAGGAGTACAAGACCCGATTGGTCGTCTTCCCCAAGAAGGCCGGCAAGCCCAAGGCTGGTGACTCTACAGCAAGTTTTTGTTTTGTTCAGACATGGACTTTAACTAATCAACAGGGTGACAACCTCACTGCCCACATCACCCGATCCGCCCTTCCCCTCCCAATCTCTTACGAAGCTGAGGCTCCTCGATCCATCACCTCTGAGGAGAAGGAGTTCAACGCTTTCAGGACTCTCCGAATTGCCCGAGCCGACCAGAGGAACTCTGGAAAGCGAGCTGCCCGAGCTGCCCTCCGTGCCGCTCAGGAAGAAGCTTCGAAGAAGTAATCTAGCTCTCTTTATACGTATCGGGACTGGACACGAGAGTTGTGTTGTGTATGCACGATTTTCACACGGCAGTTTCGATGATTTTCCACTTGTTCGGCGTTGCTCGCATGTGTTGTCACTGATATCTCATTCCTTGTCGACGCATAGAGATGGGATTCCGTGGCCTCGTCACATCGTCCAAAACACGATACCAATATAGCAATACACCTGACTGAGATTGAAGGCCCTAGGAGCTGTCAAGCAAGTAGGCGATGCCCAGGCTGCTCTTTAACAACCACCCTTCTTAATGTACCATCTCCAAGCGATTGATCTGGTCAACAGGCTGTTTGCTTCAGTCCCCTGCAGTGCCCCTCGGACTTGGTATGCATAGCCAGTACGGAAGCTCAGTGTCCGTTGCTTGGCCGAATGACCGTGCAGAATGGAGCCCCAGAGATCCGAGCGTTTCTTTCCCCAAAGATAATCCGACTCGTGCCATTCGTTGTTCTCCTCTACTTGTACATTCTTATACACCTATATCCCCTTCTTCTCTCTCTCTCTCTCATCCTCATCCACCCATCATGGCTCCCATGGAGAAAGGTTTCAGCTGGTCCAACATCGCTGTTGGTGAGTCTAGTCTTTGAAGAGTAGCAATACCCCACAACACCAGACGGTGGGGGGATCCTACGTCGCGTCCATGACACGCGTAAACCATGGCCAGGAGCTTATAGTAGGTGCCACGATGAATATGTTCGAGGTCACTACTCTTGGACAACCCCTTGAGGTGCTCAAGACTCAGATGGCTGCGAACCGTTCACAGACAATGGGTCAGGCTTTCAGGAATGTATGGGCTCGAGGTGGTGTTTCTGGTTTCTACCAGGGTCTGATTCCATGGGTAAGCTTCCTCAATCGCTACCTTCTAGGCGTAAGCTGATCAGCAGGCATGGATTGAAGCTTCTACCAAAGGAGCTGTTCTCATCTTCACTTCGGCCGAAATTGAAAAGTATGCCGTCAAGAGCTTTGGCGTCAGTCCCGCTACCTCTGGTATGCTGGGAGGTATCGGTGGAGGTATCGCTCAGGCATACGCTACGATGGGTCAGCTGCCGCCCTCTGTATATTTGCCGTTAAGCTGATTCCAGGGTTCTGCACGTGCATGAAGACTGTCGAGATCACTCGACACAAGCAGGCTAGCGTTGGTGCACCTGTCGAATCGACCTTCAAGGTCTTCCAGGATATCTACAAGCGTGAAGGTCTTGCCGGTATCAACAAGGGAGTCAATGCCGTCGCTGTTCGTCAAGCTACCAACTGGGGTAGTCGAATGGGTTTCGCTCGACTTGCCGAGAGTTCATTGAGAAAGGCAAGGGGAATCAACGAGGGAGAAAAGTTGGGTGCTTTCGACAAGATCTTGGCAAGTACCGTCGGTGGTGCTTTGGCTACTTGGAATCAGCCCATTGAGGTCGTCCGAGTCGAGGTCAGTCTGATCATGATGTAAGGGGACAAATGCTCATATCAGATGCAATCTGCCATCAAGTCTGTCGACCCCAACGCTCCCGCTAAAAAGACTGTCCTCAACACCCTCAACTACATTTACAAGACCAACGGTCTCAAGGGTCTCTACCGAGGTGTCGCTCCCCGAATCGGTCTTGGTAAATCAACTCTGTTACTGTCGCGTGCATGACTGACATCCAGGTGCTTGGCAAACTATCTGTATGGTCAGCTTTGCCGACTACGTCAAGGCTGCGTAAGTTACTTTTCCCAAGGTACCCCTGGCTGTAACTGATGTGCAGTATTGGCACTGCCAAGAATGTCTAGAATTGTGCTTTAACGAAACTGTATATAGACATGCATAGATTACGCTGTAGTAGCATAGTGTCATGTGTTAGCATGCCTAACTGTCATGGCGAAATAGGCACGTGTTGTGACCAGCTCGCGTTTCATCCGACACCTCCTCTCCTGTAGATCTGTAACACCTATACAACCTCATTCCTAGACTATACACTGTCACCTCACTGTCTCGCTTACTGTCATACTCTGATAATAGAGCAGGTCTCGCACTCTCACCCAACATACTCTCCTTCATATCCAACACTTGATCAGCCTCACGACTTTAGATACCGATTACCCAATACAAACGCGTAGGTGAAACATCCCGTGTCCACGAGCAGGGAGATAGCTAATCAACAGATAACAACGTACTCTCACGACTAGTACATACTAAATATCAACATTCTCAGAGCTCAAAATGGCATCCCAGACTCTACGACCCCACCGATCCCCCTCTCCCGGTCCTGCACCTTCTACCCCAACTCTCCCTGGACAACCAGCCAAACTCACTCGACAATCCCTGGGACCCCCTACTGCCTCGTCAGGAGCACCCAAGGGTTTCGGTAACCTTGGAATCGCGTCTCCTACTTCGTCTCAGCCACGACATGCTTCATCTGGGGTGATGCCTGGAAACAACAGGGATAGTCTTGGCGCTCGACCTTCATTGGGGAGTGGCAATCGAGGTATTCAAGGTGGAAGACCTAGCTCTGAATTCTTGCCCGGTGCCAGAGATGCTAGGTCAAGGACTCCAGAGAGTAAGCTGCTGACCTCCCTCCTTTAGCGGGACATGAGCTGACGATCAGCCGAGCAGATTGACCAATGGTTCAAGCACCTGGCCAACTGGGAGCAGACTCTTGAAGAGATGGCTGCTGCTTCCACCGATCAGAATTTTACCGAAGAGCTCGGTGCCATCGAACAGTGTAGGTATTCTTTGCTTGATTCGATCACCACCTAACAATCAGGGTTCCGAGTGTTGTCCGAAGCAGAAAGGACCGCTGCACTGTACTCGCTGCTCCAACACTCGACACCAGTCCAGATCCGATTCTTCTCATCCGTTCTCCAACACATGTCGCAGTCCGATCCCCTCACTGCCATGCTCTCCCCCAACCCAAACAGCGCTCAATCTGGACTCGCTGCGCAAATGGACAAGCTCTCTACCTTTAAATCACCCTCGGCTGGCGGAGGAAACGGGTTCACTGGATCTCCCGGTGGTAGCTACTTGGAAGACCCGGCCAAGACTCGGGCTCGACAAAATAGGATCTCGGCTCCTGGTACCCTTCAGCCCAATGACCGATGGGGTGGTCATCACCTCGACCAGGTCTTGGAGCGAGGATCATCTCCCGACAATCTCTCGTCTCGGAGTCGATCCCCAGGTGGAGACCTTCGACCCAAGTCTGAAAACTTTGGCGGCAAGACCAACGATACTCGATCTCCCCGACAAAGTGGAGTCGGACTTGGTCTCGATGCTCCTATTTCTCCCTTACTCAACAACCCCAGTTGGGCTAGTATGGTCAATACCCCCTTGGCTCCCGCTTTCAATGATCCTTCCAACAATATGGCTCCTCAGACCAACTTGACCTCTGCCCTCAACATGGCCAACTTGCAATTGGCTGCTAGCAAGATTGCATTCGAGGATGCGCGCAAGTACAGGCGACCTACGGGCCAGACTCCGACTACTTCGCGAAATGTATCGGGACAAAGCGAAGATACGTACGCTACACCGCACGCCCGAGGTGCCTCTCCTTTGCTCAACAACTACGGAGGGTATCCTCGAAGTCCCGTCATGGATCAATTCGGTTTGGGACTCGGTGATAATTCCGCCTTGGCAGGTCTCGGCATGAATTTCGCCAATCTCGGTATCAACCCCATGAATGCCAACGCTGCTCAAATGCTCGCTATCGCTCAAGCTCAGCAGCAGATTAATCAATCGAATGCAGCTCTTGCTTCTCAAGGTTATGGTCAGAACGGCTACACCTCTAGCCGACCCGCACGACCTTCTGCGCCTGGACGTCGATCGCCCATGCCCAACAATGTGCGAAGCTCCCCTGTCCCTCAGGCTGCGCCTGCTGCTGGAGGTGGTGGAGCCGGAGGTGGTGCCGGTGTAGCGGGGCCTGATGATGTCGATCCCAAGATTGTCGAGGATGTCGGGCAATGGCTCAGGGTATTGAGGCTACACGTGAGTTTTCGTATCTGATTATGGCTGATGGCAGAAATACACCACTACCTTTGAAAAGTACAAGTGGCAAGATATGGTTGCGATGAATGACCAGAACTTGCAAGATAAAGGTGTCGCAGCTCAGGGAGCTAGGACCAAGGTAAGTTCAAGTTTAGTCGATAAGGGGCAGTACTAATTTCAGTTCTTGAAAGTGTTCCATAATGTCAGGACTCATTTGGGAATGCCTCATCCTCCTGGACAAGAGGAATATGCAGCTTCCAAGGATAATTAGAGATGGTGGCTATGGTGACTTATCACGATGTAGTATGACTTGATGAATTTATGTGCGAGCTTCTTAGGGGTCTAACGGTGCTACCGACAATTCGATGCTCGTGGAGATCGAGGTGCAATTCAGTGTAGGCCCAACTTTGCACTTGCTTATCAGCCGACGTGCAGCATCCAGCGACAAGCATGGCAGACCCATCCAGAAGTGGCATGGACGGACAGAGAGACACCAGAGTGTTGTGCCACTCTATGATTTCCGTGGTTTAACTCCGCTTCAGACGCGTCCATTAGAATTTGGATATCTCGCTCTCTCTCTCTCTTCTATATCCAGCAGGTAAGTATCTTGAATCACAGAAGCAAAGTACTCCTTTCTTATGACCTAGCTCCAAGGTCACAATGCTCGCTACATACGAGGGACTATGCTGTAAGTTGCATTCCACCCAAATAGAGGGCAGCCGAACTGACATTCAGCCCTTTCAATCGCGAGCGGGATAAGGTCCTGGAATTCAAACCCGCAATCAGATGATCCCAAATGGATCCACTCCTAACAGAGTGTATCACCCGACCAGAAATGCGTTCGACTTTGCCAAATTACAAACCCAGAGAAGCTCCTCTAGCTTTTTCACGAAAGGGCAAAAGGGAGTGGAGGGGGCATTGGGGAACTTGGCATGGGTGTAGTGGGTCGCCACTATCCTGTATTCGAGATCACCTAGTGATGGAGAATGTTCATTGATTTGAAAGTGTCTCTAAATGAAAAGACCCGGATACAAGGCTTTAGTGCAATTTGGTGACGTTGTCTTCCAATCCGTCACTCGGTACAGAGTGATGGAGACGATAACTCGATCAGGACTACTCTGGGACTGCTGGATTATGGCCATTGGCCTAGATTTTTATATGCCATCCATGCAAATTCGTGTTCAGCACGGCTCTTCGCTTTTGAGACCATCTGGGAGCGTATTCAACATATTATGCATCTTGTATAGCGATTCGGTGGTCTCAAAGTATCTCACACTCTATTGGGGAAGTACAGGGGGAGCAGTGAAGGCTGGGGGTGCGGCACCAGTAGGAGCGACCTCGGCAGCGGCAGCAGAAGTGGGGGCAGGGGTAGTGTCGACGACGGGGGCCTTGACATCGGTGGGAGTCTCGGTACCCTGCTTCTTCTCGACCTTCTCATCAGTTTCCGCAGTGAAAAAACCCTTGGTCACTCACAGCAATTCGCTTGGCCTCCTCGTGCACATCCAAAACCTGCTTGGTCGTGGTGGTGTAGAACGAGTGAACTCGCTGTCCGACGCCAGTACCGATAGCTTTCGAGTAGTAGTCGTTGAATCGAGCGGATACTCCTCGGTTTTGGTCAACCTCCTTGGTCTTGGCAAGTACAGTGTGGGCGTGTTCGTTCAATTTACCGGATACAGTCTGGTTCTCGCCAACGACCTTGCTTCCGACAGTGTGGTCGATGCCGTTGAAGAAGTTGAGGAATCGGCTCGAGATACCTTGCTTTTCTGGTCGTCAGCTTGTGGTAAGCATCGGCTACGAAAAGCTTACGGTCAAAGTCGATAGCTCGCTGGACAATGTGGTCACCCAAGACGTAACCGTGGGCAAGGTACTCGGCGACGATAGCGGCCTGGGGTCAGCCATACCCGATTCGCTCTTTTCTGTGAACTTACGGCAGGCTTGTCCTCTTGAGATAGAGGTTCAGTGATACCAGCACCGACTGGTGCAGAGCCGGTGACGCCGGAAGGCAGGACAGAAGGAGCCTTGGGCTCGACGTCGGAAGCAGAGGTGACCTCGAGATGGGCACCGTCGAGCTGTCATCAGTGAAAGTCCACCTCAGGGTCTAGATACTTACAGTACCACCGTTAAGCATCCTGATTGTTAGCTTGGGGGGCGAACATGAAGCGCTTCTGGCAGCTTACAAAGAGGTCCTCATGGCACTGAGCTTCTCGAATGTGATATCGGCAGAACTTCCCTCCTTCTTGACCGAGACGAGCTTTCCACAGAATGAAAAGAAGTCATGTAGCTTCTCTTCGGTAGTCTCTGGTGCGAGACCTGCGACGTGAATGGTGTATGCAGACATTGTTATAGATAAAGTGATTAGATTGTTGTTGATTGTATAGATAAGAGACGAGAATGAAAAGCTCCACGCGGAAATGGGTCCAGTGGCTGAATTACCCACATTGAATGACGTATTACATCAGAGAGGTAATTTATTGGGCAGTATACAGTGCATGCATTGCTTGGGTACTCGTACAGCGAGCAGTGCAGCGACGGGCAGGATATGGGCACTCGGGAGTCGAATGAACCGAGTTACATGCATGGAAATCACCTCCCTGGCCATACTACGCGTCTACGGTCATTGCCCTGTACCCGACGGGCTCATCGCCCATAATCTGCCTCGAGTCCAGCTTGAGAGCTTGTATCTTGCTCGAAATACTGCGACACTTGCTGACCATCAGACGGTGAACAATCATGAGTCGGACAAAAAGTGACGAAACCTACCTTCTCAAAGCCTCGGTCTGAGCTCGTCTGGTCTCGACCTGCTTCTCCATGAGCAGCACTAGCGTGGCCTCGGCCTGTACCTCTCTATGGAGATTGGCAGTCACCATGATGTTGGCAGCGAGATTCGTCATGTGTTGAATGTACTGTATTTTAGCAAGTGTCGCGCAGACAAGTCGGATCGACCTACCTGATCACCCTCGTGTCCCCATCCCCTTTCTGCCAATTCATGAGGTGGTCGTGCCGAGCTGGTCAGAACGTCGATGAGGAGGAGTAATGTATGTAAGAAAGAGTGTAGGAGGGGTTTGAGTGCTGTTTGGGGTGATTCATCGGGGTCGAGGAGGGACGTTAGGCCGATATCGGCTGGTGT
>Ga0265797_10011709_pt1 | contig 10925 bp, 10 predicted proteins | sample P2T30metagenome_FD_192433 | JGI IMG/M metagenome (GOLD analysis project Ga0265797, IMG submission 192433) | Plant litter microbial communities from East Loma Ridge, Irvine, California - P2 T30 | ecosystem: Environmental > Terrestrial > Plant litter > Unclassified | place: USA: California... | reverse complement strand
GCCATCGGTGTCCTTGGCCAGCAGGGCATCCCAGTAACCGCCCCACAGCAGCTTGATCACGTTCCAGCCGCCGCCACGGAACACGCCTTCCAGTTCCTGGATGATCTTGCCGTTGCCGCGCACCGGACCATCAAGGCGCTGCAGGTTGCAGTTCACCACGAAGATCAGGTTGTCCAGGCCTTCGCGGCCGGCCAGCGCGATGGCGCCCAGGGTTTCCGGCTCGTCGCTCTCGCCATCGCCGATGAAGCACCACACCTTGCGGTCGGACTTTTCGATCAGGCCACGGTTTTCCAGGTAACGCAGGAACTGCGCCTGGTAGATGGCGGCGAGCGGGCCCAAGCCCATGGAAACGGTCGGGGTCTGCCAGTAATCCGGCATCAGCCACGGGTGCGGGTAGCTGGAAAGGCCACCGCCGTCGACTTCCATGCGGAACTTGTCCAGCTGCGCTTCGTCGATGCGGCCTTCCAGGTAGGAACGCGCATAGATGCCCGGGGCGCTGTGGCCCTGGATGAACAGCAGGTCGCCGGGATGGTTGTCGCTCGGCGCGCGCCAGAAGTGGTTGAAGCCGACGTCATACAGCGTGGCGCCCGATGCGAAGCTGGCGATGTGGCCGCCCAGGTCGCCCGGCTTGCGGTTGGCGCGCACCACGGTGGCCATCGCATTCCAGCGGATGATCGAACGGATGCGCCATTCCAGGTCGGCGTCGCCCGGGCTCTTGGCCTCCAGGTTCGGCGCGATGGTGTTCACGTATTCGGTGGTGGGAGAGAACGGCAGGTACGCACCCGAACGACGGGTCAGCTCCACCATGCCTTCCAACAGTTGATGCGCGCGCTCGGGGCCCTCGACATCAATCACGGCCTTCAACGACTCGATCCACTCCTGGCTTTCCACCGGGTTCGGGTCGTTGTTCAGCAGCTCGTTCAACCAGTTCATTAGCGCTCCCATTACCGCACGCACGCGCGCGACTGTTATTGATTTCTAGACCGCAAAGTGTAGCGCACCAGTGGCTTCCATCACTTGGCTACGCCTGCGTATGGTCGTAAATGGCCTGTGTCCCTGCGGACTGTCCGAAGTTGTCCCGGCCAATGTTTCCAAGGTGTTACGCGCGCGGCGGAACCTGTTCCTTGCCCGGCCGGCCCCGGCCATGCCATTGATCCGGGACGGAAAACCAAGGATCACGCCGTGGTTGGTCGCCCTACGCCGCTTGCCCCCACCCGACCCGCTGGCCGCAGCCTGCGCACGCGGCTGATGCTGTGGTCAAGCCTTGTGCAGGCCGCATTGTTGCTGCTGCTGGTGACACTGTTCTATCTGGGTGCGCGAACGCTGGTGCACCAGCAGGCCACCGAACAGCTGCGCTCGCTGGCCGACCAGACCGCCCGCAGCCTGGGCAATTCGCTGCGTTCGGCGGAAATCACCGGCGATATGCTGCTGTCCCCGCTGGGCCGCCAGGCCTTCGATGCCATCCAGCTGGATGGCCTGCTGCGCGCGGCGGTGGTGGCCGACCCCAACGTGGACGGGGCCACGGTGATCATCGAACCGGACCGCGTGGCCGGCCTGCCCGATGGCTACGCGTGCAATGACATGCTGCACGATGGCAGCGTGCACCAGTCCTGCAGCGGCCAGCTGGGCTTTGATACGCACCAGCGCAGTTGGTACCGCGACGCGCTGCGCGCCAGTGGCCCGTGGTGGTCGGCGCCGTACACCAACCCGCAGGCCGAGGGGCGCCTGTTCATCACTTACAGCAATCCGCTGCGGCTGGCTGGCGAGCTGCTGCCGGCCGGGCTGGTCAGCGTGGACGTGCCACTGGCACGGCTGCAGCAGGATCTGGGCGAACTGCCGCGCAGCGTCGGCCTGCGCGCCACCCTGCTCGGCCCGGACCACCGCGTGGTGCTCAGTTCGGTGCCGGAAATCGAGCCGGGCATGTCCTTGCAGCAGTACCTGCAGCTGCGTCCGGACCTGGCACCGCTGTTCGACCTGCGCCGCCCCCTGCTCCAGCCGGAGCGCGGCCTGGAACACCGCGGCAGCGACGGCACGCGCTTCCTCAGCCGGGTCGCCCCGTTGCAGCAGCCCGGCTGGCAGGTGGTGCTGTCGGCGGACCGTGCGCTGTTGCTGGCCGACCTGCGCCGCGTGGCGCATTGGGCAATCGGGCTGGGCTTGCTGGGCGTGGTGGTGTGGCTGCTGCTGGTGCGCCGCCATGCGCTGCGGCTGCTGCAGCCGATGGAAGCGCTCACCGCCGCCGCGCGCCGTTTCAGTGCCGGCCAGTTCCACGAACCGCTGCCGGTACCACGCCACGATGATGAGGTTGGCGAGATGGCCCGTTCATTCGAAAGCGCGCGCCGTTCCATCCTGCAGCAGATGGACACCATCGCGCGGATGGCCAGCGCGCGCGAACGCACCGAAAGCGAAATGCGCATCGCCCATGGCATCCAGCAGGGCATGCTGGCGCCACCGCCGCGCCTGCAGGCCGATGGCTTCCAGCTGCGCAGTGCGGCGCTGCTGGTGCCCGCGCGTGAGGTCGGCGGGGATTTCCAGCATATCGCCCAGCTGGACCGCTCCACGCTGTGCTTCGTCATCGGCGATGTGTCCGGCAACGGCGTGCCGGCGGCGTTGTTCATGACCCGCGTACTGACCGTGCTGGAAGCTTCAATGCTGCGCCATCGCCATCCGCCGACCATCCTGGCCGAAGCCGGCCGCCATATCGCTGAGCGCAACCAGGCCTGCATGTTCGCCACGGTGTTGTGCGGGGTGGTGGATGTAGCCAGTGGCCGCTTCGAACTGGCCAGTGCCGGGCATGAATCGCCGCTGCTGCGCCAGGCCGATGGCCGCGTGCGGGTGCAGGCGATGCACAGCGGCCCGGCGCTGGGCATCAGCGCTGATGCCTCCTACCCGTGCGCGCGCGGCCTGCTGGCACCGGGCGATTACCTGCTGGCCTACACCGATGGCATCAGCGAGGCGCAGTGTCCGCGCGAGCGCTGGTTCGGGCTGGAGCGACTGCGCGAGGTACTGGCGGCCGAACCCGACGACCGCCGCGTCTGCGCCCGCGTGGTGGATGCCCTGCACGCGTTCTGCGAAGGCGCCGGCAACCCGGACGACCTGGCGCTGGTCAGCGTGGGGCGGCAGGCGCTGGCGGCACCGCTGCGGCTGCGCGCGGCGGCTACCCCCGATGGGCTGGCCTACCTGCTGCAGCGGCTGGTGGCGGGATTGCACGGGATGCACCTGGACAGCACGCGCATCAGCGTGGCGCGGCTGATCGTGGAAGAGCTGGGCACCAATGCCATGGCGTATCAGCGCGTTGTGTCGGATGTGACTCTCGACGTCCTCGCGACCCTGGATGAGGATGGCCTCGCACTGGACGTGCGCGATGACGGGCAGGCATTCGACCCCACCGTTGCGCCCGTGCCAGACCTGGACGAGGCGATGGAACGCCGCGCCATCGGGGGCTGGGGCCTGCACCTGGTGCGCTCGCTGAGCGACCACATCGAGTACTGCCGTCGCGATGGCAGCAATCACGTCCATCTTCTGCTGCTGCCACCGGCAGCGCGTACGGAGTAGTTGCCCATGTCCCGCCTGACCCTGCGAATCGATCCCGGTGACAGCCCGTACCAGCGCGTGTTCGTGGCCGGCTGGCTCGATGGCAGCACCCATGCCGAACTGGACGCCGCACTGGCGCCGCTGCTGCACGATGGCACCCACATCCTGGAACTCAACCTGGCCGGGCTGGAGTACATATCCAGCGCCGGGCTGCGATCCATCTTCCGCGCCCGCAAGGCCCTGCACCCACATGCCGGCCGCGTACTGGTGATGCAGCCCCGCCCGGGCGTGCGCAAGGTCTTCGAGCTGGTCAAAGCCGTCCCGGTGGAAGAAGTCTTCGCCTCCCAGGAGGAACTGGACAACTACCTGTCCGTGATCCAGCACAAAGTAGCCAACGGCGAACTTTAAGCCGCTGCACCCGGTAGTGACGACCGCATGTCGTCAGCTGCCCCGGTGGGTGACGACCCCACACTCCGGTGGGTGACGACCCCACACTCCGGTGGGTGACGACCCCACACTCCGGTGGGTGACGACCCCACACTCCGGTGGGTGACGACCCCGCACTTCGGTGGGTGACGACCGTTGGTCGTCACAGCCCCACCCCTTGCACCCAACCCCCTATCGATATATCGTTTCGCAACACGATACCGATATATCGAAATGACCCCGCCGCGCCCCGCCCCCGCCACCACCCGCCTGCTCAGCCGCGGTGACCTGCGCCTGCTGGTGCTGGCGCTGCTCGGCGACCAGCCACGCCACGGCTACGAGCTCATCCAGCACGTCAGTGAGCTGTTCGTGCGCGCCTACACGCCCAGCGCCGGCACCATGTATCCCTTGCTGGTCAGCTTTGAACAGGCCGGCTGGGTGCTCGCCGAAGACGACGCCGGGCGCCGCCGCTTCCGCATCACCGAAAGCGGCCGCGCAGAACTGCTGGCCCGCCGCGATGAAGTGAAAGCCGCCCAGCACCGCGCCTGGCACCGTGCCCGCGAGATCGCCAAGGCCGACATGCCGCCGGACCTGCGCGATGCCCTGCGCCAGTTCAAGAGTGCGCTGGTGCGCCACCACGGACGCTGGCAGGAAGGCGAAACCACCCAGGTGTCCGCCCTGCTGCTGCAGGCGGCCGCGCTGTTGAACGGCCAGCCGCCTGCGCCGGCCGAATCCCTCGAACCTGCGACCCCGCCCGCCTGAGCCAGCCCGGTCGCCCCGCGCCTGTCGCGCCCCCTCCCTCTTCAGGAATCCCCTATGTCTTCCCATGAAAACAAGCGCCTGCGCCTGGATGTCCGCTTCCGCGAACTGACCGTGCTGCGCACCGAAGAAGTCACCCCGAACATGCGCCGCGTGGTGCTGGGTGGCGCCGACCTGGCTGGCTTCGATTCACCCGGCCCGGATGACCACATCAAGCTGTTCTTCCCCAACCGCAGCGGCGAGATGGTGCTGCCGACCATGACCCCCGAAGGCCCGCGCTACCCGGAGGGCAAGGAACCTTCGCCCGCCCGCGATTACACCCCGCGCGGCTGGGACCACGAAGCCGGCGAGCTGGCCATCGACTTCGTGCTGCACGGCGACCACGGCGTGGCCGGGCCGTGGGCGGCACGAGCGCAGCCGGGCGACACGCTGGCGGTCGGCGGTCCGCGTGGTTCCTTCCAGGTGGCCGATGATTACGATGGCTATGTGCTGATCGGCGATGAAACCGCGCTGCCGGCGATTGCCCGCTGGCTGGAGATCCTGCCGGAAGAAGCCGAAGTGCAGGTACTGATCGAAGTGGCCGACGAGGCCGAGCGCCAGGACCTGCCGCAGGGTGACAACGTGCGCATCCAGTGGCTGGAGCGCAACGGCTTCCCTGCCGCAAGCAGTTCGCTGCTGGAAGATGCGCTGGTGGACTTCGAGGCGCCGGAGGGCGATGTGTTTTATTGGATCGCCACCGAATCACGCCGCGCACGGATGATGCGCAAGTTCTTCGAAGGTCACCATGCGGTGCCGCGCGACTGGATCCGGTCCACCGGGTACTGGAAAGCGCACGCGGACGAGACTGACGGCGACTGAAACTGCAAAGCAAAGGCGTGACGACCAACGGTCGTCACCCACCAGGGGCGGCACTAGTCGCCCACCAGGGGCGGCACTAGTCGCCCACCAGGGGCAGCAATCGTCACCCACCAGGGGCGGCAATCGTCGCCCACCAAGAGCGGCAATAGTCGGTCCGGTAATGACGGCCAGCGGCCGTCACTACCGAATTGACGCGATAATGGCCGCATGACCGACCTCTTTGCTGCCACCGTCGCCGCGGCGCTTTCGCGCCTGCAGACCGACCCCTCCGCCTTTGACACCGTGCTCGCCCCCCATGGCGAGGCCGGCGCACTGCGCCCCACGCTGCTCGAGCTGCTGGCAACCCGCCAGCTGGCGCTGAAGGCCGATGCCGATGTCGGCCTGGTCGCCGACATGCTGCGCCGCGACCAGAAATTCGCCCCGCCGGGCCGTCCTTCCATCCACCTGGTGCAGCTGCGCAAGCAGCAGGCCAGTGCCAAACAGGCGGCGTTGATCGCGCGCCAGGCGTATGGCCGCGCCGCGCAGGATTTCGTGCGGGCGCTGTCGTTGAAGATCACCCCGCGGCTGACCCCGATCGCCGTGGCCGACCGCTGGATGCAGACGCAGTTGGGGTGATTCGCCGCCGCTGCGCTCGCCGAGCATGGCTCGGCGCTACCCCGGTACCAAAGCCGCAAAAAAAAACCCGCCGTCGCCGGCGGGTTTTTTCATTCAACACACCGTGGATCAGGCAGCCGGCTTTTCGCCGGTGGCTTCGGTGGTGATGCGGATCTTCACTTCATCGCTGACGTTCGGGGCGTACGCGCCGACGCCGAAATCGCTGCGCTTGATGGTGGTGGTGGCATCGAAGCCCGCCGCCGGCACCTTGGCCATCGGGTGCTCGCCGCCGCCATTGATGGTGACGTCCAGGGTGACCGGCTTGGTCTGGTCCTTGATGGTCAGATCGCCAGTCACGGTCAGCTTGTTGGTGCCGGCCGATTCCACCTTGGTGCTCTTGAACGAAGCAGCCGGGAACTTGGCGGCATCGAAGAAGTCGGCGCTCTTCAGGTGCTCGTCGAACTTGGCGGTGAAGCTGTTCAGGCCGGTCAGCGGCAGCTTCACTTCCACGGTGGACTTGGTCACGTCGGCCGCGTCATACACCAGGGTGCCTTCGGCGCTGCCGAAGTGCGCGGTCGGGTTGGAGAAGCCGAAGTGGCTCCACTGCGCCAGCACGTCGGTGTGGCTCGGGTCCAGCTTGTAGGTGCCCGAAGCGATCTGGATCGCCTCGGCAGCCGGAGCGGCAGCGGCGGCGTCAGCAGCCGGGGTGGCGGCCGGTTCGGTCGCGGCCGGGGTCGCGGCGGCATCGGCGGCCGGGGTGGCTTCGTCGGCCGGCTTGGAGCAGGCGGCGATCGCCAGGGTCAGGGCCAGCGGCAGCAGCAGCTTGGTGGTCTTGGTCATGTTCAGGGCTCTCTCTCGATTGTTTCGCTAAGGGAATGGACTGCAAACATCGACCCGTCCACGGGACCGGCCGATTCAAACATAAACACGGTTCAGACGATGCGAGCGGCTTCGTCGAAGGACAGGCGCGGCGAACGCGGGAACAGGCCGGCGGTGTCGCCGTAGCCCAGGTTGACCAGGAAGTTGCTGCGCAGCGAGGTGCCGGCGAAGAACGCCTCATCCACCTTGGCCGGATCGAAACCGGTCATCGGGCCGGCGTCCAGGCCCAGCGCGCGTGCGGCCAGGATCAGGTACGCGCCCTGCAGGCTGCCGTTGAGGAAGGCCGGCTTCTGGCGGTTTTCCTGCGGGCCGTCGAACCACGCCTTGGCATCGGTGTGCGGGAACAGGTAGGGCAGCTTTTCGTGGAAGTCCAGGTCGTGGGCGATGATCACCGTGACCGGGGCGGCCATCGTCTTGGCCAGGTTGCCTTCGGAGAGCGCCGGGGCCAGCTTGGCCTTGCCTTCCTTCGAGGTGACGAACACGAAGCGGGCCGGGCTGGAATTGGCCGAGGTCGGGCCGAACTTCACCAGGTCGTACAGCGCGCGCAGCGTGGATTCGTCCACCGGCTTGTCGTGGAAGTCATTCGCGGTGCGGGCAGTGCGGAACAACTGGTCAAGCGCGGCAGCGTCGAGTTCGTGCGACATGCATCCTCCAGGTAAAGAGCGTCAGCCCGGTGCTGCCTGCCAACAGGCCTGCAGCCGGGTCCATGCGGGGCAGTGTAGAGTGTCGCGTCTGTTGCAACACCCAGCAGGGCTGAAACGAATTAATGCCAATCGTGAAACGATCGAGCGCGCCCTCGACGATTACCGATGGCCGCGCCGGCAACGTCCGGCAGGCCGTGGCGCTGGCCGGCGCGCTGCGTCTGGGCACCCACCAACCCCTGATGCTGGTGCCGCAGGCGCCCTGGCGCTGGCTGTCGCCCCGGCGCCTGCCCGGTGACATCCGGCACGGGTACGGCGAGGCATTCGCGGCGCTGGCCGAGACTCCCCCGACACTGGCAATAGGCTGTGGCCGACAGGCCGCCGGGGCATTGCGGGTGCTGCGTGCGCGGGGAAGCCGGGTGGTACAGATCCTGGATCCGCGCATCAGCGCGCGCCACTGGGACCTGGTGGTCGTGCCCGAACACGACCGCCTGAGTGGCGGCAACGTGCTGACCCTGCTCGGCAGCCTGAACCCGGTGGATGATGACTGGCTGTCGCTGGGGCGGGCCGCCTTTGCCGATTTCCGCAGCCTGCCCGGCCCGCGCACCGCGCTGCTGGTGGGCGGGCCGACCGCCCATGCGGCATGGGACGAACAGGACATGCGCGGGGTGTTCGCGCAGCTCGCCGCGCAGATCCGCGCAGAGGGTGGCAGCCTGCTGGCGACCACCTCACGGCGCACGCCGCCAGCACTGGCCGATGCGCTGCGTGACACCTTCGCCGACATCCCGAACGTGATCTGGGGCGATGGCGGCGACGGGGTGAATCCGTATGCCGGGCTGCTGGGCTGGGCCGACCGGGTGGTGGTATCACCGGATTCGGTGAACCTGCTGTCCGAAGCCAGCGCCACGCGCGCGCCAGTGATGGTGGCGCTGGCGGCCAGCGCGCAGGGCCGCATGCAGCACTTCCAGCAGGCGCTGCACGAACGCGGCCGGCTGCAGCCGCGCTGGCTGGACTGGGGCCACGGGTCCATCGAGCCGCTGCGCGAGACCACGCGCGTAGCCGCCGAGGTGAAGCAGCGCCTGGGCCTGTGACGTTGGTAGCGCCGAGCCAACGCTCGGCGAGCGCAGCGCAGCGCAGCGCAGCGCGAACAGCGTGACGACCAACGGTCGTCACCCACCACAGCCGTCACTGCCGGGGACCCAGTGGGCGGCGACCGTTGGTCGTCACGCTGTTCGCGCTGCACCCACCGAGCACGGCTCGGCGCTACCGGCTTCAGTCTATGATGCCCTCGACATGGACCGTCCTTTCTTATCCCTCGCCCTGCTCCTGCTGCTCGCTCCGGCCACCGCCCGGGCCGACAGCGGCACCTGCCGCGAACGCTATCCCACCCCCGCCGCCGAAGCGGCAATGTTCGACGTGGCCTGGACCACCGCCGAGCGCCTGGACACCCTGCCCGACGTGGAGGTGGTGATCGCCGCGCGCGGCGGACAGGACCTCAGCCGTTACGGCCTGCGCCACAGCCACCTGGCCTTCCTGCTGCGCGAGGACGACGGACGCTGGCGCGCCGTGCACCTGCTCAACCGCTGCAAGACCGACCGCTCGCTTCTGTATTACGAAGGCCTGGCCAACTTCATCGGTGAAACCGGCGGCCATACCGACCTGCGCATCGGCCTGCTCGAGCCCGCCCTGGCGGCCCGCCTGAAGGCGATGCTGCAGTCACCGGCCACCGCCGCGCACGCCTTGCACGAACCACGCTACAACGTGATCGCCTACCCGCACCGCACCGATTTCCAGAACTCCAACGGTTGGGTGCTGGAAGTGCTGGCCGCCGCGATGGCCAGCGCCGATGGCGCCGCGCCGCTGCAGGATCGCGCCGGGGTGCAGGAGTGGCTGCGCGTTAACGGCTACCTGCCCAGCGTGCTGCATATCAGTCTGGGCAAACGCGTAGGCGCGCGCGTGGCGGTGGCCAATGCCACTACCACCGACCATCCGCTGGCCGAGCGCGTGTCCGGCAACTATTCGGTGGTGACCGTGGAATCGGTGTTCGACTTCCTGCGCGCACGCCAGCAGCTGCCGCAGGAACTTTCCATTCCGCATGTTCCCGTGGCCGGTGCCACGGCCGCTACGCCCTGACCCCATTTCCGCAGGAGACACACATGTCCCGTTCCTTTGCCACGCCGGCCCTTGCCCTGATCCTCGCTTCGTCGCTGCTGGCCCCGCCTGCACGCGCCGGCGACCTCAACAGCAGCGAAACCACGATGCTGATCTCCATCGTGTTCACCGTATCGGTGCCATTCGCCGCGTCGGTGGGCCTGGCCGAACTGTCCGCCGCCCCGTTCAAGGCCAGCGCGAAGCGCAACGCCGCCAAGCGGGTGCCGGCCAAGCCGCTGCCGGAAATGGAAGTCAAAGCGGTCACCACCAACACCGAAGGCGGCCGCACCGTGCAGCTGCAGGTGCCGGGCAAGGACGACCAGACCGCCACCCTGGAATGGCCGGCGCGCGCGGATGATCCCGGTGCGGGTTTCGTGGTCGGGCAGACGGTGGCCTTCGTGCCGACCCCGGCCGGCGCCGGCTGGAACGTCCACGATGCCGCCGGCCGCCAGCTGGCCTACGTACCCACTGCCTACGCCGCGGCAGACAGCACCAGCACCACCTGGTAATGGCTGCCGGCTGAACGCTCCCGGTTGGCCGCGTGCCCTGCCGGGGCGGATAATGCGCCTCTTCCTTTGAATCCGTGGCTCGCCATGCCTGTGCGTCCTGCCCCTGTGTTTGCCCCGATGACCCTGCGCGCGCTGCTGCTGGCGGTGCTGGCGATGGGCGCGGTGGTGCTGGGTTCGAACGTGCTGGTGCAGTACCCGATCAACGACTGGCTGACCTGGGGTGCCTTCAGCTATCCGGTCGCGTTCTTGGTGAGCAACCTGATCAACCGCCGCTTCGGCCCGGGCCCGGCCCGCCGGGTGGCGTGGGCCGGCTTCGCGCTGGCGGTGGTGCTGTCGTTCTGGGTGGCCACGCCGCGCATCGCGGTGGCGTCCTGTTCGGCGTTCATCGTGGCGCAGTTGCTGGACATCACTGTGTTCGATCGGCTGCGTCGGGGCAGCTGGTGGCGCGCGCCGATGGTGGCCACCACCTGCAGTGCCACGGTGGATACCGCGATCTTCTGGAGCATCGCGTTTGCCGGTTCGACGCTGCCGTGGATGAGCTGGGCGCTGGGCGACCTGGCGGTGAAGCTGGCGATCG
>Ga0265797_10011708_pt1 | contig 10927 bp, 13 predicted proteins | sample P2T30metagenome_FD_192433 | JGI IMG/M metagenome (GOLD analysis project Ga0265797, IMG submission 192433) | Plant litter microbial communities from East Loma Ridge, Irvine, California - P2 T30 | ecosystem: Environmental > Terrestrial > Plant litter > Unclassified | place: USA: California... | reverse complement strand
GCTGATGCGAACTCGGCGGTCTGACGGACTGGTGCCACGTACGCATATTGCGCATACGCTGCTTCGATTCTTTTGTATTGCGCACCGACGTTGTCTCGGCTTTCGACGTAAGGCGAGTCGGCATATGTTGATGGATCTGGATATAGCTTGTCGATAGTGCTGATGTCCGGCGGGCTTAGAAGCGGAAGCAAGTTGGCAAAAAACTCTGTGAACTGCTCCGACTTGGACATTTGCTTGTCCACGTACATGCTTCCTTCGTTCCTGCAAAAGCCTGTCATGATGGGCACCTTGTGGAACTTGCCGGACTGCCAGGACTCGAGTGGTGGTCGAGGAATTACATCGCCGTCGATGATGGGCTGGAAAGCCCACTGGAGGCTAGGGTTATACTTATCGAAGACTGCAGTCTGCGCCTTCGTTACGGTCTCGTAAGAAAGGGATCTCAAGTAGGGGAAGACCTCATCCTCTGGGCAACCAGCAGGACATCCTGTTGCATCCAGGAAATCCTTGAACTGCTTCTCGTGTATATCTGCCGAGAAAGGACGGACAGCGCGTGAAGTCGATGCTCCAGACTCGATGATGACTTTGTGGAAGAGCGGAGCTTTGCCTTCTTCGTAATGCATGAGATGATGACCGATCTGATCCACGAGTCAGTATTTGTGGCTCTTTACAGTAACAACATGTACTTACTGAGTGTGCTCCCGCTGACAGACCGATAAGTGTAACGTTGTCTGGATCGCCACCGAATGCGTCAATGTTGGCTTGGACCCACTCGAACATCAAGATCTGGTCTCTCAGACCTAGATTAAGGGAACCCTCTTTAGCAGTAGCGGCTGATGGCCTATGAAATGTCAGCGTTGAGTCAAAAGTGAGCTCAAACCGCAGATCTTACAGGAAACCAAGCGCTCCAATACGATAATTGAACGAGACCGCAATGACCGGGGCTTCAGACCACGCGACCATCGATGCCGTGTTATGCATACTCGCAGTACCTCGGTTGTAGGCACCGCCATGTATGTATATGGCAACTGGCAACTTCGACGCACTCCCAGTTGCCTGCACAGCGGGACGGAAAACATTGGCATGCAGACAGTCTTCGCTGTACTCAAGTTTCGGACCTCCAGCAAGAAGTGGCTTTCCTGGAGCTGCTGGGCCGTACTTGGAAGCATCGACTACGTTGCCAGGGGACGATTCGACTTTCACCGCTGGCCTGAATCGACGATCGCCGGTTGGTGGAAGTGCATAAGGAATACCGCGAAATGCATCCACAGGCGAAGGGAGTGCTTCGCTCAAAGTACGGCCGACGATGGTGCCCTGCGATATCTTGACCACTGGATCGCTGTACTCTTTTGCAGCTCCCATCGTTTTTTGCAATTCAGGCGAATAATCTAGAAGGTGTCTGGATGAATATTTGTTATAATCGCCTTTAAGGTCCACAAGGTCGCTTCTGATTGGTGGGCTAGAAGTCGGATGAGAGATGGGCTTCTGCTGGCTTGAATGATTGTTTTTGTCGTCGTTAAATTACCAAAGGTATGTAAGAATTCTGAGCTGAGATGGAATTCTTGATGGTGATCGTGAAGAGCACCAGATGAATTTCCAAAACGACTTGACACCAAAGGTCACAGTCGTGGTGAGCACGCCAGATGTCGGGCAAGCACCGATGCCGGAAGCAGCTTCCGCGAGTCAAGTTGTTCAACTCCACGGCGGAACCCACGGAATCCTATACAAGATAGGCTGATAGTCGGCTATTTCAGCGGATAAGCGTACCTGCCATCTACCTATCTACCTATCTCTTGCATCGGCATATGCTCTGAGAGGCAACTTGACAAGGCAAAATGCCTCCCGTGTCGTTATCTCAGGTCCTTCTCTTCAACGGCTGACAGGTCTACACAAGTGATGTATCAGTTAGGAACCTTTCGCCTTGCCTGTGGCATACCTATGCTTCGGTATACCAAGCTTACATATCCGCAGGCCTAGTTTGGATTGCACCTCGCCGCCGGCCAACATGCTTGGGGCGGGCTTCATACCAAGACATCACGCCCAAGGATAGGGCAACTTGCCATGGTTGAGTGCCGCCATCTTATACTTCCTTCGCTTCCCTATCGTTTGCCTATCTATCTATTGCGGAGCCACGTTGCGATATCCCCGCATTGATATCCTGGTCACTTGATAGGTAACGGCGATGATGTCCGTGTGTGGGAGCATCGAACTGCATAAGACGAAGACCATGCGCGGATCAAGCGAGAAAGTGGTCTAGGTGCTCTTTCATCTCCAGTATCTTCACTCCATTTGTCCCACCACCGGTACATCGGTATCTCGCGAGACCGGCATCGTTTTATTATTTCAATGGCCGACTCAAGAATGTCGCAAGACAAAGCGAAGCTCAGCCTCGAAAAAGTCATCGAACCTACCACGAAAGCCACTTCCATCGCAGAAGGCGAAACAATCGACCTTGACGAGACGGAGGTATTCCTCCGTGAGCACAACTTCAGCAATGGCTATCTCGAAGAGCTCCTCAGCGACAAGGCGAAACAGCGAAAGCTGGTTCGCAAGATTGACCTTATGGTCCTCCCCTTGCTGGCCATAACCTACGTGCTTCAGTACATCGACAAGCAAGCCATGTCGTACGCTGCTGTCTTTGACCTGTTCACCAGCACTGGGATTTCCTCAGACCAATATTCTTGGTTCGCCAGTATATTCTACCTTGCTTACCTTGCCGCGGAATATCCCTGGGTCTTTGCCGCCCAGAAATGGCGCATGGGAAAGATCGTCGGGGGATGCGTTCTTTCATGGGGATCAGTCTTGATGTTCACGGCCCTCTGTGGAGGATTTGGTGGGCTCGCGGCTTGCCGCTTCCTCCTAGGGTAAGTAATGCTATCTCACCAGTGTTCGTGTTTACGTCTAACTCTTCTTAGTGTCTTCGAAGCTCCAATTACAACCTGCTTCATGATGATGGTATCCATGTGGTACGTCCGCGCAGAAGCTCCGTTCAGAGCTGGTCTCTTCTACTGCTGCAATGGAGTTGGTTCGATGATAGGCGGAATCCTGAGCTATGGCATCGGCCAGATTGATGGCTTTCCGGTATGGAAGGCAGTATTCCTGGTTTGTGGTGGCATGACTGTCATTTGGGGCATTGTGCTTCTATGCTTCCTCCCCGACGACATCCTGTCCGCAAAATTCTTTTCTTTGGAGGAAAAGGCTCTGCTCATCGCTCGCGCTCGTCTTGCAAAGACTGGTGTGCTCAACAAAAAGATCAAGTGGAACCAAGTCAAGGAGTGCTTTTATGACGCGCAAGTCCTTATTCTGGTCCTCTTCGTTCTGCTCAACGAAGTAATCAATGGTGGAGTTGCCAACTTCGGCAAGTTGATCATGTAAGTTGCGCACATTTCTCACCGGGCTTCACCCAATTTGACATCAGCATTGCTAACGCTCTGAAATAGTAAGGGCCTAGTCGGCGACCCTTTGCGTACCACCGCCCTCGGAATTCCGCAAGGTGCATTTCAAGTCATCTGGATCCTAAGCGGCACATTCGTCGCCTCCAAGTTCCGCAACTGCAGAACCATCGTCATGGCCTGCTGGTTGATCCCAACGATCATCGGTGTCATCCTCATGTGGAAGATCGACAGAAAACAGCATGGCGTGGGTGTTCTCTTCGGCTACTACCTGGTAGGCTGTTATGTGGCGTCGCTGGTGCTAGCGCTCCAAATGCCGACGACAAACTTGGGAGGATACACAAAGCGTATCACAGCATCCGGCATGGTGTTCCTCGCGTATTGTGTGGGAAATATCGGTAAGTAATCCAGAGCTCCCGAAGTGGTCAGAAACATGCTAACAACGGCGCAGTAAGTACTTGCTCCAGGATATCCAAGCTCGACGCAATCAGCGAACACATCCTCCGGGTCTCCCAACGAATTAGATGGGTATGTTCTTGGAGACGTTGCTGACATCGTATTCCCAGATCGGCCCACATGCTTTCCTCGGCGAAGAAGCACCATTATACCCTACCGGCTGCAAGCTCATCCTAGCCTGCTCTGTAACCCAGATGGCCCTGGCGATTACGTTGAGGTTATTGTTGATCCACCGAAACAAGAAGAGAGGCGAAGCTTCAGCCGCTCTGGGACATGAAATCGACCAGGAGTACACTGATGGAGCAGACCTGACGGACTTTGAGAACCCTCACTTCCGCTATGTCTTGTAAGCACGTGCCACGGGTACGTTTCGTAGAAAAGATATGTTATGACTTGTATGATGCCCTTGGGCACCTTTGAAGATACTTGCATGCGAGACAATGTCAGCCCAAGAAATCAGGGGCATCGACCAGAGTACTGTATAAGTCTAGCAGGTCTAGCCTCGCTGTGAATGCCGCGTTGTGGAAAGGAGAGACCAAGCTCGACGCAGTGAGACATCTCTGTGGCTTGCACGTGCTGGGTGGCTACAGAAAATAAGCTTACCGTGGCTTGCTTCTTAGTATTGGCAATGCTGGCAGATTCTTATTACGCCTCGTTGCAATCATGCAATACATGTCTCACGTGATGAAGTGAGCAGTCTGCCTGCCAGGGGCGATGGAACAGACTTCAGTTGCATACCCTTGATGGTTGTCATTGTGTGTGAGGAAGAATGGTCATCTCCGCAGGAAATGGAAGCAAAAGCCGAAGCCGCCGCCCGCGGTACAACACCATTTCGAAAGCCGACACACACAAAACAAGAAACACTCCTTGCAGACGCATGACACACCCTCGTAAGCTTCGCAAGCCTTGCCAGCCTGCAGCCTCTGTCTTGACCTCGGGTTTTCACCGTGTATCTGCTCTTTCCCCGCAGATCGCGTGCCATGGGGAGAGAAAATGCCCCAACGATGATGCAGCCAAGCAGCGACCAAGCAAATACCAAGGCCCGTGGCTGCGAGCTTCTCAGGCGATAAGATAATTCTTCCGCAACTGCCACATGGTGAGGCACGATCAACACACATGGCGCCAACGTGGTCTGGTTGTGTTCAAAAACCGAAAGTTGGGACGTTGGACATCGTATAATATCAAGCTCCTGCTGGTTACCTCCGTACTATCATCAAAAGATGACCACGGCTTGATATGAAGGCATCTTTGCCAGATGCGGCTGGCGGAGACGTTACACAGCAGGCGCACATCTGGTGTAGCTGCACCTGCCGCAGATTGGGTGCTCGCACACCGGCCAAGCCTGGGCACCATCCTGATCGTTGTGCTACTGCACCTATTCAGCCATGATCGACATGGTGGTGATTATTGATTGACCCGCCGTGTGTGCCCATAAGTCGTTCTGGCAGCCCTGTGTGCCCCTACAGTCCTCGACCGTAACGTTCGCTCATCGGCATACCAACTGCTTTTCTCAATTCACACGTCCTGACCGGCGCACGGGTCTCCGAACAACGATATGGAATCCACAGGCCGTGAGGCTGAACCTATTGCCAAAGGCCTTTTGCCAGGCCTGAAACAGAACTTCTTAGATCTCTTCAAATGGGAGCAAAGAGTTGAGATCCTCAACGAATATGGCGAAGCTCGCTACGAATGGATGCGTCCAACGCCGCTCAGGAATCCCTTTTCCCTCATGGCTCAGCTGACCGCATCCAACTGGTTGTACTTCGCCGTTGGACTGGCCTCATGGACCGCCGACGCCTTCGACTTCCACGCCCTTTCGATCCAAACAGTAAAGCTTGCGGCTTACTACGATCGTACCAACACAGACATCTCGACCGCTATTACCTTGACGCTTTTACTCCGCAGCGTTGGAGCAGCTTTCTTCGGCGCTGCCGGTGACAGATATGGTCGCAAGTGGCCAATGGTAATCAACATGCTGGTGCTGGGCTTGCTTCAAATCGCGACTATCTATGCTCAGACGTTCCAGCAGTTCCTTGCAGTTCGCTCCTTGTTTGGGCTGTTCATGGGAGGTGTTTACGGCAATGCGATTGCGATGGCGCTCGAGAACGCTCCAGTCGAGGTATGAAATTCAGACAGTGTAATCTGAGGGCCGTAGCTAACCACTTGCAGGCTCGAGGTCTCATGTCAGGCATACTGCAACAAGGATACTCGATGGGTTATGTGTTCGCAGCGTGTGCGAATTTGGGAGTCGGTGGTTCCGTCGAAAGCTGGAAAACTGTCTTTGGTAAGTAATATTCAGCTCCTGCGATATACAATGTGCTAACACTTCTATTAGTACGTATCAACTCTGTCCATTCGGTAGCGATTGTTGAAGCAACTGGCGGCCATCGAGATTGGTGTTGAGAACGAAATTCATTAAGAAACAATGTACCGATTGAGATACAACGCTGACTGAAGGTTGATTAGTGGATTGCGGCTGGCCTGTCAATTGGCGTTGGTCTAGTACGCATTGCATTCCCCGAGTCGAAACAATTCCGCGACCGGAAGGCTGCTGGACACAAGAGCGTCAGCGCAGGCGTCTTCTGGGGTGAGGTGCGAGCCATGCTTGCTAAAGAGTGGCGATTGTGCATCTATACTATCATCCTGATGACAGTAAGTGGAATAAATGCAACTGCAGATACATCTGGGCGCGTAAGGACTGACCATACCATTGCGTAGTGGTTCAACTTCTACTCTCACACCAGCCAAGATAGCTACACCACGTTCTTGCGCACCGAGAAAGGCATGAACAATGCTGTGGCTTCAACAGCAAGCATTCTGATGAAGACTGGTGCATGCGTTGGTGGCACTATCATTGGATACCTCTCTCAGTGGGTTGGCCGCAGACGTGCCATGTGCGTTGCCGCACTCATCAGTGCCTGTCTGATCCCAGCATGGGTCCTGCCAAACAAATTCGGAAGTCTGGCGGCATCTGGATTTATGCTTCAGTTCTTTGTCCAGGGAATAAGTCATCACTTTTCAGCCATTAGAGTTCCTGCTGACATTTCTTCACGCATGGGGTGTAATCCCAATCCATCTCAACGAACTTTCTCCGCCGGCCTTCAGATCCACCTTCCCTGGATGTAAGTTGAGAAGCACACCAGCGGCCGGTTAAGAAGCTAATACTTCGAAGTGACTTACCAGCTCGGTAACATGATCTCTTCGCCTAGTGCTCAGATCGTAAACGCCATCGCGGAGTCGATCTCCATTTCGGCAGTTGGTGGCCCCAGTGTTCCAGCATACGGCCCGACGATGGGTGAGTACACATCTTGGGGTGCAGCAGAACAGTATACTGACTCTCTCAAAGCCATAATGACCGCTATCATTGCACTTGGGATCGCAGTGACTACTGCGTTCGGCCCCGAGAAGCGTGGCCGCCGCTTCGAGTCCGCTGTTATCGGCCAAGCGACGGAGATAAACTACGCACAGCGCAAGGAAGGTGATATTGAGAAGGGCGACCAGATTGACCATGTTGAGACAAAGTAGGGGCACTGTGTTAGGCTTGTATGGCGTTGCGTAGCGCCAGGGTTGGAATCATGAAGGCTCGCTTTGGTGCGAGAAGGCTCCCGATGAGAGATGATTCATACCTAATTTGATATACAGTCGAAAGTATCAGCACCTAGTAAGTAATCCATCGAGATATTGAACCATCCCTCAAAAAGCCTCATGAGGCTTGAAAAGGCTTGTATCAATGCTGCCGGTCTGTCAATGTCTTGAGAAATGTGCGTCCGCCGGCCGGGTAGGTCTTCATGGTTTTCCGGTACTTTCTTAGCCAGCCTGGCCATAACATGGCGAGCAGACACCGAAGATTTCCGGCTTGCCACCGGACAGTTCTCTTCCGTGTCGGCGGAGCTAGCTATATGGTATCAGTTCGACTTGGATTTGACACCTTGCTCGCTGAACCAGGCAAAGGGTCCACCGGATAAGTCAACAACATCCTGTGTCAAGCTGTCGACCATGAGCATGAAGACATAAGCGCCGACCGCAGTAAGAATGTGCCACCAGCCATGGAACTCCAGCAGGAAACTCCAGGGCATTCCAATAGCGCGTTTCCACGAGGTGAGTTGGGTACAATAGATGAAATCCAGCTGCCAGAGAAGGTAGCCAAAAAGGAAGCAAGCTGTTCGGGTGTCAGTCTATTATCACAATGTTTTGTTATCGAGAGGCGAGAAGGAATTACCTGCTCCAAACACCGCCAGTCTTCTAAGATTCTGCTTGTCCTCAGATTTAACCACACGCTCGCTGATCAATGACCGTGTGCGACCAATGACAAGCAGGATAAGGAACAGGAAAGTAAGCTCGTGTACCACATGCTCGTTCATATAACTGTGATACAGAGTCTCCACAGTAATTCCGCCGATCAAAATCAGGGCGACGTTGCGGGAGTATTCTTTCGATTTACCGAAAGTAGAGGCACGATGGAGACAGCATGCTGTCGCGATCTGCATCGAGGTATCATCGGCTGGTGACCGTTGTTGTCAGCACTCCAGGTCGTCAAATATCACCAACGTCAGACGACGGGAAACTCACATAGTTGTGCATAGAACTTGACAAGGCCGTGGAAGAATGCCGAGCATAAGCCTACGACGCCCAAGCTGTAATAGAGACTATCGGAAGCCCATGACGAGCTTGCTGTACGACGTCGGCTGAGACCTTGATAGGCGTAGTAGACTGCCCTACAAATTAGCCGAGTGTTCTAACAAAATGCTTGAGCAGCTTACAATAAGCCAAATTCGACACAGTATTCACAAACTCCCCAACCCAGCCAGTGATGATGAAGTCCTCCTCGCAAAAACTGGAGATGGCAGAGTCAGTGGATCATATCCGCCACCAATGGTTGCGACATTCGATACCTGAGATTCGCCGTGCGCCCACCGAATACCGGTGTCTGTGGCGTCGCTCTGTATGGAATGGAAAATGTCATGTTGGCAGTCGAGTCGTGTTGTCGGCCATTTGCTTCACCGAAATAGCGAGACGAGTCTGCAATTGCCCGGTTCGGGAGAGGTGGGGGCTGTGATCGGCACTAGGTTTATTAGTGGAGCCGGATCATTGATAGGCCGATCTCATGCGGGCATGTACATCTACGTTGACAAGACATAAGGTGTGCATCGATCGAACGTATACCGTACAGTTAAGCGAAACGCTTGTCATCTTCAGCAACTACCTAACATTCGAACAAAACTCACAATGACTCTCAACGTCCTCGTCACAGGCGCCAGCCGCGGCATCGGCAAAGCAACAGCCATCCTAGCAGGAGCTCGCGGGTGGAACGTAGGTGTAAACTACCTCAACAACGCCAACTTCGCAGAAGAGATCGTAGCAACCATCAAAGCCTCCGGCGGCCAAGCGGTCGCGCTGCAAGGCGACATGTCCAAAGAAGAAGACGTGCTGCGTGTCTTCGACGACATGGAGAAAGCCTTCGGACCGTTGCATGGCGTTGTCGTAAACGCAGGAATCACTGCTCCTATCATGACGCTAGCGGAGATGACCACAGAGAGACTCAGAAGTGTCTTCGATATCAATGTCTTTGGAGCATATCTCTGCGCTCGAGAAGCGGCTCGACGACTCCCCAAGACGGCAGGCGACGTCGACCGCAGCATCGTGTTCGTTTCCTCGGCAGCTGCACGACTGGGTTCCCCAAACGAATATGTGGACTATGCTGGATCTAAGGGCGCCATCGATACGCTGACGATTGGCCTTTCGAAAGAATTAGGGCCGAAGAGTGTCCGTGTGAATGGAGTTCGACCTGGCATCATTCGGACCGATATCCACGAATCCTCTGGCGATCCGGGGAGAATCGAGAGACTTGGAAATGCGGCGCCGCTGGGGAGAGCTGGAGAGGCGGAGGAAGTTGGGGAGGCGATCGTGTGGTTGGTATCGACGCAGTCGAGTTATGTGACTGGGAGTATCATAGATGTTGCTGGTGGGCGATGACTACGAAGCCAGGCTAGGATTTTGGGCAGTAGCTGGAGAAAGTTGCACATATTGAATATATGATTTGTGACTCTATCAAACGCTAACTATGAGCGTGATGTGCCATCCGAACCGCTCATGCGGCATGCTCAATCGACTGAGCCCTGCTCGGCTTCTCCTTCTCATAGCTGAAGCTATTGCCTCTATCACTGTGAGCGGCAATAGAAGCCTGTCTTATCTGCTGCCTGTACCCAGGCGACTTCCAAGCCCTGTTCTCGTTATTGTATAGCTCGTTAACCTGCTCAAGGGTCATATCTTTGGTCTCGTAAATAAAGAAGTACACGAAGAAGACCGCGATCCATGCGAAACTGCCCCAGATCCAGAACACGTTGGACTGGGTTGGGTTGAGAGCGCTGGTGAGGTAGGGGGTGATGAAGGAGAGGAGCCAGTTGAAGAACCAGTTGGCGGCGGTGGTCTACGTGACAGTTAGTACGTGTTTGCACGATCGATAGCGACGCATCTTTCTACTTACCATGGAGAGACACTTGGCGCGAGTTTTCAGCGGGAACAATTCGCCGGTCACCACCCAGGCGGCAGGGCCGAAGCTTGAAGCGAAGAACGACACATACACGCACAAGAAGACAAACTGTGCGAGCGCGGAGCCGTAGTTCTCGGTCGTGTTGGTCGCTACACCGGCGATGGCCACGATGAACTGACACGTTCCCATGCCGAGCGCACCGACAAGAAGGACTGGGCGACGGCCGAATCGGTCGATGCAGTACAGTCCAGGAAGTGTCGTGAAGACGTTGACCAAGTTGATGATGACCTGGAGGATGAACGCGTCGGGGAGTTGTTGGACGTTCTCGGCGAAGTACGATGTGCCGTAATAAATCTGGTGCGAATTTCGTTAGCTGTGTTGACGTTTAGATGTGTTGAATTCGACCTACGATGAAGTTGATGCCAACGAGCTGCTGCAGCGATTGCAAGGCGATGCCAGTGAGCGTACGCTTTCCCATATTGCCTTTGAAGCATTCGATGTAGGACGCAGTGCCAAGTGACTTCTCATACTCGTAGTTGGCTTTGATCTCTTCCAATTCGGCAAGGATGTGAGGGCTGTCCGCGGGTAGACG
>Ga0265797_10011707_pt1 | contig 10927 bp, 13 predicted proteins | sample P2T30metagenome_FD_192433 | JGI IMG/M metagenome (GOLD analysis project Ga0265797, IMG submission 192433) | Plant litter microbial communities from East Loma Ridge, Irvine, California - P2 T30 | ecosystem: Environmental > Terrestrial > Plant litter > Unclassified | place: USA: California... | reverse complement strand
AGTTCTTTATCCAAAAGGTATGTGGGTCTAAGCTTCACACGTAAGATATGCATAGTGTATGTAGGTCTCAGTCTCGTGCGAAAGGTATGCAGATCCAATTCTCGTGCGAAGCCGTGTAGACCGTCTTGGCTCTCTGGGCAGCTCGGTGTGCTGGGATGCAAGGGTTCTCAGGATTGTGCATGGTTCCGGGCTCTGCAGGCTCGCAGCGGAGCATCAGGGCGGCGAACATGCTTGGGTGTAAGCGTTGGGAGTGCTGCTGCTGGCTATCGCGGAGTCGGTCATGGTGTTCAAGGTCAGCTTGGTGTCAGCCTGTCAGCTTGGTGTCAGCCATGCTTACACCCCAAATTATGCGGCGCAGGGATAGGTAATGACGTTAGACAGCAGTGTAAGCTATGGAAAGAAGCATGGGACGAGAGGATAAAATTTTGGTGACATCATATGTGTGGCGGATGCATCTGTGGCTGTGTGTTCAAAGTTGCCTTGGCGTGGTGGGGTGTAGGTAAACAACAGAGCACGGTCTGTCCACTACACTGCACCATTCAAACTATTCCTTTCTTGTACAAACAAGCAAGCCTTTTACAACCGCCCATGATGGCCTCGCACACTCAGCTGTTTACCTGTAACACGTGCTCTTCTACCTTTGATTCCAGCGAGCTCCAGCGAACGCATATGCGGGCGCCTTGGCAGTGCGATATGCCTTCTCACATGATCTACCCGTACTGATGATATCTGCAGCGTGTACAATGTAAAGCGGCGCATGACTCAGATGCCAGCCGTAACTCAGGAGCAATTCGACGTCCTGGCTCAGCCAGAGGAGCGTCCCGATCACAAAAAGAGCCAGGAAGATGATGCGCAAGCTACAGTAGAATCCGAGGCGGAATCCGAGGAGGAGAAGAATGAAGTTGGCAAGAGAATTTCTCCTTCAGAGTGCCTGTTCTGCAACATGGATTCGTTGAACATGGAAGAGAATGTTGAACATATGCAATCTGTACACGGACTGTACATCCCAGAGCCCGACCAACTATCCGACATGGAGACATTTCTTGGATATCTTGCGTCCATCATCTGCGAATATAACGAGTGTCTCTACTGTGGAGCGGAGAAGAATAGCATGGAGGCGGTTCAAACACATATGAAAGACAAGGGCCACTGCATGATCAATCTAGACGGTCAATCGGAGCTTCTGGATTTCTGGGACAATTCCGACGACGAGGACGATGACAAGCAAAAAGGTACGGGAAAGGTGACCGTCAAAGACAACAAATTTGATGTCACTGGAACTGAAATGCGACTCCCGTCTGGTTCCGTCATCACCTCGCGCTCCGACACGGCTCAGCTCCGTGCGAAGCCGACACTCACCAAGTCAAGGGTCAAGGCGTCGCAGATACGGATCAAGAGAGATGAAATGAAGGCCATTACGGACGGTAGTGAGGCCGACAAACCTAAAGCGCCCGACAACAACCGTTCCATGCGCACGCAGCCCGGCACCGATCGTCGCGTGGCGGTTCGTGGGGAGAGGGGACTTGTTGGCTTGCCGGAGCAACAGAAGCGCGCTTTGATGGCGACGGAGGTCAAAATGAAGAAGCGTGAGCACATTGCCAAAGCGGCGCAGAGATGGGCCATGGAGAAAGTTGCAAATAAGCAAAAGTACTTCAAGGTATGTGATGCTGCCAAGTGATTGTGGAGAAAGCAACTAATGGAATCACAGCCAGACGTGCCAGGGCCTAAAAACGGATGAAAGTTGGACTCTTATTTCCAATGTTCCACTTCTAGGTGGTGATTGGGTCATATTGCTATCATAGAGAATCAATCTTGTTCCATATATAGTTATATCATATATACCCTTACGGAGATTTGCATCCTGTTTACCATTGTCACTTCTCCGCATCAAAAATAACCTTCTGCACCTCCATCCTCTCAAACTTTTCATACCACATCGGGGCCTCTGAAAGTGGCACCACCGTCTCCGTCAAAAAGCCCAACTTATCTTGACACTTGGCCAGACAATCCAATGCATCTGGAAAGATGGACCTAACGGGGCACCGCCCCATATGTAGTCGTATATTCTTATCATACCCTTAAGCCACATCTGATTAGCAAAGACATATTCTCCTGAATGCATGTACTGAGCCACTCACCCTGGGAAGCCGTAAAAGGAAATTCGGCACTGTGCACCCCAATCGAACTGATGACGCCCCCGGGCCGCACCAGGTTATACGCCAGCTGCAAGGCGGATTTCTGCCCCACGAGCTCCAATAAAACGTCTGCGCCCCTACCGTCAGTGAGGCGGTGAACGTATTCGAGTAGGCCTGCTTCATTTGTGCTGTAGTTCTTGGGCTCAGCTCCCAAGGAGGCGGCATTTTGCAGGCGCGAGGGAACGGCGTCAATTGCAATAAGATGTTTTGGGTTGAATGTTCCTGCAGCGGCGATGGCGCAGAGCCCAACGGGCCCGCAGCCTATGACTACAACTGTGCTGTTTTCAATTTGGGGGGTTTCGAGCTGGGAGAAGCCGTTGCGGACGGCGTAGAACTGGGGAAAGCGTTAATCAAGGTAGATGGAGTTGGATAAGGGCGGGGTTCAGTGCAGGTTTACTCACGCCGGTCTTGCGGGGGATGTTAGCTTTTGTGGAATGTGAGATGGACAATGCTGATTGATGGACTTACAGGGAAGATGTCCGCCATTAGTATGCTATTCCGTGGAGCGACTCCCGGTGGGCTCTTGAAAGCTGTCGCATCGGCAGATGGTACCCTCACTTTGACAGACTCTCATCAGCCTCCCCTCTTAGAATTCTCGACCATATCATCCAAGAACTTACCATATTGCGCCTGTACTCCTCCTAGCGATTGTGTTCCATACACCATGCATGATTTGCAACGAGACGACAAACCGTTCCCGCAGTAAAAGCAAGTCCCACTATCATTGTCAGTAAACCCGTTCAAAATTTCAGCACAAGAATGCCTACCAACTGATCGTAAACGGCGATACCACAACATCGCCGACTTGGAATTTGCACACTTTCGTACCAATCTGAACCACAATCCCTGTGAACTCATGACCCATGATGAGGTCAGTTCCACCATCTTCAGTTCCACGGTAGAGATGCAAATCACTGGCGAACATTAGCTCACTGAAAGCCCATGACATAAACCAGCAACAAAAATACCTTCCGCAAAGACCAGAGAGCTGAACCTTTACAATCATATCCGCATCATCCACGATAGTAGGCACAGGTCTATCCTCGACCTCAATCTGCCTCACACCCTTCAACACTACGGCACGCATCGACCCCGGAATCTCCTGTGCTTGCCCCGATAAATTCACACCCTCACTCGCACCATTCTTAACCGCGGCAGCAAGCTTAACACCACCCAACTTCTTGGCCGCCTCAAACGTAGCGTCCACGGCGCGGCCAAGCCCCTCCCCCACACCTAACTCCTCTATAACCCTCAACCCCTTCTCTGTCGATCCTCCCACCGTCGCAACCTGCTGGATGATATACTCTGGGGGGTGTCCAGCCATAGCAAGCCCAGCTGTGCTCCGCATTGACGCAGCTGCAAACCCTCGCGCAGAGTCCTCATCGAACCCCTTTGCGACCAACGCCAGACTCACACTTTGTAATATCGAGGCGAAGAAGGCGGGTCCCGACGCCGTGACTACGGCGGCAGCCTCGATCTTCTCAGAGGGAACCTCGTGCACGGAACCGACGTGTCGAAAGAGTTCGCACGCAGTCTGTCGTGCTTTTGCGTTCTCTCCGGAAACAAGCGTCGCGCTATCGCCTACCAACGCCGCGACATTCGGCAGCGCGCGAACAATGTCGCATTGCACCTCTTCTTCTTCGTTACCCTCCAGCGCGCCGCGCAAGTCCGACTCAGTGACACCGCCCAGGACTGAGATGAGGGTTTTGCCGCGCAGAGCAGCGCAAACGCCTGGTGCGCCCAGTATTTCGCGGTATTGCGAGGATTTGCAGCCCAGGATGACAATGCTGGTGGCGGCTTGGATTGTGCTGGTGGTTTCGAGGACATGGAGGTGAAATTTGGCGGTCGGAGAAGCGCGCAGGGTGGATGAGAGGCGGGCTTTTCCTGCGGCGGTGCGCGTCGTGATGTGAAAGGTTTGTGTGTTGAGGGATTGGGTATGTAGGAGGCGTTGAAGGATGGGGGTGCAGAGTTTACCTGGGCAAGATGGTGGTTAGCCGCATGGTTTGGTGTTGTGATTTCACGGGACGAATATATTGCTGTCTTTTTGGTGACTTGTTTTGGAAGGGACTCACCACATCCGATAAAGGCCACGCTTTGATGTCCGCTGCTATGTTGTTGCACCATGATGAGGGGAAGTATGTTGCGGTCTAGATGGCTACAATCTCGACCCGTCTGCCTCTTGTGAGCCTTGAAGGATCATTCTATGCTCGGGTCCTGCTGACGCTACGCTATCCCTACGTTTTATCATGACTAACTCAATTGGGCGGATTACTTTTGGTTCGCGGTCACTGAGTTACAGGCATGTTACTAGCTCCCCTGCTACGCTGATTGAATTGCTTTTTCTCATACACCAAGTCATGCATGGTAGATGTGGTGAGCCGCATGAACGCCCTCTCCCGCACGAACTCTTGACGAGAGCAGGGACGCTTGAAGATAAGTGGAAAAAAGACTCATAGAGCATATAACTTTTTATTAACAACGTAAGAAACTAAATGTGGGAGCAGCAGGTATGTACTGTAGAAGCCGAGGCACGTGGGGAGGTGGGTGGGGGCGCCAAGGCTCAGAGATGTTCGTGTCTCGACAACGTTCAGTATGCAGTCAGCAACCTCTTTTGTTGGAACTCCAACGCCGTCATGCTCTCCTTTACGTCAACTGGGTGATCTCCTCGGAACGGCTGCAGAGGCATCACGTGGGCCTGGCGTGCAGCCTTGCAAAAGTATGCAATCGAGTAGCGCTCGGGGATGGTGCCGTTGCCCTCTGCATCGAGCTCTATGTCTTTTGGACTCGTGACCCTGTGCAAGCCAGCCGGTAGGACTTTGGCAGTCCAGTGCTCCATGGTCTCGGAGATGTTGACGATGAGGTCCGTCTTGTCAACCTGCTCGACCTGTACAAACTCTTTTGGACGATCGCGGTCCTCGAACTCGAGACCGCCGACACAGTCTGTGAACAGGAGCGTTATCACGCCTAGGTCGTAGTGAGGCCATATGCGCTCGACCTTTTCGTCCTCAAGGGCCTTGGCCGACATGGCTGGGTAGTGGTTGATACGGAACTCGCTCGCATTGGGAAGGCACTGCTGGCGGAACGTTCCCTCGGGCACGCCCATGGCTTCTTCCAGTGCCTGCATAATCTCCAGGCTCAACTCCTCGCATATCCGGAAGAAGTCCTCGAGGTGCGCGCGGAAACCAGGCAGTGAGGCTTCTTCGGGCCATCTGCTTGCGAACATGGTGTCTTCTGGCGTTCCAAAGTCAAAGTGCTCACGCGCATCTTGCAGATCTTCGGCTACAGAGTGGCCCATCAGTTTGCCGTACAGAGTCGATGTCTTTTCGGCACCAAGTGTGCTCCATCCACGCTGTGGGCGAGGGCCGGGGGGGTTCAAGACTTTGCGCTTCTCCTCGAGCGGCAGCGCGAAGAATTTCTTACCCTGGAGAGCTTGTCAGTTGACCGTGACTTTTGAGTGTGTTGTTTCTTTCTTTTATTTCGAGAGACTGGGATGCAGACTAACCCATTCAAAGGTTTCTTCCACTCTTTTCGAATCAATACCGTGATTCCTGATCCTTGCGAAACCATTTCCTCTTAGCTGCTCCAGCAGGCTCTTGGAGTACTGTGACCGTTCTGAGGGTGTGCCAGCCCTGAATTGAGAAGCGTTGAGAAGTGTGGAGGCGACCATGGTGTCGATAGAAGATACTGATGAAATAACACTGCTAATTGATTCAAAAAATCTGTCCCAAGGGTATTCTCATTGGCGAATATATCAAGCTTCCAGGTGGACAAGAAACTTTGTTAAGTATTGCCACATCCAGTAATTGTAATCGCTTGACGTATGGTGTCATCAGTTGCTGACAGTCGAGCAAAGCATGCGTCCGATGCACCGGTCGAATGTCTCATCACAATCCCGTCTTTCTCTTCAAGCCATTGTCAGTTAATTGTTGAAAAATCCTATTATTCAACAAAAAACTTGTCTCGTCAAATGCTCAAAGCAGAAAACTCCATGGCGGGCTGCGGCAAAACGTTGCACGACAAGCTCTTCGAGCAACATGTCGTGTGCGAATTGGAAAATGGCATTTCGCTCCTGTACATAGGTATGACTAGCGTCTCTGCATCAAGGCAAAGTACAAGAAAAGAGACTAGGGAAAAGGATGCTAAGCCCGGCTAGATAGGCATCTGATCTATGAATGCACTTCGCCAGTAACGTCCCCGTAAAGACCTCGAAGACCTGAATTGCATCTGACGAGTGCCGACAGCAAGCTTTCAACGGCCTTCGCTTGCATGATCGCAAAGTACGGAGACCAGATCTGACTATAGCAACATCAGACCATGTACGTTGCCCACATCCCCAACGCATACCCGAAATGCACGACGACGCTAATCAAAAGACGCGGCACAGAATGTACCCACTTCACCAAGAAGCTCATGCACTACGGCAGAGAAGTACATTCTAGACAAAGAAGCACGCCTTCAGTGTCAAACGCTTGCCAAAAATGCACGTGAACACGGCATCCAGCACCTAGACGTCTCGTCGTCTCTGCAAGGCATCGTCCACGTCGTGGGCCCGGAGCTAGGCTTCACCCAGCCAGGACTTACCATCGTCTGTGGAGACAGCCACACCAGCACACACGGCGCCTTCGGCGCTCTCGCCTTTGGCATCGGAACCTCTGAAGTCGAACATGTGCTCGCGACACAGACACTTCCGGCTGCGCGGCGTTCCAACTTCAAGATCCAAGTCGACGGCGAACTGCGCAGCGGCATCACCTCCAAGGACCTAATCCTGTACATCATCGGCGCCATCAAGACCTCGGGTGGAACAGGAACAGCCATCGAGTTTGCCGGCCCAGCCATTGAAAAGCTATCCATGGAGGCGCGCATGGCCCTCTGCAACATGGCCATCGAAGCCGGCGCGAAGACGGGGCTCGTGGCTCCCGACCAAACGACACTCGACTATCTCAAGTGGCGGCCTGGCATTCCCAACCCTGAATCCGACGAGTGGCGCCTCGCGGCGCGGCACTGGCTATCGTTGCGGTCAGACAACAACGCCGTATTCGACAAAATAGTGCGCATCGATGGAGATAGTGTTGAGCCCATGGTCACGTGGGGCACCTCGCCTGAGCAGGTGGTGCCCATCTCCGCCAACATCCCGCAGCGCTTCGACGACGAGAGTGGCGCGCAGAGGGCGCTCGACTACATGGGCTTGAGCCGCGGCACGCGCATGCAAGACATCGAGATTGACGTTGTCTTCATCGGGTCCTGCACGAACTCGCGGCTCGAAGACCTGCGTGCCGCCGCGCAGGTAGCAAAGGGTCGAACTGTCAGCTCGCGGGTCAAGCGCGCGCTTGTGGTGCCTGGATCTGGCAGTGTACGTCGTGCCGCTGAGAAGGAAGGCCTGCACCGTGTCTTCCTCGATGCTGGCTTCCAATGGCGCGAGGCCGGCTGCAGCATGTGCTGTGGACTCAACGAAGACGCCCTAGGTGCGCTCGAACGCTGCGCCAGCACCAGCAATCGCAACTTTGAGAACAGGCAGGGCGCCCAGGGCCGCACGCATCTCATGTCGCCGGCCATGGCGGCGGCAGCTGCTGTAACAGGTCGCCTCACCGACGTGCGAGACCTCGTTCAAGCCGGGCCCTCGAGCGCCCCGCGAGACATCGACTTCGAACTTGCCATGGACCAAGACACGAACAATGACAGCGCAGCACAAGTAGCAGACCACCACCTCCTAGGCCCCGTCTCCTCCTCAACAACAACATTATCATCCTCGATACAACTCTCCTCCCCGCGCGGCATCCAACGCGTCTCAGGCATCGCAGCGCCCCTCCCCCGCGCCAATATCGACACCGACGCCATCCTCCCTGTGCAATTTTGCAAATCCATCGAGCGCAGTGGCGCCGGTCTCTTCCACGCAATCCGCCACCTCCCCGACGGCTCCAAAGACCCCTCCTTCATCCTCCATCAGCCCACATATGCCTCAGCACCCATCCTCGTCGCGGGGGCCAACTTTGGCTGCGGCAGCTCCCGCGAACACGCCGTGTGGGCGCTGCAAGGCGCCGGCTTCGCGTGCGTGATTGCGCCGAGCTTCGCTGATATCTTTTATAACAACGCGATTACAAATGGGCTTTTGCCGGTGCGCATCACGTCAGAGAGTGCCATGACTTCCATTCTCGGCCGTGCGGAGCGGGGCGTTACGCTGGTGGTTGATCTTGTGGAGAAGCAGGTTAGGGATGAGGCCGAGGGGGTGGTGGTTGCCGAGTTTGAGATGGAAGAGTATCAGCGGCAGCGGCTGTTGACAGGGTCGGATCGGATTACGGAGACGTTGCAGGTAGTGGAGAGTATTGCGGCGTTTGAGGTGGAGAGGCACCAGCGGTTTCCGTGGGTTGATGACGGGGCAAGGTTTGTGAAGGATGTTAGGAAGAGGGCGCGCGCGCTACTTTCGTTACGCAAGGCTGGTGTGGGCGGTGTTATTGCTGGGGCGGACCATGAGGCGCTCAAGTGGTAGCCTCAAGCATATCTATCCATCTAAGAGAATTCAAGCCACAAAGTAATCGTTCATTCATTCATTCTTTGGGGCACCCATTCATATCTTTTTTAGGCTATTTCTTGTTTATTCGCTCAAACACATACAAAAAACCTTGCAATCACCATGTCCCTGTCAGCGTACCCTACGCTTTCTCTACCTCTTCCGGCTTCCTGGGAAACCATTCCTCAGGCTCGGGATCCACCCAATCCTCGGGAAACTCATACGTCTCAAAACATGTCCCCGTCTCGCTCTCAGTTTCGAAAAAAGCAAAGCGGTTCCTGCCCATCCAGCTCCCCCCTTGACTCATCACAAACCCCCTTTCCTCAAAGGCCTTCATCCTTTCCCCCCACTCCAACCCATTCATATCGTACGCGATGTGGTGGATTCCAGGCGCATTGCCGTGTGCGTCAAGCCAATCGCGAAAGATAGAGGGGCCGGAAACGGGCTGGATGACTTCGTAGACCATGGTAGGGGAGAGTTGGGCGAAGCACACGCGGAGCGTGAAGGGGGTGGACACGCCGCGGTAGGTTTGGTCGGTGGTGTTGGAGGGTGAGAAGGTATACACACGGAAGGGGCCGATGCCCATTTGGTTGAGCCCGGTGAGAGTTTTGCGGTAGTCGGGAGTAACAATGCAGATCTCCATGGGCGAACCGAGGAAGGATTTTGGGTCTGCGAGCGACGTTGTTGGGGCGGGGGTTTTTGAGTCGGCCATTTTTTCCTCTCTACACGCAAGGTCGAGAGGTTAGGGTATTTGCTGATTGTTGATGGCAGGGTGTGATAGAAACGAAGATTATTAGAGGAAGGGTTCAAATGGTCAGGTAGAATCCGAGTATGTCTTCACGACTTGAGCATGGCAGGAAGGAAGGAGGGGTCAGCAAGTTTATATGCCCAAGGACTAGCTACGTACGTAGGAATGCCTGAGCTGCTGCGGGGCTGGTCATGTTCGATGATATAATCCAATGCAAAAAGTCTTATTTTATACTATCTCCTTAGAGTCATGATTATCGTCATGGACGATAATATTGTGGAAAGATGAAAAAAAACGTCAAATCGGGCTTTCGGTGGCTCACCATACAATTAGGTGGATAGCGCACACTTGATCACGCTGGGCTCAGATACGCAAGCAGCGCAACCTATTTAAATCTCAAACCCACAAACAACACCCAATTCATTCACCAAGTCAAAAGTATTTCATTTCATGTTCATATTATTCTAATGGCATATTTTCATTCCTTATGTTTCCAGTTCATCGGTAGAACCCAGTCACGGGCTTCACGCTCTTGATAATGATAGGCTTCTCCATCAGCTCCTCCTCCTTGAACGACTTATGCATGGCCTGGAACTCGGGCAACTCGGCATGGTAGTCGTATGCTGCCTTGTTGGCGTATCTTGTTCCAAGTCTCAGCGTATGTTCAATCCATGTAAATATGAGGAAATGGTAAACTTACTTCTCGACCAGAATCAGCTGCTCCTTGCCAGTCTCCTGGTCGAAATCCTTGTACAGATGGAAACTGAAAACGTCTGGTTCATTCTTCTGAACTGCTTTGGTGAGGTTCGAGAGGAGCTCGACAACCTGAACAATGGTTAGAGGCAAGAAGAAGAGGATCGGAATGGGCGTACTCTGTCCAGCTTTCCCGTCTTGGGCGTCAGAGTAGCGATGATGTCGCATTCTTCGGGGTACGATGTGGTTGCCATTTTGGATAGTTTGATAGTGTATTTTCTTCTGATTTTTTCTCCCAAGTTGCAATGTTTCTAAACGTCGCAACTTCTATCTTCCCAATCGCAGACATTTCATTGTTTTCTTGGCTTGTTTTCCCGCTATGCTACAACGCGACCATTCGGCCCGATCAAGTAGGCGTGTCAGCATACATGCTGACCCTGGTCAGTCATGCTGACAGGGGCCGTAGATCAGAATCCGGGATTGATACGTCACAGGTCAGCTAGTGTCAGCAGAACCCAGCGAAGATCGCGGCCGTTTTTCGAAATAAGCACCAATGGTGCGTGTCAACGTGCATGCCTACCCCGGTCCAGTGCCCGCTGCTACTGTCGGTCAGCGAGTCATCAGCATAAGCATGTCCGCCATGCTGATCGCGGGTCGTAAATTCGGAATCCAGGCTCACAGATCAGCCAGTGTCAGCAGAACCTAACGAAGATCGCGGCCGTTTTCCGAAACAAGGACAGGTAGCTTTGGGGCGGGTTAGGCTATTGGCGCACGCGTATGAGTAGG
>Ga0265797_10011706_pt1 | contig 10928 bp, 6 predicted proteins | sample P2T30metagenome_FD_192433 | JGI IMG/M metagenome (GOLD analysis project Ga0265797, IMG submission 192433) | Plant litter microbial communities from East Loma Ridge, Irvine, California - P2 T30 | ecosystem: Environmental > Terrestrial > Plant litter > Unclassified | place: USA: California... | reverse complement strand
GAGGGGAGGGGAGGGGTTTGACAGCATGACTGGGCATGTGATTTTCGACTTTGACATTTGCAAGACTTCAATTGTCATCTAAGAGGGGCGGAAATTTTCAAATGGTTTCTTCCTTGTTGGCTCCAGAGAAAAGCCTAAATCCGCCCTCTGTTGGATTATGAAACACGAACCGTGTTGCCTTCACGTCTCTTCATTTAACGCCGCCCTATAGAATTGATAGAAGAGGTACTAATATATACAACAACATCTCTCATCTCAATCATTTCATAATCTCATAACTGCTCTAGTTGAATCCAGCAGCAATGGCTGCGAGCGCCCAGTCCATGAATCCAGCGTTGGTGTCGAGGATGTTGGTGTTGAACTCGGACAATGTTGGGTAGAAGTTTGTGGCGTATCCGAACTCCATGGTAACTGGGATCAAAGTCAGTATGCTATTTTGGTAAATAAGAGCTGCGGATGTTACTTACATCCGTTGACCTTGCTGGCTCCAGACTTTGCGTAAACTCGGCTGGCAGCGTAGTCATCGGAAGCGCCCGAGGTGGCGTAGAGACCGACGGATTGCATGGAGCTGTAGGAACGACCGCCTACTGCGCGCACTGGTCATGGTGTCAGCATGGGAAGATGTAAAAGGTTGGTCATCGGTGGCACGTACTCGCAGTAGCAGTCTTAGCAGCAATGTTCTTGATGTTGGTTACGTCAGTCGAGGGCATGTACTCCTTGTACATGGTGTCACCAAGACGACCCCGCTTTCCGTCGTAGGCGGTGTTGAGGAAGTTCATCGTCGTCGTGGTGCTCTGTGTCTCATCGTCGCCCCAGTTGTACAGGATATCTCCAGTTGCCGAGTGAATGTCCATGAACCACCTGATGTTGGGGAAGCTGTCATAGATGCTGACGTGGTTCTTGGTCTCCGACTCCGACGCTGCAGCCGAGCCGTAGAAGGTTTCAGAGCTGGGCGAAGTGGACGCAGGAGAGGTAGACGGGTCAAAGAACTTTTTGAAGTTCCAGAGGAAGTCAAAGTTGCGGTTGATATCCACGCCAACGGAGGAGCCGCTGGTGCCGGAACGGGTGTTGCGGTTCTTGCGCCATAGGGAGCCGGTGGACTGGTCATATGCGACACCGTCTGGGTTGACGAGGGGGAAGAAGACGATACCGGCAGCGAGAACGGTCTTGACCTGGGCGTTGGTGTATGACTTGCTGCCGTACTTGAGTCCAGTTCCGGCCTTGTTGGCGGCGAGGAGGTCGGAGATCCAGTAGATGAGCTGATCGGGACCTCCACGTTCACGCGCGTGCATACCAGCACTGAGGTACAGGCGGTAGGCGGACTTGTCTGTACCAGCACCGACATACGCGGCGGTCTGGGTGGCACCGTTGAACGTCTTGTATGGCAGAGTGACGGTAGGCATGCCGTATGCGGTGGCGAGACCCTTGATCGCAGAGTTGATCTCGTTGACGTTCATGATGCTGCTGATTGTCGAGCCGGCAGCTTTGGTGCCAAGGCCAGATGGTGCGATAGCACCACCCTGCCATCGATCGCCAGAGCCAATGGGTGCATTACCACCCTGTCGCTTGCTGAGGTCGCGTCGATGCAGACTGACGTCCGGCGAGTTCTCATACTCCTTGCTTAGGTGGGCGATTTGCTCCTCGGTCAGGTAAGCGTGGAGCTCAAAGTGGCCCTGCTCGGTCGGGACTGCCTTGGGCCTGCAGCCAAGGTCATATGTTCCATTGTTGACGACGTCGAGGAAGTGTGCTGGCGACGGGGCCTTGAAGTAGACAGGCAGAAGGCTACCGAGAACGGTGGTGCCTTGGAGAATCAGAGCTGCGGCAATGGCGTACTTCATCTTGAGGACTGTTGCAAACGAAGGAATATGTGAAAGCGATGGGACGAGGGCTGCCTGATCTCCCAACCATGGCGTGGGATGATGGCTACCTTATAGCTCCTACATTCCTCCAGTTCTGGCAGTACCACTGAGTTACCTTCCCCTAATGGTCGACATGCGATGCTGTCTAGCATAGGCCCATCGGGCGCTGTCGAGGCGTAACATGTGCCTGATTGGGCGACTTGACGAATTGCGCCGGGCGCTAACTTGATCTCCTTCTTGTTTCGTCTCTTCTCCGCAGAGGCTGGTGATGCACCTGCCCGGGAGGATCAAGTAGATCCAGACGTGCGTCAGCGTGCCACTGAGCTGCCTTGTGGGTTAGCAAGCCGGATAAGATAGATTAAGTGGTGAGGAAAAGCATGGCATTTGGGCGAAGGCTGGATATGGCAGGTGAATGGCTATCGTGTAGCGGTAATGCTGTCTTGGCACTCCAAAAAGGAGAAAGCCAAGATTGGCTTGGAGTGCTCAAAACACTGTGCTGGTACGGTGGCGATAATGCCGTTGATTTGGACCTCTCCGGCTTCGCGAGCTAGGCCACATGATCCGTATCGGTGAAGGGCCACAAGAAAGGTATTGCAGCGCGCGAAGAGCATCGCGCCAGTTCGGAGCATAGAATTGCCAAGCTTCCAAGACCGGAGCTAATATGATGACGATCGTGCCGCCAAGACGAGACACGTACTGAAACCGTTAGCCGGCAAAATCGCCCACACGCTATGCGCCCTCATAGTCACCACAACCAGACCTTGGCATCATTCTTGTCAATCATCTTGAACATTCAAGCATCATGTAAATACGGTCGTTTCATTCATTCAAACCGATGTTGGGTAGTCCACCTCCACTCGCCCTAGCCCTGCGACATGTTCCGCTATCTAAGAGTCAAATATCGCACCATATGCCGGAATTCCTCTCGTTTCCATGTCAAACACAATCTGTTGTGTAAATCGCTTGTTGCTGATGACCAGCACAGCCTCGGCACCGCTCTCCTTGTATAGTTGATATGTCATCAGGCTCATATCAGGCTTTCCGGACATCCGGGTGTTGTGGATAACGGCATTTGGGTCTCGCCTGCGAACATCGTCGACGAGGGACTTGCCAAACGTGGTCTCGTGATTAGGCGCTGTCCAGAGAATGCGCATGGCAATGTGTTTGTATGGGAAAATAGAAAGACACGGGCCGATGCCGGATCCGGTTGCGACAACCACAACGCTCTTGAACAAGGTTGCAATTCGCAGAACGCCAGACGTAGGGATGCCGCGTCTCCAGATGTGGGTTGGAGCAGTGTCGATGATGCGACCTGTAAAGTCGCCGGCCCGGCTGACGATTACTGAGTAACCCTTCTCTTCGGGCGCGTTGGTGATTGTGGCAAATCCATGCCAGTCGCGAAGTGGGTGTTGTGCAAGACGGACGCCCTTGCCTGGTACAACGGGAGAATCGAAATGCAGGCGAATGGCATGAGAGGACAGGACTTCAGGCCTAACAGACACACGACGAAGGAACAGCCAGGGGAAGATGATGGCACAGGTCGCAATCACAATGAGCCAGAGTGAAGGGTTTCGCAGATACGCCTCCGAGGTCGACATTCCAGATCCACGGCTCAGGTCCTTGGTGGAGAGGCCAACGAGTACCCAGTAGAGAATGAGCACTGTCCACCCACCAAAGCGATGTAAATTTTCCCATAAGTCGTGGTATCGATTGCGAAGGACCGGATGTGACAATGCTGTCATCGCAACAAGTAAAACGACGATGACGTAGGATAGTATCGCTGGCGCTAATGAAAGAGTCCTGACATCGACATCTTTGGCAATTTGAAGACTGGCACCAACAGTAAATATAATGAACCAGATCACCGCTGCCATCGCGCAGCCGACATGGATTCCGCCGATATGGAAGACATTCGCACAGATTCGCCGTATTCCAAGAGGTACCCAGGTAGGAACCGAAGAAAAAAGAGTAAACAACAGATTAATGACGGGTTCCGATCGTACCAGGATTGCCGCGCAGAGGTTTGCGGCAGTAGCTGTTGCGGTCGAAGAAAGTGGGTATTCCTGACGTTTGATATTGTCATAGAGAAGCCAACATGCGACTCCAACGTTTGCGAGGAAGACAGGAATGAGAAGCCAGCGATAGGCAATGAGTCCGCGATGCCGAAGCCACGCTTGCGTAGGAGAGCCTCGCGCCTCTGGTAGCGTGATTGGGAGGTCGTATGGTTTATCGCTGGTAGAGGATGAGCGCTGCTCGATGCTCTTGAAGTGAGGCCCTTTCTCGAGGTCGACGTCATGAGAAGAAGCCCGGGTAACTTCTTCAGCAACCACAGAGTGGGTATCTACGGGCTTCGCGGGTGCTACCAAAGTATCAAAGGCCGAATCGTGTCGCTTATGTGCTCCTCTAGTTGGCACAGTGTCTGGTTTCGAGACGTGCAGTTCCGCAGCCAATACCTTGAGCTGAGTCTTATCGACTTTGCCGTTGGGGTTCAACGGAATATCCTGGACCGAGATCCATCGCTCAGGTACGGAGTAGTAGGGCATATATTTTCGAACATATTCATCCAGCTCTTGTTCAACGATAGGGGAAGAAGATGCATAGAAGCCATAGAGTATTCCATCGATGACTAGAGAGGCCGCTCGCGTGATGCCGGAGAATTGCTATACCCGATTGTCAGCACTGAGAATCTATGGGATGGAGTAGTGTTACCTCTATGACATTGGTGACTCCATCAAGCTCAACGCGGAAGCCCTGATAAAGTTAGTTCGGGGGTTTTTTTTGCAGTCAGATTACCGGGTGAACCAACCTTGATCTTGACTTGATCGTCCATTCGACCAAAGGAATCTAATGTGCCATCTGCTCTCCAGCAAACAATGTTTCCAAAGTTATACATCAATGACCTGGTTTAGCGTCAGAAAGACTAGAACACATGGGCTAGATTTAGACTTTTCACTTACCCATCGTTTGCAAATTTGTCCAATCGGAATTTCTCCGCAGTTGTTAGCGGCAGGTTGATGTAGCCCCTTGAGACACCTGCACCCCCGACCCAAAGCGTTCCTTTTTCGCCAACTCTCACAGGTTCTCCGGCATCATCGAGTATGTAACATGTGGTGTTGGGTAGTGGCCGGCCAACGGACAAAGTTTCCCCTGTAACGTGTCGATGTGCAGAGAAAAGGAAGGTCTCCGTCGCGCCGAGTAAATTGTAGAAGGCTCTGCCTTGAGCCCAGTCATCTGCGAGACTACGACTAAGGTCAGCATGGTCTCTATGGGAAGCTTACATGATGAACTCACGCCTGCGGGCACGCCTCGCCTGCTACAGCAATGGTCTTGATGTTTGGATAGCGCTGTTGGTCATACTTTGAGAGTATGGAAGGGGTGCTGATCAAGGTGTCGATCTATTTGGCGTTTATCAGTTATGTGGTATCATAAATAGCGCTGTAGGAGCCGACCTGTTCTAATGTTGCCTCCCAATCAGAACCCCGGAGGTAAAGTGTACCTCCGTTCATCAGTGATCCCAACATCTCCCATGCACCTTGGTACTTTGTGAGCATGCCTTCTAATAAATGAGGCTGGGATTTCTTACCCATCGCGAAAGAGATGCTCAAAACTTGGCCAATTTTTGAGCCAGGAGCGATACGCAGCCGTCCGGGCTCCGAAAGGAGTGCGTTGGTCATTGTACCATGTTTGACGTCTACACCTTTCGGTACGCCAGTACTTCCTTGATAAAGCATCAGTGGAGTTTTTAGAATAATGAATGGTCGGCTCACCTGATGTGTACATGGCGAATAGGCCACAGTTTGCCGTAACTTGGAGGTTTGGCCGGGAAGGTGGATAGAACGCTCCAGTGGTCATCCCTAGCTCAAGCACAATCGCTTCTTGGCTCGCAAATTGCTTTACTCTATCCCAGTATCTGGGGAGACATAATATGAACTGTGTCTCAGTGTCTTGGAAGATGTGCTGTAGGGCCTGGTCGGAGGCAACGCCGCCGTCGATGGGGACATATTGACAGCCAGCTTTCAAGATGGCCAAAAAACCAACGAGCATCTCGATTGATCGCTGTACAACAAGACATACCTTTTGCCTTGGATGGAGACCTGAGCTGATGAGGTGGTGCGCTAGCCGATTGGCAGCGAGATCTAGCTGAAGGTATGTGATGCTGTCGTTTCCAAATACAGCAGCCACGGCGGTTGGGTGGCTGTCCACAACGCTCTCGAAAGCCTCGTGGACAGTGGCATGTGGAGTGGAGCACTTTGGACCGCGTCCAAACCGCGAGACGAAGCTCTGGTCCTCTGGGGAGAGGCCATGCATATTGCTGAACAAAACGGGTGTCTCCATAGTGTCGGCGCAATTCTGAGGCTCGAGGGAAGAAATGGAGGAAATGTGTAGGTACTCGGTCGGCTGAAGCTACGGGGTGCTTGTATACTTCACAGACTACATGCAAACACAACGATGACCGGTACATATGGAGACACTATGTCGTACCGATATCGAAGCCTCGTGTTATTGGCCCACGGAAAGATCCCGTTATACCAAGATAGCGCTGCATCCTGGGGTCGTATGGTGACTCTCCTCGCCTAAGAGATCCTTTGCAAGCCATTCCACCAATCCCAGCAACCACTGAATCGAGGAATATTCCTAGCTGATTCATAAGAGCAAATCCAGGCCTCGGAGGTCACCTCAGGCAGGGTATGGTTGCACTGGGTCCGGATGTGGCTGCCTGTGCATTTGCAGCGTGCATGAACATATCTCAATGACACTTTAACCACTAGTTGCCGTTGCGCAAGCCTCGTGGGAAATCTATTACGTTGGTACAGCTGTGTACGTAAGCCATGTGCGATTGTAGTCATAAACACCGCATGGATTAGGGTAGATCTTGTGAACCGCGGGGTCGCGGTCTATGGCAACATGCTACAGTCTCGCCGAGATGCATGGTACTGAATCGCCGATGCAATACCATTGACTAGTCTTGCAGAAGTATGCATAGTCCGTCACATACGGCTGTGTGGCGTCGAGAAGATAGGTCGGATGTGTGAATAAATCACTAAACAGTGATGGTACATTCGCCCCCCACCTCCACACTCAAACTGTCTACATGCTTACAATACCAAGAATGAAATTTCACTCGTGGCTGCTCCTACCACCAGTCGTAGTCTGGGAACCGGTTGAATGGGTGGGTTCAATATCTTGTGGGAACATGACTAGTGGTGTGCTTAGGAGGACCCTCGGCTAGGGAAAAATACCTCGTCCGGCCAGAGAACCGGGTTTGGTATATGGATTCCTCATAAGAGACGCACTGATTTGCGCCATGCATATGCGCGTCGCGGCTGGAAGTGCCGCAGGATGCAGTGTGGTTCCGGTAAAACCAGAGCACTTCAAATACGTTAATAGATATCGGGCAAGAGATTGACATGCCCAAGCTCGTATGTTAGACCAGCCTCACCGCAAGCGCGCACGCGGCTCTACGGTCATCTTTCATCACAGTATAAACGCACAAGCCTATTGGCAACCCCACTGGGTGGTTGAGCGTCGGGCCGAAGTGACATGTGTCTACGCACGGCACGGCACGCCTTTTATCGTGATGAGCACAACCCCCCCTTGGAGAAGAGAGGCAATATTGAAACGTTGATTATACGTCAGAGACTTCCAGTAAGCGGCCCATGTTCCCTGGAGGGCACGGGAGGAAGGGCGACACTCCGATCCTGTAAGCACATGAAGCCAGATCGATCTGCGTAAGGCTGCCACGTTCCTGCGTGGCTTACCCACCTGCATGCGCCCATTGTGTACTAAGCATACGTTTTAGGAAAGAAGTCGACTGAGTTGCATGTCCTGCAGTATGCCTCGTAACTGGGTAGGCACTGGGTGCTGGAATCCTTGACCGCAAGTATCGCTCGCTAGACAAGAGTATGCTGCTTGCTGTGCTGGCAAAGAGCTAGAGGATAGCGCAAGATTGATAATGAGCCGCGTGGTTCTGGACGTTCTAAACGGCACCCGCCGACGCGCGTGCATGCCAATACTGGGGCTTGTTCGTGTGTCCGGAAGTGGCGCTGATTAGCCAGAGAGTCCACTGAGCGTTCTTGAACTAGCAGTGAAAGGAAAACTCTGCCAGCTTGGCTGTCGACGGGAAGACCAGAGAAGGCCGAAAAAGGCGTGACAATGTGACTTGCATCGCAGAACTAGAAACTGGTCGGTGGAAACGGCCACATAACGAATTGGCTAGTGGGGTTTAGCTGGAGAAAATATAGCTTAGCGGCTTGGCGACGGTTCCACACGGGTGCAAATCATCGCTGCATCCCTCCGAAGATCATTGAATCCTACAACACTCGGCGAGTGTGCAAAGGAGTAGTCGCATGATTATTCCGTGTACTGTGTCAGATCACAGTATGATGGTAAGAATTGACGAGGCTAGCGAATATGCCCAGGTAGTTACCGGACGCTGCTACTTCGGTAGGTATCCCGAGGGACCTCGACGCTACCAACAGCCAGAGCCAGTACAGGCCCATCCGCCTTGAATACGACGATCATCTCCATTTGTTTACACATGCAGATCCTCCATTCTGGGTCGCTTACTTCCGTTCACGGCTCCTGTCTGCACGTTGCCTGAGTACCAGTCCAGCATTTGCCCCCACACACACATTGAAGGAAAGGGTCAGCTGGACATCTCCCCAGCCACCCGAAAATCCGGTTTCATCATCTCGAAAGTCATGTAACCTTTTGCGGCAGCTTAGATGGCATCTTCTTCGGCTCGGGCTTGGGCTCCGATAAGCCATACTTGCACGCATCCTGTAGCTTCACCGCCAACAATACCCCGCTTTTGGGAACAGGTGTTGCTCATGGCACCTGCTGAGTAGTTTCATAGCATGGCGCAGGAGGCTTAGACTCGCGAATAGTCGGCAAGTTGGCATGCCACAACGATCACGGCCTCCCATAGCAGTAAAATCGGGCAGGGCAGTAAACATCTGCCACCACAGGACGGCGAGGTGACGATGTCCTGCCAACAGACAATATGAGTAGCCTCTAAAGAGAACATTGAACCTGCCGATTCACTCCGATTGGGGATTTCCATACCCCCATCACTGCCACTCTCATCCACATTCACCGATTGTGGATCACACGACTCGCGATCTTCCTGCCCATCTGACAGAATGGGCTGAGGAAAAGAGCGAGGCGACGTATAGCTGTGCATATATGCAGCAAATGCGGCCGTCACAATGTCGATGAGGGTGGGTATGCCTGGTAATCCTAACATCCACAGCTGGCGCCCAGTGGCATGCGTATCTCTAAAGGCTGATCATTCGCCGTCAAGGAAAGGAGAGATCGGCTTTGCACATCATTGGGATTGGCGAGGTGGTGAAAAATTCCGGTATTGATGTGGACAATGTATAGGTTGATGCTCGTCAACTGCATAGGAGCACCAGCCAATCCGACGTATGGGATCTCGTCTTCCACATCACTGAGTTGTCTCAGTTTGTGATGACCAACCTAAGTGTAATTGTCATTCGCCTCCTTCGACCGCATTAGGATACCGACTTTCCGGGTCGACAAATAGATTAATATGGAGCAACTTACATCAAGGCACCAACAACTCACTTGTAATAGGACAGACTTTCAGCTCGAGGCAATTAGATAGCTCTGATAGACTAGTATCATTGGTGGAAAGACTATAGCTCATGTGCAAATTTGTCTGGATACACTGCGCTTCTCGCGCAAAGTACGTCTAGTAGAGCAGATAGCTGCTTATACAAGTTGGAGTGCATAAGATACTTTGCAATTTTCTGTCCTTGCATCGAGGGATAGCCCAAACGTACCTCGCCACAGAATCGCTTCAGGAAACGTTTGCGCCCTCTCTCGTTGGGTTCACATCTGTCCAGTGCGCCATGTGTCAAAAACGTGCAAAGTTCACAATCGCAAAAGACCTGCTACCCATGCTCACGAGAATATGATGAAAATCACTTGTGGGGAAGGCCCTACCTCATGTGCTGCCGGGACCTTCATGGAACTGAGCGTCGTAACCATCTATGTATGCTGTCGACATATGGTGCAAAGTATCCCGCTTGGAAAGTTGACTTGAGATGTTAAGCTACGGAACTAAATAGGTTGTACCCATTGAAGTTGTACATATAACGAAATTGTCATTCGCTAAGATTGGTTGCACCCCTTCATCTGCCACCAAGTCTCCCTACACTAAACCCCACAACCCTTCACCAAACGCATCTATCGAACAGACTACTTGCCCGTCCCTCAACAATACCAGCACGCCTTCCCAACCTACATCTACTGTCTCAAAAACCACTTCGGAATCGGAACAAAAAAACGGTCGCAAACCTGGAACATCTCTGGCAAACCACAACTCCTACACACACACACACACAACGCGACCGCTAGAAAGGTATATAACGCACACATTTGAATGGATAACAAACTGGAATCAAGATACCAATCTACTCAAGGGCGTGATATAGTCATCAGCCGATTCTGAATCCTCAGTCGTAATTCCAAACGATACGTCGACCCACCACCCAGCTTTCGTCTTACGTGAAACTCATACACTCTACAGATCATCTCCCCTCAACCCTCAACTCAGCCTAGCAAACAAATAACCTCTCCGCCCTCTATACCTTTGGCACGTCGTTCCTCCCGCGAAAGGAGGCTGCTTCACATACTTTACGCGTTTCATCTACCCAGAAGTATCATATTATCAGACCACAGAAATTGGGTTCTTCATGTACAAAATCCTGCCATACACGTTGAGTCCTAAAATCGGTTGTTCTAGGTAGGTAGGTGGTGCGCAATGGCTTTGGTTGCAGATCTTGGCTGATAGGGCGTTTGTTTTGGAGTGAAATATGACGTTCACTTCGCGGTTAACGGCGAGAGAAGAGCAGTTACCCGCAGAGCTGAGATTAGCAGACTATCGCAAGGAAAAGAATTATTGTCGGCAGTAAATCGGGATAAGCAATTACTGATGGTGGAAACGTGGAGTTAAGGGGGAATGCGAAAGCTTTCTGTCAAAAATGAAACCAGGCCATCAGCCGTGATGCTACAAGCTCATCTGTGTTTCATAGTGCGCCACTA
>Ga0265797_10011704_pt1 | contig 10929 bp, 9 predicted proteins | sample P2T30metagenome_FD_192433 | JGI IMG/M metagenome (GOLD analysis project Ga0265797, IMG submission 192433) | Plant litter microbial communities from East Loma Ridge, Irvine, California - P2 T30 | ecosystem: Environmental > Terrestrial > Plant litter > Unclassified | place: USA: California... | reverse complement strand
TTTTATGGTGGGGTAATTAGAAGGCCGTCGCCGATGACAACAGGACGCTGTTTGATGTTGAAGATCAATCCTTCCAACGGGTCAATATGACAGAAGAGGGAAGAACTCACACTGACTGTATCGGCGTTATTGGCTTGAATCACTCTTGTAAATTACTGCAACCATATTAGCAGGCTAATAATTAATATTCTCTCAAAATGCCAGTAATAAATTTCACTTCCGCTCGACTTGCACAACGAATCAACTTCGGGAGAAAGTCCAGAACAAGAAGATAGCAACGCTTAGTTCATCCGACTACATGCGCTATGCTAAAAGATTTTCCATTATAATTTCGAAATGCGGTTGCGAAATCCCGCTCCAGATGCAATGCACAGAACTTTTCTGGGTTTGAAATATTTTGAGATACCCTATTTTTTCTTTGTGTCGTTTCATCGTTCGTAAAAGGCACCATTGCTGATGTCGTGGGTTGAGAAGAGCCCGTCAAGATCACGCCGACTCCTGGATGTCGGCGTGATTAGATCCGAACCTGGCAGTAAATGTCTAGGAAGACTTGGGGGTGACCTTGATGAGCTGCTCCACGTTGCGGAGCATGTCGTCGACATCGTAAGCCGCAGAAGCCTCGCCGTAAACACGGACAGCATCCTCAGTGCCGGAGGCACGGACGAAGCAGCGTCCATCACGGTACTTCTCGACAAGGACATCGATCTTCTCCTGCATGCCAGCTGGTCTCTCGAGCTTGCGCTCGGCGGTACCAGGGACAGTGGCGTAGTCGCTCTTGTCGGGGACGAGAACCTTGATGAGCCTGTTGGGCATGTCCTCGTAGGTGGCGTTCCACTCCTTGACGCTGTACTCCTTCTGCGCGAGAATAACCTCGACAAGGAGCATGTCAGAAAGAGCGTCGCCGACGGTCTGGTTGATGAGCTCAGTAAGGGCACGGAGGGTGGTAAGTGCCTCAAGTTCAGCAGGAGATTGCGGGTCTGCCTTGCGGATCTTGCGCTGGGCGTTCTGCGAGAAGAGGACAGTGCCGTGACCGTTCGCCTCGAAGTACACACCAATGTCGTAACGGCTAGCAACGTGGTGGAGATGCTTGACACCAGTGGGTGTGCACTCGACCTTCAGCTTCAGGACATCGGTGATGTACTTGGTGCTAGCACCGTTTGCGTAGGCAGTCTGGACGACAGCAAGCTGGAGGTCGTCCTCAAGACCGGCCTTCTGGACAAGCTCACGGATGAAAGTGGCGGCGAGAGTGGCGATGCGATCACCATCAAGAAGCCTGAAGATGCTACCCTCCTCGTGGAAGTAGTACAGGACGCGGTCGGCATCACCATCGTAAGACGCCCAACGCTCGAACGGCTTGCCGTTGAAACCTTCGGGTGCACGCTGACCGGACTTCACGAAGTCGGCACCGCAGCCTTTGTTGAGGACTTCAGGCTTGTCGATACGATCGTTGGCAATGTTGATCTTCAGGCCTCCAGATGGGTCGTCCTCCTTCGGCATGTACTTGAGGAACTCCTTGAGAGCCACGGCACCGACACCGTTCGCGCAGTCAACAGTAAGATGTCCAGTGGGCTTGTCGTGACGCAGGGCAGTCTTGTACGCTTCGCTCAGCTTCTTGTAGTATCCCTCAACGGAGACCTCTCCGTAGGGGTGGGGATCGTTCTGAGTGTTGGTGGCACGAGTAAGGTAGTGCAATTGGGGTGTGGTCAAGACATCGTAATCAATGTATTGAGCACCGGCAGCCTTGAGAGCATCGGTCAATGCTTCGACGAGCTTCTTGCCAGAAGGACGGGTGTCACGAGCAATGATAACATTGGCAGGAAGGCTGGAGTCAACGCCGAGATCCTTTGCTGCCTTTGTGTATGCCTCTCCCATCTCTTCGCTAGGTGTGTTGGCCAGAGTGGTAGCATAGCTCTCCCACGATTGCTCCAGCATATCTCCGTAGGGATCGACAAGCTTGACACCGTTGTCCTGTGCTGGGTTGTGAGAGGCAGTGACCATTACACCAATCGTCTGTCCTTTGAGCTTCCGGGAACGCAGAGCAGCAAGAAGACCGACAGAGTACATGACGGGATCCAGTAGGTCAGCGTTCATACGGAAACCAGCAGTACCGTAGACGAATGGCTTCGACTCGGCAGAACGAGCGTGCGACTTGGCCGCCAAAGCGACGGCATCGGTGTATTGGTCGGACATGATGGAGGTGTTGTTGTTGTTGTTGGTGTAAGATGGAGATGGAGGAGGAGAGGAGAGAAGGAGGTCGATAGAGCGTGCGGTATAGGAATAATATGCCGGGTGATGAGCACGAGCAGAGACGCAATAGTCCGGCTTGATCACGGCAGGTTGGGCGCAGCAAGCTTTGGCTTCAGCTTTGGGTGTGAGGGAGGGAGCTCTAATGCAGGTCCCAATGCGGCTGGTCGGGAGTCGGAGCGGCGTTTCAGGCGGAGGAGTGTTGGCTGACGTGGAGGGGGCGTGGCGGAGGGAGGAGGGAGTGTAGCTGTATAGCGACAGAGAGGAGTACTTGTGATATGGAGTGAAGTGAGGTCGAGAGGGGAGGTGATGGTGGTGAAGTGGGATGGATGGGCAGAGAGTCACGAGCAAAAACACCGCACGACGTAGCCAACGCCAACACGCCAACTGCCTGCCTGCCAACGGGCTTCGCATCTTGAAACTCCTCCCCCCACGTTCAAAGCCACCGACGCCGAAGCGCCCCCCACCACGCTATTCGGCCCACACTCGCCTCTCGGCTCGCTCGTGTCCGCGCTGGCCCGTCGCCTTGGCTCCCGCGGAAAGCGCGACAGCCTGATTGGGAAGCAGCCAGAGACGGCGGAAGTGCTGGCTCCAGAAGAAGAAGATCACGGGGTATCGCGCGCATATCAAAAGATATACCACCACCGATATATCCACATACCACCACCACAATGAAGGCTCCATCGACAGCGCTCCTGCGCACTTTCTCGCCTCTATGGCGCTCCGAGGCTCCCCTTGCCACCGTCCGCGGCTGTCTGGCCCAGCAGCAACAGCAGCGCGCAGACTTCTCTTCCACACCCGCCAACCAGGCTCGCGACAAGAGGAATAAGAAGGATCCCAGAATCAGTATGCCTACATGGATGGAATTGCTGTAATTGCTGTAATTGCAGCTTGCGATGAAGACGGCAGGCTAACATTCGACCCAGCCCAAATCAGATACCACCTGCAACATCCTCTCACACCTAGACCTCTGCGCTTCTCTCGGTACGCGAACATCCACTTTTATCCGGCTCAATGGCATCAAAATACTAACATTTACTCCCCAGCAACCGCGCCCTCCGCCACTGGACCATCCACCGCGCCTGGCAACTCTACCAGCACAAACAGCGCGAACAGCACGAGCGCGAGCTCGAAAGGCAGTACATGAGCATGTACCACGCCTGCGAGACTCTTCGCCTCATCGACACCCACGGTCTGACCGCAGAGGAGAGGCTGAAGCTGGGCGAGGGCGAGGCAGAGGGCAACCAGATGGGCAAGCTGTACAGAATTGCCATGCGGAAGGAGGGCATCTGGGGTGGTGTGCCGATTGAGTACGGCAGGATACAGACCGAGACGCCGCCCAAGGATGGCTGGAACCACGGCTGGACGAGGTAATGATGGAGGGTCTTGTTTGTATGAGGAGCTGGATTTTGTATTGTGTACAACTGTAAAACTATACAGACCGCGGTCTATTTGATATCGCAAACCAAAGGGAACTCGCTGTTACGGAGATGGGCTTTTGCACACGCGTGAATGCTGTGTACGACGGACTGACTTGTAGCGGAGGCTTCGTGCACTGTTTGTTAGTTTGAATTGTCCATCAGTACGTTCGGCATCCTTCCTCTACTTTCTCGGGGATAAGTCCAGGCGGCATGTTAATCAATACCGCCCATCTGGTACCTGCAAGTTCCCGACGACCTCACTCCTGGACAGGCATCATATGCTCGAGTCATCTTCTTGCGCTCCCTCCGCCAGTACTCTTCATGCAGCACCGACAAATAACAACTTCACGCGGGCCATCGAAAAGTCTCGCATTAGCCAAGAGCCGATGGCCAGAGCGAAGGTGGCTCAAACTTCTCAACACGCCCAGTACGTTCCATCTCCTCGAATTCCGCATCGCTCGGAATGAAGAGGTAGCAAAACTCGACAATAAGCTTGTCTGGGGTAAGCGAAAGTCTGAAGCCTTGCTGCTCGAGGATCTGGAGCTGCTTGCGAATGGTGGTGTCTGGCAAGAGACATGGGCACGAGGCATACCCACGTCCGTAGTACTTTACAATAGAGCCTTTCTCGTGCAGGGCATCGAAAATGGCCCCGAAAGTCACGCCCGCGGGATTGTACACTTTCCGACGGACTTTGAGCACGGGGCCGTCGACGAGCGTCTGCACAGCGTACTCGATGTCGATGTGTGCACATGTGCAGGGAGGATCCGTCAGGTACATGTGCGGCCACGCTCTCGACTCGAGGATGCGCATGTCGAGGATTGCGGAGTCGCAGCAGCAGGTGCCGGCGATTTTAGAGTCGGCGAAATGTCTAAATCCTATGTTGTCTGCAGTCGTCAAGCACTGCTCTGGCAACTTCAGCAGGGGATTCAAGCGTGCGACAGGAGCGGGCTCCCCATACGCCAGCTTTGGTCCTGAAGAAGTGTTGACTTTTTGCTGTCAGGTCGCGATCGAGTTTCTTCTGCAGTCTCTCTAGGATGTAGTCGCTGGATACAACTTCCTTCACTCTGCTCGCAAGGATGTCGTCGATCGTGGCAGCGTAAAAGGTGCGTTCTTTGGATTTCAGGCCGGTGAAGGGGTCGAATCCCTCATAGCACTCGCAAGAAAAGGCGCGCTATCAATCGTCAGTAACGGTGAGAGTCGTCGTGCAACATGCTACCTAGGAAGCTTACATCGTGACGTCTAATCCTCTCATAGTAGCCGATGTTCTGCAAGTCGTCGAACATGCTTTTGGGGTGTGGAGCTTTTCCAGATCTGGTGATGTGATGCGGCTCTGCGCTGCTTCAGTGCTGTTTTGCAGTGAGCTGGTGGTGGGTCGATGGACGCAGTCAGGCCGTGGCGCGGTTGTGGACTGAAAGTGAAAACAAGCGTGAGCGGTGAACTTGCAAACAACACCAACAACAGTCACGAGCTCAATGAGATCATCACGAATAGCACGCTTCGCTTCTGCTTCTGATGTTGGCGCAGATACAAGGCAATCACACCTCACATCTCCTAGCATTGTCTCAGCTGTCAGTGACATCTCTCCATCTAACACACTATCATATGACCACATCTGAACCCCAAACAGCTCAGGCTCATGAGCAACTTCTGCTACTTCCATTCGATCACCGACCGCACGTCGTGTCCTCGGATCACGTCTCGTCCGCCATCCAGCGTACATCAAGCTCCGGCGAGAAGAGGAACGACAGTATCTTCATACCCCTAGCGCCTTTGACGCGGTGGCAAAGCCGGCCTGCTTGCTCCCTCGTACCTAGCTCCCGACCTCAACATAGTGACACGGGAAAGAGTAATCGCAAGGTTCGCCTCTCCGAGCTCGAGTTTGATGCCTCGACGCCGATGGTGGTCGACCTGCTCACGCAGAGTCGTTTTCTCCACATTCAGGTAACTGCTATTAGGCACGGTCTCATACCCACCAAACACTTTGATGTCTCCTTCCTTCTGCAGTCCGTGCCAGACAGTGGCAAGCGTCACACCCGCAGGATCGTCGAGAAACCGGCTGACTTGCAGTCTAGAGTGCCGTCCTTCCGCAGCTAAGAAATTGATGTGTACAGAAGTGCAGGGCGGGCTCGTCAGGTACATCTCGGGCCACACTTTTGAGTTGAAGATTCGGTGGTCGATCCTTGCGGTGTTCACCAGCCCGATCTCGCATGTCTCGTCTGGTGAGCGGAGGAAACGCCAGTCTTCCGGTTCTAACAGAGGATTTAGCCTGGCCATGACCTTGGGCTCCCGGAGCCAGGACGCTAATGCTGCTGGGGATGAAGAACTCGGTGGGGACGGAGGACTGCCGGACGAAGTGACAAACTCAGACATGTCATTGTTGCGGACCCAACTCCAGTACTCGGTCAATTCCTTGCTGGGCAGTAGGAAGAGTTTCCTCTGCAGTGGGAGAGAAGTTTCGACGAGCCTGTGCAGAGCCTTATTCACGCGGCGGAAAGCAGCCAAGTCTCGCATTGGGAGGCGTAAGAGAATGGCCTCCATCAGTTCCGGAACGTTGAAAACAGTTGCAGCCGCGCTAGTTGATCGAGGAGCGCGACCAAGGCCATCAGTGTTAGACAGAGCAACAGTCTGAGGAACTGGCTGCATTCGGAGACGCTCGATGATTAAAACCTTGATATGATGCCGCTGTTGCGTGAGGGCGAGGCTAGTTCTTTCTCGCAACAGCTCGAGGATGTCATCACTCGAGATGGCTTCTTCGCCATAATCTGCGAGGATGTCGTCGATGACCTTGGCGTATTCATCGCGATCTTCTGCTGACAAGGCTGTACGCGCGAGGTCTAGTATCGCAGGATCGAGGATGTCCATTCCGCTTGGAAGATTTCTCTAACCACAATCAGTATAACTATGCGTGATGGTGTCGTAATAGGCCCGTTTACGTTGTTTGGCACGCTCTTAGAAGAGAAGTGACATCCACAGTCGCGAAATGTGGCATTGACGACGAGATGTGTTAAATCCGAGCTATAGTGGGAATAAAAAGCGACACATGCAGTCGCGATTGCATCGTATCCCTGATATGTCCTGTTTGGTGTGGGCGGGGTTGTACAGTAGCGCCATCTTCCACGCTGCAGGCAGCCGGTGACGGGAACTCGCACGAACGATATTATACGCCGCACGCCTTGCTTTGGTTGCTGGTAAACATATCACAACATCAGAATGGGGAGTAATTCTTTTTGGAAAGGAGTCTTCTCTACCTTTGGGTATCGTTAGCTGCTGATAGGATCACGGCTCCTTGATGTGCACAAGATCAGTTCATTGCAATGACCTACTGTAGTCATTGGAAACAAATTATGAGCAGTCTATGGAAGAGATGGCCGCTCTAGTGGCCCACGGACAAGGTGACTCTATGCATGACTTTTGTCTCTCGCTATGGAGTCAGTAGGAGCCTCTACAGCCCTACAACTGAACAGTATCAATGCGCCCACCAACCTCGCCTTCTTTACTCATCGGACCCTCCGCCAGTCGCTTGCCCAAGGTCGCCAAAATATCTTCGTACCCTTGCCCAGGTTCAAGCTCGACTTGCGTGACGAGCGCGCCGTGAAGTGCTTTGAGAGCGTCCCATTTCGCACTCGCCACCTTGTACGCTGCACTCTCAGAGTCACCGCGGCCGCCGACCAGGTTGGCGAAAGTCTGAGGTGGTTTGATGAGATACGGCAGCGTGTACTCTAGTGCAGGTGGGCTCAAGATAGCCAGGTGGCCGGAAGCTGGCGTTGCCATGCTCGACGAAGGCAGCGCGAGAGAAGGTTTGGTCGACCAAGTTGCGGTGATCACGAAGTGTAAACAATTGAGCGCCGAGAGAGCAAGTTCTTTGAGAGCAACTGTATCTGCGTTAGAGACGATATCTGACCAGAAGCGAGAATTGTTGGCGAGGTAGTTCATGTACAGTGCTCGTGCTGCGGCTGCTTCTAGCTCTTCCTGGGGACTGAGCTCGTCCGATAGTGGAGAGGATGCAGGGAACGTGATCACTTTCCGCGGTGGGCCGTGGAAGATGGTGGCCAGGGTGTTGAGAACATCCGGATTTGTAGCCCTGGTAGGTAGAAGCGATACCGGACTGGTAGCCCACGCTGCTGGGCCTTCAGCTGTAGGTAGAAGCGTAACGCGAGGAAGGCTTGCAAGCAAGTGTAGGTCATGCTTTGGCGACTCCGCATGCGCCCATTTGGAGGAGGACAAAGTCAAAGAGTCCATGAGTCTAGCATTGACCTGCTTGGGCATCGCGGAAGCTTGGAAGTGCCTAGGATACAAGGAGGCATACGTGGCGATGTAGTTCGCAGAGGGTCCGTACAAAAACATCGACTCCATGACATCCGTTTTCTCTCCAGATTGCAAGTAGATCTTGGCAGTGCGATCATGCGCACCCTTCACGTTGAGATACTCGAGTGCAACAGATGCCTCTACGGTCGTTGTGGGGGTTTCCTTGTCTAGCATGGCGTCCAGGAGGTCGGCATAGAAATCAATCAAGCACCTATACATAAGAACATCGTCTTTGTAGTCAACCATGTGCAAGGCAGCGAAGTCCAGCAAACCTGCACCTTCTGCAAGTCCTGACGCGGCCTCAACATCAGTGTGGTGACTTTTAGACACGGCACTCCATTCCATCCTTGCCACAGCAGGAAGCCATTCGAGGAGTCTTGCTTGCGCCAGAGACCTTTGATTTCTTGGGAGCTTGAAAGCTTGAGATCCAGTGCCACAGGCCGCAAAGAAAGTGCCGTACACGTTACGGTCACCGAAAATCCGCTTCCATACCAGACCTTGTCCGCCACTGCTAGGCACGTGCTGATCAGGGTGGTCAAAAATCTCGCGATCCACTCTCAGCAAGTCAAGGATCAGCTTGGAAGCTGTAGTGGCGACTCCAGTATCGGACGAGCAGAGCCACAGCTTCACCAGTGCTTGCACAATTTCTGGCCGTGAAGCAACTGTTGCCGCGTCGCTAGACTTCAGCGTCGCCTTCTCGAGTAAGGCAAGCATCAGGCGGTTGAAGGGTAGCATGACTCCCTCTGGAGCGTCGAATCCGACATCGAGACCTGCGGCGAAATTGACTGGTGGGTCGAAGGAGAGCACATCGGAGAAGGCGAATGGGTTCAGTAAGCGAATGAGAAGGTTGGCTGCAGGTGTGGGATTCTGCTGAATGTCTTGCAGCAGGGCCGAAAGCTGTTGCACCAATGTGAAGGTCTCCTGCTGATTGATGTATTCTGGCAACACGAGCTCGGCTTCCTCGAACAGTCGGGTGTCAATAGTGGTCGCTGGGTTTGCTTGGAGTTCGGCGAGGTGCGTGTTGACGCGGCTAAGAGTCGTATTTTGCGCCATGGTAGATCCTTTTCGTCAACACTGTCGTAATAGAGTTGACGAATTTCTGGAGTCGATGTTGATGTTGATGGTGCTCTCAGTGGCTGAGAGTCGCCGCCTCCGCGCTTGCAGCAGAACGTCAGCGAACGCCGAGGAAGCAGCACGTGATCTTGGACAAACACATTTCCGATTATTCTCCTGCTAGGACACTTTTGAGATGGAATATCAGAATTTCATGTAACAGAGTTGCAAGTACAGTATGGGTGGTCGATTAGTGTAATCAAGTTTGACTGTTAATGTGCCACTTGAGCGTTTACTGGACTGGATCAAAATGAACAGATCTTTATATTTCTATAAACACAGTGCAGCAGTCTACCCTCTCTTCATTGCATCCCGAGATATCCTTTACTCGAAGGAATATCTTCCCGGTTATGTACTAACCGACCCTTGACCCAGACTGCCATGGTGTTGCGATCATCGCCTGTGTAGACCCACTTTGCCACTTTGTCATCCCAGCTCTCTCCGCCAAAGATATCGACCAACCCTTCTTCTGAAGTAAGATAGCCTTTCTCGCCCACAGTACCGAGCTTGATCAGCTGAGCATCCCAATCCATCCCGACTTCAAATCCGCCTATGCGATTTTCTAGTCCGACAACCTTCGCGCCGCCTCGCGTGGCCAGGTAAAGCCCCTCTTCTACGCTTAGCTTCGCCTCATCGCCATCGTCCATGGCCACATGTCTGCTCATCAATATCGCCTCGCGTGTCTCGTTGAGCATACTTGATGTGAATCCGCCTGAGACGTCCGTGCCAAGACCAATGGTGAGACCCTCGTTCAATAGTTCGCGGGTCTTCATGCGTCCCGATGTGATCGCCGTGTTGCTGGCAGGGCAATGCGAAATCTTAGCGTCTCTCTGCTTGATCAGCGCCCGCTCTTCGGCACTTAGATGAATTGCATGGGCAAGAATCATCTTGGGCGTCAAAAGCCCGGCTTCGTCGTAGACATGCGCGTAGGAGTTGCTCGAAGGGAACATTTCCCTGACCATGGCAATCTCGTTCTTGTTCTCTGAAATATGCGTTTGACAAGGGACACCAGTTTCGCGGTGAAGGTCGCCCATGGCTTTGAGTGCTTCAGCCGAGCAACTTGGTGCAAAACGAGGCGTGATGATGGGTGTGATGAGGTCGAAAGACGGGTCGATCTTCTTGACATGGTCGATACAAGCCTGTGATTTCTGGACGGCGGATTCGACAGACTCGTCGCGGTAGTCTTCGGGGCTTAGTTGGTCCATGCAGACACGGCCGACGAATGCACGCTGGCCACGGGCTTGACAGATGTCGGCCAGCAGGTTGGTCGCAGGTACGTGAGTCGTGGCGTAGTAGCAGGCTGTTGTCGTGCCATGAGATAGTGTACGTGCCACTACACGATTGTAGATCCTGGATGCACGCTGAATGTTTTGGAAAGAGGACTCCATTGGAAAGGTGTACGTTTCCAGCCAGTCCATGAGAGTCGACTTGCCAAACACACCAGCGTTGGGGTACTGCGATGCATGGATATGTGTATCTGAACCACCGTCAGCATTCTGCTATCGAACATTCCTGTGTAAGTCCAGAAGGGGGTCGAAGCCATACCAATGAAGCCTGGGAAGAAGAACTCGTTCTCTCCCAAATGAACAAACTCTGCGTCTAACCATTCCTTGTCTGATCGTGCGACCTGCTCACGTTCCACAAACAAGATCTTGCCATTTTCGTCCACGCCTATTGACCCATGTAGATTGATATCCAACTCTGTCAATGATTTCGACTGGATGATTGGTCCAACGTATACAGTTTTGAGAACCATGATAAGGACAAGTGGCAATTTTGTGTCGAGACGATGACGGAAATTCCAAAGACAAGAACAAAAGATTCGACAGCCAGAAGTGAGGAAACA
>Ga0265797_10011702_pt1 | contig 10930 bp, 11 predicted proteins | sample P2T30metagenome_FD_192433 | JGI IMG/M metagenome (GOLD analysis project Ga0265797, IMG submission 192433) | Plant litter microbial communities from East Loma Ridge, Irvine, California - P2 T30 | ecosystem: Environmental > Terrestrial > Plant litter > Unclassified | place: USA: California... | reverse complement strand
ATGACTGGCGACCCGCGTTGCATTTTTATTAAACGCCGCATCGCAGTCGCGCGGCAGCTGCCGATGACCATCAAGGGTCGGCAGGTTCAGAAAGCGAGTATGGCTTTTATGTGTATAAGTAACGAAATATGATACCCAATTATTTTCTCAACCTACCTGGCCTGGTAACTCTTGCGCACCGACATACCTATACAGGTGCTTGCACGGGTATTCTCTTACGCTTCAAAGCCACGAGCCGTATCTGCTGCGCTGATCATAAACATGCCGATCTTCCGAGATGAAGATGTTCGCACTCTCAATTTTGTCTTCACCTGGCACGTCTAGCTTGTTTGCATACGAATGGCATCTTGCCTAAATGATAGTGATGATACGCACGGCTCCACCCAATCCCACGAGCTTCCTTTTCTGGATCTGCCCTGCCAAGGAAGAAGCTTCGATCCCCACGGTTTGCGGCAAGAGGATTGCACTTCGATAACGACATGATCCGGACACCGGACACCGCGTGTCGTCCCACTCTTGCATCCGTTTTCTTGGGCACCCGACCTGTCTGTCGCCAGCATGTCCCACTGTCCCACGTTTCGACGACAGCAAGTCGTGCAACACAGCTGCCAGCGGGCCTTTGCAACACTAAATCCTCACGTGCCATCGAGGTACAACGTTGAGGATGCAACTCATTGAACTCAACGAGCGACCAGGTCTCTTTAGCCTTCTAGCCTTACTACTGCAGATCTCCAAGGATGCCCGGCTTTAGCATACACTAGGCGGGCAGTAGTGTAGGTACCCCTCATACTACCACCCAGACTCACAATCTAAAGATACAGCGAGCTGCCATATGCGGTTACTATGCACCGCTGACTGGAGCTGGTGCCGTGCTATCACCAAGATTGCATCCCCGGCAGTGCAAGGCCTGCCCAAACGTGATCTGGCGTGCTGAGATCGAATGTGCCCATGTCGTGCGTGCATTGTTGAAGATAAGTAAAGCTTGTTCCTTCTCGTTATTCTAGCCCTTTCAACCACGTGCATCTTTGAAGTACACGCATCAACTCACATCGAGCCAGAGGGATAATGCAGGAGCTAATTGCACTGGGCCTGATCGCGGGCGCTGCGGCGTCGCCTTTCGAAACGAGCAAATGGCATTTCGAAGGCAAACCGCATGGATGGTACGTTCGGTCTAGTCATCGATGGGACTCTCATTCCAAGAATCTTCCCCGAGTTTGGACACCATCAACACTGGAACACGCATGCTGTGTTGTTAGCATCCGACTGGCAAAGCCCGTGAGATATCAACCGTACTCGATGGGACTTCTCAAGAAGACTGCCTTGACAGATCGGATCGGAATGCTCTTGTTGCCAACGTTGCCAGCGCTTCGCTGTGGAAGGCTGCTGGTGGCAACCTGCCGATGGTTTCTGGCCTCTCTCATTTCTGCGGCTCGCGCTGCTACCAGTGCGGCATGAGTGATCTGGCAGCGTGGATTGAAGAGTTTTCGTGAATCGTGCGTTTGTAGCTAACAATTCACTCAGGTCTAAGCCTTCCGTCTACACGCCAGCCCAACAACCGCCATCCACGTACGATAGCAAGGGACCCACAGCATATCCCACTCACACGGGCGGCTACAACACCACGATGGGCACGGCAACGAGCACGATCACGAGCACAGCAGCTCCTGCCCCGTATCCCAGCACATCGTCACTTGGGGCATGTGCCAGCGTTTCACAACTTTCCGCTGCCGCTACAGCCAGTACGCCTATTGTGCCCGCCAAACTCGCATACGATTGCATTACGAGCGTACCATTCAACTCCACGGCTGCGACTGAGCTACTGGATTCGATCAGGCCCTACCTCGACTGGCAATCGACCGTAGACTACATTCGAGAGCCGCCAGCAGAGTATGCCGAGAAGATTCAGGAGCCGTACGACTTTTACGGTGAATTCAACAGAATTTCTGAGAGAGCCAAGAACGATGGCTATGCGAACGAGTACGAGTTCGGCATCGATCTATACAAAGCAGTGAGTAATTCCTGCAGCCTCTTTCCAGCACAAAGTCGATCTATACTATCTTGACAATTGGCTAATACATTATAGTTCCAAGCCACGCACGACGGCCACTTTGTCTACTACCCAGACTCGGTCACTGGCGTCTTCTCCTTTGGTCGCACCACACCACTTGTTTCCGTCTCGCTCGATGGCCATAGCATCCCTGAGGTTTATGCTTATGCAGACGTCCTCACCGCTAGCTTTGGCAACGCGACATTCACACCTTCTCCTTTGACGGAGATTGACGGCCAAGACGCCACCGAGTTTCTGCTCAATTGGAGTCAGTACGGTAGTCTCCAGGATCGCGATGCTCTCTGGAACAACCTCTTCTACACCCTTGCCCAGGTGTCCCTCGGCACGAGCGGAACTGGCACTGGCACTTTCAGTGGTGGCGGCCGTGGAGCTAGAATCTACCCTGGCGAGACCACAACTCTCACATTTGCCAACGGAACCACGGTGACGAACGAAAACTTTGCCCGTGTACTCGCACCTTTTGACAACATCACTTCTGGGGTGGACATCTACCGAGAATTCTTTATTCCTGAAGATCAGCCACAGTCCGCCCAAGAGCTGGCTATACCCACGTCAACGTCGACTTCTTCCGAATCCACTGCCAGTGCAACTAGCACCAGTACCACGGAAATTCCGGCTCCAGGATACCCGACACCGATCATTCGCGGAGCCGGAAACGCAAATTCTGGCTACTTCCTCGACGGTGAGGGCTACGACGACGTTGCGGTGCTATCGGTGAACTCATTCGTTGGAGGCGCCGGGCAGCAGGAGAACTTCCAGGCCGTAAACACCTACCTGATCGACCGTGCTGTTGCCGAGGGCAAGACGAAACTTGTCATTGATGTCTCCGCCAACGGTGGTGGAACCATCTTACAGGGATACGATTTGTTCACTCAACTCTTCCCCCAGATCTTACCCTACGGCGCCAACCGCTTTCGTGCACACGAGGCGTTCGATCTCATCGGACAAGAGGTCAGCGAGTTCTCCGCGGACTTTGACAGGAGTTCGACTAGTCTCAACTACACTGTGACAGACATTCTGTCGTCGACTTTCAACTACCGTACCGATGCTACCGAGGGTTATGAGCCTTTCGCATCGTGGGAGGAGAAATTCGGACCTCATGCTTACGGTCCTGGACCAAGCGAATACACCAGTTTGATTCGATGGTAAGTAAAGCCCTTTCTCTGAACGTACTGCTCTCGGCCGCACCTGTTCGGGTATCAAGCCTCCTTGCCACGGAGCTTTCTTGGAACGGCACTAATCTCTATTCAACAGGAACCTCAGCGATCCCCTGGTCACAGAAAACAGTGGAGGCATCTACGTTTCTGGATATCTTAACCGTAGCAACATCACCGCCCAGCCATTCAAGGCGGAGAACATCGTGGTCGTTTACGATGGGTACTGCGCTAGTACTTGCACTATCTTCTCCGAGTTTATGCGCCAGCAGGCCAACGTCTCAACGATCGCTCTCGGTGGCCGTCCAACCAAGGATATCATCCAAGCTGTCGGCGGTGTCAAAGGAACAAACTCATACCCCTGGGACTACATCCTAGGCTCCGTGGAGCTACCTTACGAGCTGGGACTCGTGCACGACGCCGAATACTATTCCAACGAAACCGCTCTCGGTGACTACAGCAATCTGCCTTTGCTGCGAGCCACGAACTACGTCGTCAACGCGCGCGACGGCATCAGGGACGGCGATAAAGAGCAGACGCCCTTGCACTTCGTGTACGAGCCTGCGGACTGCAGGATCTATTACACCCCGGAGATGGTCGTCGACCAAGAGGCCGTGTGGAAGACGGCTGCGGACACTGCTTTCAATGGGAAGAGCCACTGCGTGGCCGGAGAAATTACCTCAGGTCCGCAGCCGTACAAGCGTGGTCTCTCCAACACCAAGCACGCCATTCGCAGAGACGTCGACTTGCAGAAGCACGCAGCCGCGATTGGCAACGTGTGGACTGACCTGAGAGGCTTCACTCACGGTGGAGACGGCTACATGTACCCTTAGCGGGTCCTTCTATTGAGACGGTCATTGGGCCAGAAAAGAGTACTGTTGGCATGCTTTGTAACCGCCGTCGTTGGATGGATTGGCTGGTGTAATAGTGGTTCGGCATCGTTTGCTCGAGCACGCCAACAAGGCTGCAGCTTGACCGTAAATTCTACATTAGAGTATTCATAGCTGAAGTAAACAAAAAGATTGTCTTTTCCATATACCTGAACTCTGCATTTGCTCCCGAGTGATCGCCTCCTACAGGACAGATTAATTGGAACATACCACCACCAGCAATACCCACATCTATTCCTGTATGTTTGTCTCCCGAGAGATCGCATTGCAGATCTGGGATTACATTGCCGAACCTCGGCTCTGAAAGTCATCGCTCAGAGTCAGAGCACGCGGAAACCTTTAACGCTGGCGAGACCTCACTTCACTCCGTTGATCCATTGAAGACCTTGCATCGTCAATAACAACATTTAAAAGCATTAAAAAGAAACAACATCACCAACAACCGTAGACTGGAACTTCCGCCTCCCACACAGTGTCCCGAGCCATCAAAGACCATCGTGATCACAAGAACGCGAATCAAGAGTCAACAACACCGGAATCGCCACTGTCGTTGACAACAGTGCTCTCATTCGACCTCAAAGGTGATAGCAGCATCAACAAGAAATCACAACAATGGGCTGGATCGATCGTATCCCCCGAGCGGGAAACCTACACATAGGCGGTCTCTACGCCCTCTACCAACCCAACGTAGTCAAATCCGCCGGCGTCACCCACGTCCTCTCAGTCATAGACTTCGACTTCTACGAACTAAAAGAATCATCCGACTACCTCAAATCGCAAAATTACTCGCACCTGGTCATCCCAATTGAAGACGATCCCAATGAGAACCTGCTGCAGCACTTCGACCAAATGACGGCTTTCATCGATGGTGCTCTCGAAGGCGGCGGTGGCGTTTTCGTGCATTGTGCCATGGGCAAGTCGCGGTCGGCGACGGCCGCTGTTGCTTATTTGATGTGGAAATTTGGATACGGGAGGGATTATGCTTTGGATTTGGTTTGCGAGGGTAGGCCGGTTTGTTCGCCTAATCCAGGATTTATGGAGCAATTGGAGGTTTACAAGCGGATGCTGGCTAGACCGCTCAAGGATAAGGATGGGAGGACGAAAATCTATGAGGAATGGTTGAACAACAGGTTCAAGGGCTACTCACATGAGTGGGAAGCTAGAGTTGACGCTGCAACAAAAGCGAAATTATGAGTTGTGAGCATTGCATGTGAATGATCTTCTCAAGACGCACTTGAGCCTTCAAGGCTGTCAGACGCAACTGTGAGTAGTATCCTTGCGTTATACCGCTGTCCCCAAAACCTCATTACTCAGACACAGAGATTGCAGCCCACTTGATGCAAGCGACAACTTGTTGAGCCTATGCAAGATATGCTCTTCTTATGCCAAGCAGATGCTCAACCGGGTCATGCTGATCGACACTGTGGTCTAGTTTCCGATGCAACTTCACTGATAGTTGTCAGAGTCCTCCGCCTCAGCCTCCGCCTTCACTTTCTTGGCCACCTGCTCGTCGTCGTCGTCGTCCTCGGCGGCGGAGGCAGGCCTCTTTTTGCCGCCCTTGCCACGCTTGCCGCCCTTCTTCGATTTCGGCGTAGCCTCATCACCGGATTCAGGCTCTTCAGTAGCAGCCTCGCCACCCTTCTTGCCACCGTTGAAGGCGCCAGCCATCTTTCTGAACTTGGCAATGCGGTGAGTGACAGCCTTTGCGGTGCAGTCTATCGATGAAGAACGCACAAACGAGTTAGCGGGACCCTCAGCGTGAGTGGTGGGAGATGTGTTTCATACCTGTTCCGATGATCGCGGCGAGCTCCTTGAGCTGCGCTCCGCTGACTTTGATGTCGCAGACCTTGAACAGGCCGGCGAGAAGCTGTGAAGCAGGAGCAGTGTTAGTTAGATTGAAACGCACTTTGTTGTTTACATCCGATGGTCGAGATATCGCCACTAAAGGGAAGAGTGAAACGCATACCCTTGCTTCGTTCTCGGGACTCCAAACGATAGGCATGTTGATGGCTGGGTAGCAGATATGTTTTGTTGTTGACTGGTTGGGTCGAGATGGTGGGTCTCGGGTTATGGGCTAGTGGAAAAGTGTAAGAAGGAGAAAGAGAGGGTATATGTTTCTTGTATGTGTTACTGGGTAGGTATGGGTGTATCGGCGTGGGAGACACGAGTGTTTGTCTGAGATCTGCGCTAAAGCATGTGAAAGAACGGGTCACGAAGTGAAGCGCATGTGAATGCCGCGTACGAGTAAGGAGCGATCAAGGTGTTTGGCGACATGTGAATGACACCCAGATGCATATGTGTCGGCACGTTACCTGTATGAAACCAACAAATCAACGCTTCATGTTTTTTATGCAACTACAGACTACGATCCCATCCACCTAGAGGAAACACAATCGCAGCCACCCGGGTATCTTATTCGAAAGTCACTTACACGAGTGATAGTAGCAATCCCTTGGAAACACGCGCTCATTTGATCCGTACAAGCACAAGATATTAGCTTTGAACAGCTTCTCATGTGGAAGGCGCCTGTGTCTACGACGGCGACACTGTCTCCTGTACCCAATGCCACCAGCAAACAATGATGGCCAAATTAACGTACACCCGCCCGCGTTCTAACATGCTCCTGCGGTGTCAAGCCAAGCATCTCGGAGGTATCCATGCCGCTAAACTCCATGATGCGAAGAAGACGATGGAAAACAAGCCAAACCCAACGATGTCAACTTCTTAGTTACTCGTACCAGAGACGCCGTTGGTCTGATGATCTTCCTTCGACTGCGCCGGAGCAGAGGGCTGCGTTTCCAGAGCAACGGCCATGAAGGGCTTGTCGACAGTGGCGTTGACGGCTGAGTTTGGAGTTGGATATGCTGGATCGATTTTCAGAGCACCGGCTGCTGCGTGATCTTCAGCATCGTCGAGGGACTTTGGCTCGATGACTGGCGAGGAGCCATTCACGCTGGCTTTGCCGTTTGTTTTCAATGTGACGACCAAGCTTTTGTGCACTTCGTCGTCGTCACCTTCGTCCAGGCCTTCGCTCTCGTCGTCGTCGGCATCGGGCATGGCGTCGTCAACATCATCATTTGCCTGGCTGTCCCACTCCTCGCCGGAAAGGAGCGCATCGTCGCTCATTTCGTCTTGAGAATCCTCGCCCTCGTCATCCTCGCCGAGGCGCTTTCTCTTCTTCAGGCCACTGTCACCATTAGCGACATTTCGCGTCGCCCTTCCGGTCCTGGCCCCACCTCTGACAGGCTGCTCGCTGTCGCTGGCTCCTTTGTCCTCGTTGTATTCCATTCCGAAGTTGTCCGGAGTCACAGCTTGCCTGCTTAGAAGGCTCGCGCCATACTCTCCACCCTGTCTAGGCTTGACCTGACGACCGCTGGCAGTGTACTGTGGTCCGACATCAGCGGGTGTGTTGCGTCCTGACTGACGAGCCGAGCGGCGAGTCGAAGTCGCATCGGAGAAGCTGTTGTCGTCCTCGTCTTCGTCCTCTCCGTCGTCGTCGTAGGTGTACCGCATTTTCTTGCCACGAGTACGACCCTCGTACATCGAAAAGCCAGGCTCAGGTCGGGTGAATGCCGCACGGCGAGCTTGACGGTACTCGCGACGGCGGCGTTTCTAGGGCATGGGGTCAGTCTTTGAAGTGTTTCACGAGCGTCACGCAATGGAAGCATACCTCTTCTCCTGCCTCGAAACGTGTAATGGCTTGCATCATGCGTACGCTCAGCGTCCGCGCCGCCTGTGAGCCATCCTCCTTCTCAAGCTTCTCCGCCAGAGCTCTAATCTCCTCGATGTTGCCAGCCATGTTATACCATTGAGCGTTGCGGGTATATCTGTGGTTCTCGCGGTAGACACGGAAGAATGTGTCGTCCTGTCCCTCGATCAAGAAGTACCGTCTCTTGTCGCCATCCCTTCCCCACGGCTGGACCGATAGTGGTTGGTTCTCGTCCTCGGCATGACGTGTTTGTTTGTAGGAGTCTCGTATTTTGGACGAGATCTCTTCGGATGAGGATAGTGACCACATGATCAGTGTGCGAAGGAGGTTGAGCTGTGCGCATACGTTAGCATACTCTTGTTAAGGCATTGTCCGAAGTTGGCGCATACTCTTTTCTCGGGAACCATGTTGTTGAAGTCCTGGCCGCCGTGGAGCGGATTGGCGCCATTCCACTTGTAAGGCCATTGGGATTTGTGACTCGACACTGCTTCCTCGAGCGCGCGACCATAATGACCATGCCTGCGAAACTGTTAGCCAATATTCTCCACGAATCGCAAGTTCGCACTCGCGATTGTTCTCGTCTGATCCGGCCCGAAAATGGTGCACATACTCAACAGGCTTCTTGCGGTTCAACACCAGTCCAAGTAGCGCGCACAGTACGCCTTCCACCTCCTTCGTCGGTATGCTTTGCTGTACGCCTCTTTCCAGATCTTGAGGGCCAATATGTGCGAGTTTGGGAGGGAAGTGGTCGGAGAAACGCGATCGAAACATTACAATGAACTGTGCCCAAAAAGTTAGCATCCACTCGGTGTTTTGTTCGGGGCGCGACATGCGCGTCGCAAGCGCGCCATTTCGCGTCTATTGGGTATGCGACTTACGGCAATGTCTGGGTTATCGGCCAGAGTCTCTTCATGTGGTGGTGAGGGTTCCCTCTTGGGCCGAGGAGGGGATGCCTTTGGGGGAGGTGCGGCCTTCTTGGTCGCCTTCTTTGCCTTTTGGAAGATAGGTGCGAGTTTTTTGACCTCCTCCTCAGGCGCAGATGAGAGCCCGCTGCTATCGGAGTCTGACATGGTCGCTGTTGTGTGTGGTGGTGGTGATTGGTGTTGTGGAGCACAAGGTAAAGTTGAAAGTGGTGCTCAAGGGAGCGAGCGAGCGCGCAACGTCAGACAGGCTAATGGGTGTGAACGGTCGTGAACGCCGGGATCAAAGGCAAAGTCAACAGGAAGGTAGAGCGGCAATGCAACACAGTGATGACAGATTGTTTGCTAATTTTGAAATCTATATACAGCAGTCCTACCCTATGGCAACTCTCGAGGCGCACACGAAACATTCCTTGCGTCTTTGCAGTGTCCTCAGTGAATTACGTCAGATTTTGGTGTTTAAAGAGGCAGTCATAGCGCCGTCGAGTATTGTATGGATATTCGAGGTAATGCCTGATATTTTCGAGTGGTGTAAACATTACATTGCCGAGGAGAGCGGAGAATACGATAGCATAGGAAGAAGCGTGATGATGCACGTAACATGCAATTTTGAGAGGTCCGGATCATGGATCGCATTGCTTTACCAGTGTCGTTCACAGTGAAGTCCTGCGGGAGGGCGAGTGTTTGCAAGGACATGTACTTCCATAGACATGGATGGTACTGGAGGCGCCTGAATTTCGAATCAACAAGATTCAAAGGTTCAAAGTGAGGCCGCGGGCGCCACTATTGAAGTCGAGTAATGAGGTGGCGATATGGCGGTATCGGTAAAGCGTAGGATTGCCATACCCTATCTGCTTTCTGGCATTCCCGAAAGTGACGTTTATCTCGTAGAGGCAGTGGGATGGCACGTTTTTTACTGTCAAGTGGAGAAAAGGCGTGACTTCTTCGGCTGCTGGTTGCTTGATTCGTGGTGCTGGCTCTTGAGCGACAGAGTAATGATCATAGCTGTCCACGTCTATTTGCCCCTCGAGAAACTGGGTGTTGCGAAAGCTGGACGACCGGGTTCGGTGTTGTTATAGACAGACAGTCCAGGTGAGTCTGTCGAGGTTGGGGCCCAAAATATGTCTCCCGATGGGCATAGGCGTGGACAGATATAGGTGACGCTGGTAGTAGTCTGCCCCGATTAGACTGACTACTAAGAGTGTGTCCCAAAGTTGGTCTGACTGTGTTCTTAGGAACTGGGATTGTGGTTTCGAAAAGACAGACCGAGTCGTCTCGACGCCTTTGCTGTGCTGAGGAGTCTGTCCAGTTGGTGTATCCCCTGAGAGACTGGGAAAGCCGCTGCTGTGCTATGCTTCCATTTTAGCTTCGGTCTTCAAGTCTCAAACACAACACCGCCACCTTGCAGTATCCAGTGAAACAGCAACACACGACTTCCTCTTGCGTTTGATGCTTTAGTGCAGCTGACACCGCATCGACTCATGGATGCTAGGGCGACTTAGCAGCATATCCGCTCTGAAGTGGACATCAGTACCGATTGCACCGACGTGATGTGCTGAATTGATTTAACAAAAAGCGCATGACGAGTAGAATAATCAATATTGCGATGGTGGACAGTCAGTCAATTTACTGAGCATGTCACGCTGATGAGGCGGAGATGAGAAGCTCGTCTGACCTGCCTCAAAAATCCGAAATTCGGACTTTGAAGCTTGGCGCCCACGTCCAGCTTGCGTCGAAAATGAACTTCACGACATTCGAGATTCGAGATTCAGCGACGTCGATTACGAACACCACGATCCCCGAAAACCGTCAAGATGGTACGCACACTCAAGAGCAATGGGATGGAATGCAAAGGGAATGGGATACTGACAGGCGCAGGGTCGTGTCATTCGCAACCAGAGGAAGGGCCGCGGCTCTATCTTCACTGCCAACACCAGTACGAAACCACCACCACCACCACCGCGAAATCGCACGCCTCGGAGACGCACACTAACATATTCGCGAAGGGCTTAACAAGGCGCCTGCGCAGTTCCGTACCCTCGACTTCGCCGAGCGCCATGGTTACATCCGTGGTATCGTGAAGGAGATCATCCACGACCCCGGCCGTGGCGCACCGCTGGCCAAGGTCGTCTTCCGCGACCCCTACCGCTACAAGCTGCACACCGAGACCTTCATCGCCAACGAGGGCA
>Ga0265797_10011700_pt1 | contig 10933 bp, 12 predicted proteins | sample P2T30metagenome_FD_192433 | JGI IMG/M metagenome (GOLD analysis project Ga0265797, IMG submission 192433) | Plant litter microbial communities from East Loma Ridge, Irvine, California - P2 T30 | ecosystem: Environmental > Terrestrial > Plant litter > Unclassified | place: USA: California... | reverse complement strand
GTTTTTCCATGGTGTTGATTGGCGTAGGTACTCAAGTTTGTATTGATCTTGGTTTCGAAGTTGTCGGTTCGCTCGTTCTAAGGGCGCGTGTGTTCTCGCAATGCGTTGCGCTCAATGCGTTGACAAAAATGGAATGAAAATGCAGCAATGATCAGAAGACAGTATCAGAAACATTCAAACCTCATGATATATGTACATCAGCTAGACCGGAACGCGGCCTAGGCCAGTTTTCAAGAAGCTTCAACGATGACACTTCGAGGTTCAACAGCATGGCATCTGTGATTGTAGATCCGAGATATGCATGTATAGACATGATGTCGACACTTGATTTAATAGAGCATAAACGTCGCGGCTGGACGCCTCGCCGGATGTCAAGAAAGAAAGGAGTTGAGTGCCATAGTTCAGGGTTGTGCACACAAACGCGGTGTTCTTCACACTGCCTAGTCCGCTCCAGTTGTGGGGCAGGAGCGGAAGATCGGTGCCATAAACCGCCGACATTGCGCTTTTGTGCAACAAAATTAAATCCAAGGTTCCCAGACGTGCAGCCCGAGCCTATGCACACAGTCAATACGAGCACATCGGGCTATCATTCGTACGGGGGGCTCAAACCTGTTGTAGCATGTTGGCAGAATCGAGTATTTGTGTCAATTTAGATCGTGTGTCTCCCAAGTCGAGCGTAGGCATTTGCTAGTCACTGTGGTCAATCTCCTATACAGACAGATATCAAGGGCGGGTTGGAAATCATTCGGCAGTGGACTACTTTCGCAGACTGCAGTGCCTGACACATCACTTCGTCTGATTGAGTTGCGTTATGTATTGATCCTTGGGCGGACCTGGTTGAAGAACTTTGTGGTCACAAGGCTATACGAAACCAGCCTCGCCAGCGTCATATTGAGGTCGCATACAACTCCTCAAACATCCAAGATGATATCGCGATACCCCAGAACACCTGTGCAGTGTACCTGAAGCCCTACGCTCTATGCCTCATAACCCTGAACGCAGGAACGCACTTGAGCTTAAAAGCCGTGTGTTACATCATGCATCTTTGACGATCGACGAGCCTAGCCCGTTCCAGGCATTGCATCGAGCCGTCTGCCGACTAGTTAGGTCTTTTTATCTTTGGCTATATCTATCTGCTGGCATCCCGATGAAGCATCCATGCCATTAACAACATGTTCATAAAGAGTCGTCGTTCAATTGGCGATGGATGTCATCTATATTCTCGGCCGACTAATGGTATGCGATGAACGATCCGCCAGTCCTTACATCGCCCTCTCCATGTGGTGGAGCAAAAGCCGTTCCGGTTGCGTCATTACAATCGAGCGCGGACGACATGTAGAGTCAGTATTGTGGGCACCCAGTGCTACTCAGGGTCAAGTTTACCATCAATGCGCGAAGATGTGTGCTTTTAAGACTTCTCTAGCCAGCCGGTCTCGCATCTCTGTCGTGTTGGGTGTCCTCTGTGAGCATCTAAAACGTCCATCTCCATACAATCGAAGATGTGCGGAATCTCGTGTGTGGTCTCGCTGTCCGCAAAACCGCTGGACTCAAGCATCACCCGTGCGTGTTCGGCGCGTAAATCGAATGGCTATACGAGGTCCAGGCTCGAGGAAAGCCTCGAACGCATCAAGCACCGCGGGCCCGACGCTCAGAGTACGTGGAAGAGCGATGACAATCGTGTTGGTATGTGGAGAATTGTGATGAGACAACCTACTTGGGCTGAGCTAACAAGTTCAAAGCTTTGGGTCATGTCCGCCTTGCCATTAATGACCTGAGTCCTGATGGTGAACAACCTTTCCATTCATCAGATGGATGTGTGCACGCAGTTGTGAATGGCGAGTTGTACGAGGCTGATGCTGCTCGCGAGCAACTTCGAAAGGACACCGGCTACATCTTTAAGGGCAAAAGCGACTGTGAGATTGTGATCGCACTGTACCAACTCCATGGCACTTCATTCATCAAGCACCTGCGCGGCGAGTTTGCTCTCTGTCTGTACGACTCGCGAACCAAAACGTTCCTCGCCGCTCGAGATCGCTATGGTATCAAGCCATTATTCTATGCCCAGCTTGATGGCTCCTTGCTTGTTGCTGCTGAAGTGAAAGCATTTGCGCCTCTCGGATTGAGGGCAGAGTGGGATGTACAGGCTTTGACGGATCGAGGATACGCACATGACCAAAGGACCATCTTCAAGGGAGTCAGCAAAGTAAGTCAGTCTATGCGAGCACTCTGTACGCAAGTACTAATATCTACAAAAGGTCAAGCCCGGTCACTACTTTACTTGCAATGCCTCTGGCCATACCGACCATCAGAGCTACTGGGATTTGGAATATCCTGACAAGGTAAGTTCTCGACATGTTTTAGGCAAGACCATCACATGGCTAACATTCAGGATAGTATACGATTGAGACCCGTACAGAAGATGAACTCATCCAAGGCGTCCGTGAACGCCTTTTGGAAGCTGTTCGTATCAGGCTGCAGGCTGACGTACGAGTTGGCGTTTTCCTTAGCGGAGGCATAGACTCATCTGTCATTGCGGGCATGGTAGCACATTTAGTCAAAGAGGAGGGAGTCAAGTATGGAAATGAGAAGGAGCTATCTAACATCCACTGCTACTGCGTTGGCTTTGACGAAGACAGTGGTTACGATGAATCTGGTAAGTGACACTCGCTTGAGACACTCTCTGGAGTATCGCACTGCCTGTCCTCCAGCAATTGCCAAACGAACCGCAGAATCGTTAGGAGTTCAGTTCCACAAAACTCTCATGTCGGAACAAGCTCTCGCGGACAATTTTGAAGAAGCTACCTGGCACAACGAATATCCCATGCCCGATCTAAATTACATCGGAAAGTACGTGCTCTCGAATGCTCCAAAAGAGCACGGGGTCAAGGTAGTTCTCACTGGCGAAGGCTCCGATGAGCATTTTGCAGGGTACCCGATGTTCCTGTCTGACTACCTTGCGGAGACCGACCACAGCTGGCCGAATTACAATCTGACCGACAGGGAGCGACACGAGTCTTGGATCCGGGCGAGACAAGCATCAGCCTATTTCTTCAAGATCGATGATGATGCAGAGAAAAATGCAGAGGAAGCACGCAATACTGCAAGCACGCAGCTGAACAACGTCGCTACTCTCTCCGCCATTGGTGTCGATTTCCCTAACATTTTCAACAGCTGTGTCTCACAGTATGGCGAGCGCAACACCCAAAAGACCATCGCAAACAGTATCAGTGGTAGGGTCCGAGACCTGATGACGAGCAAGTGGCACCCTCTCCACACAGCAGAATACATTTGGTCGAAGGGTTTCCTCTCGAACGCTATTCTCACAGCTTTGGGTGATCGTGCAGAGATGGCACACAGCCTTGAGGCGCGACCTCCGTTCCTGGACCATCATCTCACGGAATACGTTAATCAACTTCCTCCCAGTGTGAAGATCCGCTGGGACCCTGTGGAGGGCCGCTTCTCCGAGAAATGGATACTTCGCGAAGCAAGCAAGCCTTTCATCACTCGCGAGATCTATGAACGCAAGAAGCATCCATATTCGGCACCGCCCTCGTGGCCTGCGAATGGGCCGTTGCACAAGTTAATGTCACGTCTTGTGACCCAAGAGAACATCGAGCGACTAGGCTTTGTCGATTGGGAGCGCGTGAAGAACGTTGTGTCTAAAGGCTTCAACGAAGGTGAAGTGTCGAGCTTTCGACTTGCTGCAACTTTGGCACAATGGGTAGTCCTCGCCCAGAAATTCGACATGAAGCAGGCAGAGGCATCAATATGATTTTCGACATCATGTAAATTAGAGTTCCGACCTGGCAGCGTTTCGTGTCCTTACGGTCGGATCAAACAGAGCGCTACTCTTGGCTTTCCACCGTTGGAAGGCCTCAGACCATCGCGTCGGTCCTTTTTCCTCATGTTAGAAATTGAGTTTGGTAGAGTCTGTACAGCTTGCGACACCTTGGAGGCCACAAGGCTCGTGTAATCTCCAGAAAAATGAGAGATCGGTCCTCGTACGTGCTCCGGTTACAACAAGTCAGTTCAATTGGCTTCCTGTCGTTAATTGATCTGATTACTTGAGAATATCCGAAGCCGGATCATCTGGTGACATAAAAGAATGCGCGACTTATCAGATCCTTGAGCTTCACCACCCGGCGAAGACCGGAAATACGCTTCGCTGAACAGCGGCCAAGCAGCCACATCATTTAGCCATGGGAGTCCATTCGCTGCGTGAGTAGACCATGCTAGAACCATGCTGATTCCAAGACACTAAAACGGCCTTGCAAACCTAATCACCCCACACAGGCCTCGTGATTGGCAGGTTGTACGCAGCCGACTTATCAATCTAGAATCTGATACGAACTTAGCATGCAGCGGTCTCGCTGCCACATTTCAATCGCGTGAGGATCAGCATAAGTTAAAGAGTCGTAGTGCCGTCCAAAGAGGTTGCTGTCGAAGTTGTTGGGGTGTTGCTCGGAACCGTTCTTTCTCCGCCTTCGATTGTGAACTTTGTCCCGACAAAATGCAAACCGAAAAGACACCCGATGTGGTCGAGGTGACATCTGGTATGCTCCACACAGGCAGCCCTAAGCCGGCATTGATAGGCTTGACTGTGGACTTGAGGCTTACTTCGCTATACAGCAGCCTCAGCGAGCCCTATAGGGAGCGAAAAGGAAGAAAGATGGCTTGTCCGGAAGCTTGGTAAGAAGAGATCATTCAACAAAGTGATATCAGCATTGGCTTACTGGTTCATCAGACATTTTCATTATGGTATAGAAGCAATCATCGCTTGAAGCGTAGCAATATGTGATTAATGTTCCCCGTCGACTTAGACATACTGCTGTTTCAGCTACTTTTTCAACTTCCTCGGTAAATTGAAAATCAAAGTCCTCGAACAGTCACCAAAACTAACGGATCAAACAGATCGCGCTGCTTTCGCCAATGCTTATGTTGCGGGACTGAAAGAAGCACTCAACATGACCGGTGACGACTACAACAAAGTCCTTGCAGTCACCACGGCTGGGTGAGTACTCGTTGATAAAATCACAATCTGGACATGGTAATAACCTCTTTGGACAGTATGGCTATCGGCCAGCTCCCCCATGGAATCGTCATCCAGAAGATTGCGCCTAGCATCTGGTTCCCATCGATGGTCGTCGTCTGGGCCATTCTGACTGTATTGAGACCCCCACTGGAAACAAAGTGACAAACGTACTGACCGATCTCATGTAGATGGTCAGCGCCGCTGTGAAGAACGTCACTCAGCTTTGCGTAATTCGGTTCTTCCTTGGACTTGCAGAAGCAAGCACCTACTCCGGTGCTATCTATGTCATGGGAGCTTGGTACAAGCCCAACGAGATCGCCAAGCGTACTGCCCTTTTTACTGCGTCCGGCCAAGTGGGCACAATGTTCGCTGGTGTCATGATGGCGGCCATTTACAAGGGTATGGAGGGCATGGGTAAACTTGGCGGTTGGCAGTGGGTTTTCCTGATTGGTGAGTCAAGTCGATCAATTTAGGATCATATATTGACCAGAGACTGACGACGCGTTTCTACAGACGGGATCATCACCCTCCCCATCGCGATATTTGGCTTCCTCTACTTCCCTGATACGCCGGAGAGGACAAAGGCAAGCTACATCACTGATAAGGAGAAGCAAATGGCTATTGCGCGTGTTCCGTCGATATCCAAAGAGGGCCACAACATTGTGCCTCTGTCTCTGATCAAGCGAGTGTTTTGTACGCCCACATTGTAAGTCCTATGCTTTTCGGCCCTCAGGCAAACCATTCCAAACATGATCGAATCATGGGACTGACTACGAATGCAGCTGGATCTTGTTCTTCTGGTCGCCTGTGTGCGCGGCAATTGAGGGCTTCCCATTCCAAAATTCCTTCTTACTCTGGCTCAAATATCACAAAGCCACTTTCAGCCAAACACAGATCAACACCTATCCTATCGGCGTTCAAGCGGTCGGTATTGTGGCCAACATGCTTGCCGCCTGGCACATGGACGCGACTGGACAGCGTGTCCCCATGGCCATTCTGGCTTGCCTTCTGCAAGTTGTTGTCGGCTCAATGCTTCTTGTGAAGAGTCTTTCCTTCGCAGGAACTTTTTTCGCTTTCTATCTGGCTGGTACAGCATACATGGTCAACCCGTTGATCTTTGGCTGGGCGAACATCATCCTGCAGCGTAGTGGTGACGATGCCGTGCGCAGTGTGACATTATACTCGATGAACATCGGTTCAATGGTGTTGTGGACTTTCTGGGGCATTCTCTTCTACTCCGCGGCAGACGCGCCATACTGGCAGAAAGGAGCCATCGCGTTGCTTGTTTGCTGCGGCGTCATGTTTGCTTACATTTGGGTCGTTTGGAAGGTAAGTCATGTTCACGCCCGTTGTGTTCTTAGACGACATAAATACTTACTCCGCCACAGCTTGATAAGTACGCAGCGAAGAAGTATGCTCCTAGGAATTCTGAACAGAGGGAAGATATGGTTAGCGAGGCTGCTAAATGAGCTAGAGTTTTATTGAGGTCTAGTTCTTGCGCCTTTTACTCTGCTAGCCTTCAATCTATACCTTTAGCGTGCCGAATACGCCATGGAAGCTGATTTGAACCGCAAAAATCTTCGCTGCAGTCTCCCAAGAGCATCGACAGGCTATCGGACTATAGCTTAGCGCGATCCAAAACTTGCCCGATTATACTTTGATAACCGTCAACCGCAGCAGACAGATCGGCTACGCTAACATGCTCTTGAGCAGAGTGTGCTACAAGTATGCTTCCGGGGCCGTACAAATATCTCTTGTGAGAACCTTTGAGGCTCGGAATATCAGTACCGTAATTGACAACGATCTTTTCGAAACCTAGGAGTAACCATCAGCACGCTTCCTTCTGTGAGCGCTCGGTAACAATACGCACCGTCGATATCAGAATCGATCTTTACAGGGCCGATACCGTATACGAGGAAGTCGACTTCAAGCCATGGTGACGCTTCAAGGACCGCCTTTTGGATTCGCGCTTTGATCTCGTCCAAATCTTCAGAAGCGACCCTGACCAAGACCGTGGCAGAGGCGTTCTGAGCTATCACATTCGGTGCGACACCGCCTTCAATCTGTCCGACGTTTAGAGTGGTGTTGCCGAACCTCTCGCTGCCTGGTAGCTCGAGCTGACTGAGCACACTCAGTCCATGCACAAGGATATCAATGGCGCTTCTACCGAGCTCAGGATATCCTGAATGGCCAGCTTTGCCTTTCGCTGACACTGTGAAAGCCAGTCCGCCTTTGTGGCCTGTCGCGAGTTTGAGTTCTGTTGGCTCGCCGAAGATGACGCTCTCCCACGTAAGTCCCAGATCGTTGGCTGCCTTCATGCCATGGCCGTCTCTCTCTTCGCCGACGACGAACAACAATGCCGCATCGCCTTCAGATATCTTTTGAGCCTCGTGAAGTTTCTGAAATGCGGTAATTTGGGCTGCGACGCTGCCCTTCGCATCAGCAGATCCACGGCCCCAAATCTGGTCGCCTCGACGCTCGTAAGGAATAAATGGCGGCACAGTATCTATGTGGGATGTGACGAGGACTCTGGTCGCTCTCGTATTGCCTATATAGGCGAAGACGTTTTCTCGACCGTCGATAACGGGTTGCAACTCCACAGTGAAGCCGTGGTCCTGCAAGTTGTCGCGAAGGTAGTGTGAGACATTGTGCTCTGAACCAGTGATTGACGGTATTTCCACAAGGTGTCGATGTAGATCCAGTAGTGAAGCTTCATCGTTGCGTTCGTGTTCGATAAGAGAAAGCTGGCTGTGTGGGCTGAGACTGGCGGAAGCCAAAGCACTGAATGCAAGCGAATATAACAAGAGTAATTTCATTTTTAGTCGATTTATTCCCAACTACGCTCTCCAAGGTGTGTATTTAGCAGGTGTACTAACGATACATTGATATAAACTGACAGGTTTGTAAGCTAGTTGCGATGTCGCAGCAGTGATGTGCAGTCGCAATCTTGGCTTGATAGCGTGCTATCACGCGATTGACTACACCAGCTGCAGGTTCGTTTAACAGTACATCCTATAGGATGATAGTCCTGTAAATAGTTCCACGTTCGCACATCTCCGCAAATCGTTATCATTGACAATATCAAGCTTGCATGGCGCTATACTCAAGCGTCCACATGGCTGACGATCCATAGGGTTGGCGCGATAACACAACGGCTTCGAAAACGCTTAAATGACAATGATGATCCATGCTTAGCTGCATCGTGCGCAAGACAGCTTGTTCGTTTACCTATTGCCTACTGTATCGTTACGCTGTCTGCTAACCGAGAATGGCGCCTCCAATCGCCAGCCATGATCATCCTGCACTCTATTCATCTCATGAGAAACCTGCCTTGGTCGCATTGACAGACTCTCCAAGCAGTGATCATGGAAGTCGAGAAAACAAGCTTGAGAATGGCGCTTTCTACGACAGTGCTGCATCGGACATCAGCCCAACATTGAGCGGTGCCGACGAGAAGAAGTTGCTGCGGCGCATCGATTGGCGTTTGCTCCCGCTGTTGGCTGCGATGTATGTCATCAAAACTATCGATGCACAGAACGTAAGTGATCGAGTATACCTCCGTATAAACCAACCTGACAAAATGACTCACTTGACTCGTCTTAGGTTTCTAATGCGCGTGCAATGGACAAAGGCACAAAGCATAATATCATGATAGAACTCAACATGAGCTCTGATCAGTTCAATTTGGTGACTGTCGCATATTATGTGCGCATTCATCGATCCTCTCGAACCAAACGATCACTGACCGACGCCGAAGATACCATACATCGTCGCAGAAGCACCGTCAAACCTTGTGCTCAAGTATATGAAACCGTCAGTGTGGCAGGCACGTGTGATGGTATGTCCCTTTCCCTCCCATTCCATGTTACAGACTGACAGCTGTAGGTTTCTTGGGGCATCGTACTGTGCTGTCACGCAGTTGTCAAAAACGCCGGCGGTCTTTATACCGTGCGTGCGCTCCTAGGACTCATGGTAAGTGCCGTCAACACCGCAATATTGACGGCCTGATACTTACAGGGGGCCATAGGAAGCTGGCCTGTGGCCAGGCATACTTTTGCAGCTCTGCTACTGGTACAGACCCGACGAGCTAGCTAAGCGTATCGTTCTGGTGACAATTTTCGGTAACTTCAGTGCTGTGATCAGCGGTGTTCTGGCATTTGCTTTCAATGGGGTCACAACCGGAGGTCTTTCTGGTTGGAAATGGTAAGACTGCATCAATCCTCCACTCGATGCAAATCTTGGAACTGACTGTTGAAGGTTGATCCTTACGGAAGGCATCGTTACCATCGTACTTGGTATCGCTGTGTACTTCTTACTTCCAGATTGTAAGTAGGCTGTCTGTCCTGGACCCGACGACCACACACTGACCATAAGACTAGTCCCGTCAACAGTGAAGTGGCTCTCCGAAGACGAGAAGTCTTTCATCCAAGGCCGACTCCCCATTAACTCGCCCAAGTCCTCGGACAAAGACTTCGATTGGCAAGAGTTCAAGAACACCTTCGAAGACTACAGACTCTGGCTCTTCCTCGGCGTCTGGGGATTCTATACCGTCGGCACGACTGGTCTGACCTTTTACCAACCCAGCATCATAGCCGAGCTGGGTTTCACGTGAGTTTTCATTCCGCTCCTTATATGCGTTTTGAGTCCATATACTTACTTTGCGCCCATCTAGTTCAATCGCTGAAGCGCAGCTGCTGAATCTCCCTCCTGCGATGTTCTCATGCCTACTGGTCATCTTCTTCGGCTGGTTAGCAAGCACAGCAACGGTTCCACTCCCAGCGATACCGCTGTTTTTCATGGTCGCAATCGAGGCATGCTACGCGGTAGAGTACACATACCCCAACGTGGGAGGTGTCTACGCAGCAACTCTTCTCGCAGGAGGGTTCTCGACCGCATGGTATGAACACCAGAAAACACCCGTAGAATACTAAAATGCATGAAGGCTGACATTCGACACAGGTACATCATGATGTGGCCGTGGCGAGTGCAAACCATCAACGGCGCAACCGGCTCAGCTTTTGCGATCGCTTTTGCAAACAGTTATGGCCAGATCGGCGGCGCGGTCGGTGCCCAGTTGTTTAATTCTCGTTTCGCGCCACGGTATGAGACGTCGTTTGCGATAGCCATGGGCTTTGTCGGTATCGCCATCATCGTTGCATCGATCACTTGGTACTTCACAGGGAGTGTGGATATAGAGATGCGTCGCGAGCGGAGGGCGAGGATTGCGGCTTCGAAGCAGGAGTGATCAGGGAAGCTAGGAAGGAGTTGAGACCAGGGTTTCGACGTGAGTTGGGCTCTGCACATATTGACTTCGGCATACCATGTAAGAAATTACAGGCTATTTGCGCTTCGACGAACAAGCTCAGATGGAAGACATTATGCAGTCCCCATGTGCGCCCCACCACTGCAGTGGAAAGTCTGACCTGTCATCCACTGGGCCTCTGGCGATGCAATGAGCGAGACCAATCCTGCAACGTCCTCTGGGAGACCGGGCCTCTTCAGTGGGCTCATGGTACTGACGCGTGCATCGAGCTCTTCCATCGTCAACCTTTCGCCACCTGGAATGTAGTCTTTGGCTGTTTCAAGAAACATATTACTTTTGATGCCACCAGGAGCGATGCAGTTGACTGTGATGTTCTTGGGGCCGAAGTCAACTGCCAGACATTTGACCATGCCTTGGATGGCGGCCTTCGACGCAGCGTAGATGGCGTGACGGGGCACGCCCTGTGAATAGTGTCAGCGACTGTGAAGCCCATATATCGTGGGAGTGATCAATTGTTACCCAGACCGCAGAAATGGACGACATCAAGATGACTCGGCCATTTTCACGGACGTGCGCGAAGGCTTGCTGGGCCACGAGGAATTGGCCTTTTACGTTGATGCCGAAAACCTTATCGATGT
>Ga0265797_10011699_pt1 | contig 10933 bp, 8 predicted proteins | sample P2T30metagenome_FD_192433 | JGI IMG/M metagenome (GOLD analysis project Ga0265797, IMG submission 192433) | Plant litter microbial communities from East Loma Ridge, Irvine, California - P2 T30 | ecosystem: Environmental > Terrestrial > Plant litter > Unclassified | place: USA: California... | reverse complement strand
TCACTAGTGAGCCTTCCAACACCCGGAGACTTTCGAATCCGCGCTATTCTGCAAATGGTAATTGGTGGAATATGCTACTACACCATATACTGTTCACTGGATGACAGATTGCCAATTAGACTTATTCATATACGTGCACATGCAACATAATCCATGGTCTATGGTTTGTATGCCTTTACTTAGTGCTCAAGGGTAAGAAGTTGCGCAAATTGAGCCAAGGCGTGAATCACAGTCTTTCCCCGCGATTTTTTCACAATCAACACATACATCATGACGCGCGATCCGTATTTTGATTAGCATTCATCGTGCACCCAATATCACCTCAGCAAAGGAAGGAGTGAGACCACTAATCAAAATACATCGTTCAGAAGGTATTCAAGCCCTTGTTTGTGTTTGTTCTATCGCAATTGCAACCACAGCCGTCTCTAAGAGTCCGAGCCCTCAGCCTTATATGCAATATCGATCTTTCACCGGAGTTTCATGTTTGGCCACCAACGACGTGATGAAGTCGCAAGAGACGCCGCGACAGGCGGATCCGCCTGAAAAAGCGTGCCCAAGAGAGACTGCACGTATTTCTCGGCTTTAACATGCTCGCCCCAAATTCTTCATCGCTCTCCTCGTTACTGCTGTCTTCACCGTCCTCACCATCCACATCTTCTGCATCTACCTCGTCAGCGCCCACCTCAACTCCATCGACGTCAGTGTCGGGCGTCGGCATAGCCGTAGCATGAATGCGCTCTACCATGTCAGTTATTGCTCGCGCAGCTATGGGAAAGGGTACTTACATCGTGCTCAGACTTGTGCCGCTTGTTTGAAGCTTCCTGATCCTGATAGTCTGATAATCTACGAGGCTGAACTGCGTTGGGAGGCTCTTCATAGTTGCCTTCCTCGTCGTGGTTCTCCATGCCGTGATTCTCGTCATTCTCGTCTTCGGTCACTCTCTGATGACTCGGTTCCTGGAGGCCCTCAGACCACTGTCCGGAGCGGGAGTGAGCGTGTTGACTCATGGCCTTCTTCCTCGCTTTCTTATCTTTTCTTCTTTGGCGCGCTCTAGCTTCTCGGTCGTCCTCAATATCAACCATCTTTCCGGCGACGTTGATACAAGCAAACTTGAACGCTTCAAAAAATCTGGCATCGGGGTCAACGAACTCGTCGGAGATGCCCATATCAAGGAAGTAGTAGAAAGCTAGCGCCTTGACTTTCGTGTGATTTGATTTGCCGTCTTTATCGAACGTAAACCGATATGGTGCGTGCCAGATGATATTGTCGAGCATTGCACGTGTCATCTCCGTTGGAGTTGTGCTCTTCTCACTAATGATACCAACATCCTTCTTTGTCATGTAGAAGAGTACCTTTTTGTATTGGCTGGATTGATTCAGGCGTACAACACCAAGGTCGAGAGCTTGGGGACGATATATTTCCTGGTCCACTTCTTCGCGCATGTCATGCCAATTTGCGGCGGCGGCCATTGGGAGTTGTTGGAATTCGGTCGCGAAAGTGGCCTCCGCCTTGCCGGTGAAGTCAATGATTTCATAACGCCGCCCTAGAGGATCAATGCCCTGCGACGTCATGTTGAATGTTTGCGATTCCTGTTGGGCGGTCAGTGCGGCCAGGTAAAGATGCGTATTCATGCAGCGACTGCCTGATCTGTGCAGCCAAATGCTAGGGCAATTGATTGATCTCTTAGGTGTCTGCAAGTTGAGGTGAGTCGATTGCAAAAGGTTGCGATGAGCAAAGAGGGCGCGCATGAGGGGCCCTCGCGTAGAGCACGTGCTTTGCCATCTTTCACGCAAGCTCTGAACCCCGCAATTTTTGACCATGTGCGACGTTGCGGAAAAGAAGATTCTATCGATTTCTTTTGAATCACGATACGATTCGTAGCCGCTTGGTGTCGACGCGATATGAGCTGAAACGATTTCTTTGCGCAACCAGCACTGCCTCATTCAGTGTTCTGCAGGTGTCTCGGTGAAGTCATGAGCTATATGAGCTATTTAATTTCTTCCGTATCAAGTCACCGACTGACCATTGGTCTTTCAGGTATTGATGGTTTAGGGAGTGTTTACGTATGTTGCCCGACGCATCCAATGTTGCAACACTATCGTGATATCGCGAACGTCTCGAAGACCAACTTCGTCGCCTCCGCCTTCCCATCGACGCCATCTCCATCGAGTTGAGTCTCCAGATGCTCGACCAGCAATGCGCACAGCTCCTGATGCATGTGCGAAGCAGTCACAGCTTCCGGATCCTCGTCGCTCATCAAGAACCCTAGGCTGCTCTTCCCTCCACGCACGACATCGCGATGGCGCAAGATGTCCGGCACCAAGTTCTGCACTTCGTACGAGAAGATGATGTCTCCATTGTCTTCGCGGAGATAGGTAGTGCGCGCAAGCGGAATGTATACGTCGGCCTCGCTGCTGAGCGGGGACATGGGTATGTACTCGTACTGCGCGAAGTGGTTGTACTGTGCGTCGCTGAGTGCTTGACGCTTGATAGCGAGAAGATAAGAGCGGGCAACAGAGCCGCTGAGCGAGGGTAGCTGGATCTTTGGCGGGTTCTCGAAGATCCAGGAATCGACCTCTTCCTGCTTGGGGCGCTTTGCGTCCTTGCGCTGAGCTTGCCTTTTCTTCCTATCGACGTTGTGATTGGGCTTGTTGTCCTTCGTTGCGGCGGCCTTGATGTCGTCTTGCCCTTCCTTGGAGAGGAAATTGCCAGTGGTGCCAGCGGCCTCACGCTTTTGTCGCACGGCCACCATTTCTTCACCCAGGTGCTGGTTGTTGAGGCCTAGATAATCGCTGATGTCCTCGCCTGCACATCGTAGCAGCCACAGCATCTCCTCCTTGTTGACTTTCTGCGACCACGTGAGCGCACTCCAATCTGTGTCGATATCGATCAAGGGCTGCTGGGCACCTCTCCATGGCTTCTTCAGCTTACCATCAACGATAGTTGCTGGTTTGGTGAAATCGGCGTCGGGTCCCTGCCTTGGCTGGCTTCGTCGCTTACGCGCACGCTTGCTGGTGGCACTGTCATTAGTGGGGTTGTCCTTGGCGGGTTTGTCTTTGGCGGATCTGTTCTTGGAGATTTTGCCTTTGGTGGGTTTGTCTTTGGTGGTTGTGCCATTGACGGTGGTGTTCTCAACCGCGAATGGGCTGGGAAGTTCGAGAGATAGTTCGTCTTGGGCGTCTGGAACTTCATTGATCTCGGCACCGTTTGAAGAGAAAGCTTCTTTGGCTGGTGCGGACCCATCTTCAGGATTAACATTGTTGAGCTTGACTGGTTTTGCCGGCGAGGCGTTCTGAGCGATCTTTTCGATTGGCTGGGGTTCCGACATCGTGAAGAGGTGATCGTGTTGAAGAGGTTATCGTGATTCGTGATGAAGAGATGATGGCCGACAATCTGTAGTCGCCTCGATTAATCGATAATGCGGCGCTCGAAGTTGATATCTCTGATGAATTCGATTAGAGAAGTTGATACAAGATAGGGGGTGTGGAGAGAGACCTTATAAGGAATGTGGACGAAGTGACCCAGGTAGCGCGACGCCGCAGAGGCGTTGAGGCCTTGCGCTCACTCGCAGGGTGCGAACCCATCACAGCGTTTGTCATTCAGCACAAGTGAGAATTTGCCCATACTAGTCAAGTTGACTTCAGATCGAAAGACACAAGTCAGATTATGTATCGAGCATACTACGAAGACCGGGACATTTAAATTAGTGTAACTTACATGAAATCGCTGATTCACTCCAAGACCGGGTTATCATGTAGTGGGTGAGCAGGGCTAACCATTCGAAGCAACGGCCAATCTCCATGCGCATATGGAGTTCCAAACATAGCGATCAGAAAGGCTGAGGTGAGATTTGCAGGTAAATCCCACAGACCTGCGCTCTCGTACTGATCCTTCTCACTGTTCAAACCCTCCACCATTCTATCAAGGCACGCGCTGTAGTCGTCATCAAGGCTTTTCCTGAACGCCAGAGTCTGGAAACGACCGTCCTCGTCTATTGTACCCCTGCCCTGGTCTTGAGGTGATCCTGCCAAACGCGTTTCATCTTGTACATGCGGCAGAGTTCGAATTGAACCTGTAAGGAGATCACGTACGAGACATCGCTAGCGTTGATGTTATTCGTGGATTGTAAGTCAATAAGTGTCAGGTGGGTGTAGTAGCCGTTGCCGAGAGCCCATGGGGGCCAGGGCTTTGTGAGTGCGGGAAAGACAGGTACGATCAAGACTTCTAGGCCACGGTGTTTGATGAGGTTGATGATGCGGATCAAAGAATCTGTAATCTTCTCGTGAGGCTGCATGTCGATCATGGAGAAAGATACCAAGGATGTGAAGTGTGGAAGTACACTTCTTATATTGCGTAGAAAAGAGGTTTGCTAGAAGAGCATCTTGCTCAAGAAGAGTGACTTTGACAACAGATCATGCTGCTGGATATTGTAGTCAACTGCAAGTTTTTTTGATGGTATAGCACCCATCGTAGTCACGCGCGTTCTTGGAAGGAGCGACTATGTGCATCTCGATATTTGCTTTTGCATATTTCTACAGTCATACATACAACTACAACATCGTCATAATCGTCATCTCTTCGTAACAGGGTATCATCTCTTTCCCTTCCACCGCCCAAACACCTCCTAAACAGTGTTCTTTCCCGACCCACAAGGCTGTCCATGGTGCTCATGTCCGCCGTGGTCAAACCTCGCCATCATGCGCGCATGCTCCGCACCTCTCTTCCTCAGCGTAGCATTCGCCCTCGGAATTCCTTCAAAGCTAAGCGCATACTTGGCAACAGAGTTCGCAATGCTCTGGGTGTTGAGCAAGTACGCATCTTGCGCCAGGTTGTCAAAGGTGTCGCACGCCTGATGGTAGCACTGGTCCAGTGCTACGCCCGCCTCGCCGCCAAACATGACTGCCTCCTCCGCTGTCTTGAGAACCTCGGCGCCGGTGAAGAGACCGCCAGATGGAATGCCGTTCTCGAGGAACGCGGCGTAGTCGGAGCGCAGAGTGAAGAGCGAGGGCACGTGCGAGAGGCCGCGGCTCTCGTAGAACTCCTCGAAATCCTTCTCGATCTTGTCTGAGCCCGTAGGACCAGAGAAGTTGAATGCGCTACCATCACCGTCGTAGATGCCGAGCACGTAGTTGGGCGATGCAATCATGTCGAAGTTGAGGTACGCGCGGATCTTGCTGACCTCAGTGCTGCTGCCAGCAAATGTGCCATTGAGAGTCTTGAGGTAGTAGAACGATCCGAGCTTGCCGAACTCCTCGGCACCCCAGAATCCAAGACGAACGGCGTTCTTGATCTTGTACTTTGCGAGCTCGAGGCCAACAACGAGCGAGCCGATGGTTCCGGAGCCGTCGTCGTTGATACCAGGGCCAGCGAACACACTGTCAGTGTGTCCACCAATCATGAGCACATTGTCGTGGTCACCCTCCTTGGTCTCGGCGATGACATTGTAGTTGGTGCGGTTCTCACGGATGGCGTCGACAAAGAGAGAGGCCTGCACGGTGCCGTTGCCGATCTGGGAGAGAAGGGCGTTACCAGCTTCCTGGGTCATGCCAACGACGGGAGCGTAGTCACCATCGCCACCAAGAGTGCCAGAAAGAGGCGTGAGAGGGACGTTGTTGTAGATGGCGGCTCCAGCAGCGCCAGCGAGTTTGGCGTTCGTAGCCTTGATAGCAAATGTGCATATACCTCGGGAGATGAGCGCGATCTGGCCGGCGACTGATGATGGGAAATCGGCAACTTCGCATCCAAGCTCGTTCACCTTGACCAGCGTTCCGTTCACGTTTCCAGATGGCCCGAAAGTGAGGTACTCGACATCAACATCTGCGCCAGCTGCTGTGAAGGAGGTAGTAGCAGCTGTAAACAGCTCAACGAAGGGCTGCTTATAGACATCGTACGCTCCGGAAGCAAGCAGAGTCTGGTAGATCCACTCGGTGGTAGCGTTGTGTCCAGCACCTCCAAAAGCGCGGTTGCCACCATTCTCGTCCGCAATATCTTGCAGTTTCCGCGAACCAGCAAGAAGCTTCTCGAGCGAAACGTCCTTGATCAATGCCTTTTCCGAAACCAACTTCTTCGGTGGAGAAGGTGGACTGGGGGGCTTGGGGGGACCAGGTGGTTTGGGAGGGCCGCCGGGAGGTTTGGGAGGACCGGGAGGACCAGGAGGACCAGGAGGACCCGATGGTTTAGGTGGTGGGTTGGGTTTGTACTGTGCAAGCGCAGGCGCAATGAGCGCGGCGGCAAGTAGAGAGTATTTCATATCGACAGTGCGGGAGATTGAAACAAAGAGGAACTGTGACGAAGAAACAAAGAGAGCATGTTACCTCTATATATCTTACCTCGTATCATATAGCACGACAGCTTGGGATCACCAGCATGATGGTAGCACTTGGCCCAAAAAGGCAGCTGCGCATTAACTTCAGGCTCAGCGACATCCAGGAACCAAATGGACAAACCGCTGGCCATGCAAAAGGGAGCAGCGACAGATAGATAGCAGCTTGGCAAGATGATGGCAAAAGGCGCTGGGTTGTATGGGGAAGGAGATTTACGCTCTCATTAACGTTCCGGGGCGGAACTTGGTCGGACTGATCCTGATTCGGCAGCTCGTTGAGCGCCAAGAACAATAGCCCCGCAAGTATGCTTGGCTCCAAGAAACGCCACAATCTACTGTAACTGGTCTGGTCCTGGAGAAGACGTTAGATCTTGAACGTTATTGGTTCGGGAAGGGGCGGTGGATGTTGTGACGGGTGAGGGAGGGGAAGCATGAGATGATAACAACGGAGACGCCGTACATACAATTGACATGCCGGGCATGAGTGGCGGTGTCACAACATGAGCTCGTACATGTGCATTCATGCAAGGTCTACGGTCAGCATCGAGAATCGCGACGTACTGCGATACAGCAGTGACAACCAAGACTCGCCGCATATGAAGCTGGATATCTTCGAAGGATCTTACTTCAATCGCGACAAGATTTCGGCAAACCATATTTCTGAACACATTCAGACTACCCTCGCGATCCAAAGCCTCCTAACCTCCATCTACCCTATGCCTGATTCCCCTTCCCCTTCTGAAACTTCACAACAAACGCGCCCCTCTCCATCGTATTAATCAACATATGCCCACTCTTAAACAACCCATAACTACTCCAGCTGCCCACAAAGTTAACACTTCCACCACCAGGCATATTATCGTCCTCAGGGTAAATATCAAAGAAGCCCACCTCCTTGACACCTTTACCTGTGGGATCACTCGGAATCGACCTCACATCCAATACTCGCAGTCCAGTGCCGTAGTTCGATTGGTATGCAAAGCCATTGGCAACGTACTGGTTGTGATCAACCCCTTTGGCAGCAGATTTGTATAACCCAGTTTGCTTCGGTGCCTTAAGCTTGGAAATGTCCCAGATGTACGTGATGGGGTTACCGGGGATTCCAGGGCCGACTTTGTCGTACTCGTCGTATTCGTCGTCGAGTAGGAGGAAGCGCTGGTCCATGGGGTCGAGAACGGAGCCTTGGTGTGTGTATGCTGCGCCTTCGTAGGATGTGATGGAGAGGATGATGGGTGCTTTCTTGTTGGTCACGTCGTAGATGGTGAGCGTGTCTTCGTTGTAGCCGTAGCAGATTTCTCTGCCGACGTAGGGTGTGTCTGGGCCGCGGTAGATGAGGCATTGGGCGTCGTGGACGTAGCCGTCGCCGGAGGCGCTGAGAGATGTCAGAATTTTGTAACGTCTTCTAGGACAATCGGGACTCACCATCCAGGGCTAGTGGGCTTTGCTGGATTGGAAATATCGATGAAGATGATCCCAGACTTGCACTTGTCGGTGCGTGGCGCGGCACCAACGGCATAGATGAAGTTCGTCTCTGGGTTCGTGACAACGTTATGCGTGCGACCGATAGGAAGGCCCTTGTAGTGACCGACACAGTCCTTCTCTTTGTCGAAAGTCTTAGGAGAGGCTGGGTTGAGAGTCAGAAGCTTCTTCATATCGAAAATCTGGATGCCATGGCCCTCAGCCTCGCTCCCGATGATCATGAGATCGTTTTGGCCACGGATTTCGCGCCTACATGGTAAGTGGAAGTCAGTGCTTGTCTCGCATATAGTCCATGGGGAGATTCGTACCATGTGCTCGGCGTAGAGTACTGAGGCAAACGCCCAAGGTAAGACAATTTGCCCTCCTTCGTGATCTCCGCGAAAGCAGCACCATCCTGCTGGCCAATAGCCACAAACTCGCGGCCATCTTTTGACGTCCAACCTAACAACACATTAGCCTGACATTGTTCGCAGCACCATAGTAAATACATACCCCACGACGACGAGCCCACACCACGTGTACTACCCAGCTCCGCATGCGAAAGGAAGTGAAGAAGATCAATGTTGCTGCAACGAAACGTATCGGTGCCAGTTTTCGCAGTGCCGTTTACACACGCGACTTTCTCTTTGATCTCGGAGTACTGAGCTGAGGCGTATACACCAGCAGCTTCCTGAATGGCCCAGTATTCCTAGCCTGAATGTCAGCTTTGAGTCGTAGCACAAAACGTTTGCTATCGAAACGTGCCTTCTTCAGCGCCACGTTATTCATGTGCCGTATACCAGTGTCGTACAGCTGCGCAGCCTTAATCTCATCTTTCGGCATTTCTTTCGCCGCCGCAAGGGCGGAGAGCGACAGGAGAGCGCTTCTGATGAACATGTTGGCGATGTCAGGGAGGCGCGTGAACGGCGTGAACCACGATACTGCCAAAGCCCCTTTATACATGTATCACACGATACCCCCGTCTTTTCCGCAATCGCAAGGCTGCATGTTGTCTATCGCGAACTCGGCAGGTACCCATACGACCTGCCCCTTACCGACGTCGCGTCCATGTCGTGTTCCCACGATGCATGTATCTGCGTGATCACGATTGGCATCTCTCAATATCTCATGCAAGGCATACATCGCCGTGTAAAGCAGGACATTGGTGTTGGTAGATGAATCGCCTGGAGCACAAGGCCGGGATAGGCAGGACACTTCATCTAAGCATACTTGGCGTGCTGTCATCCTGGTCGTTCGGCATCGGCAGGGGAATATCGTCGGGCGCTTGAGCTTAGATCTGCCTTAATGGTGTGCGATATCCGTGGTGGCGATGCGATAAGACTTTGTGGTGTGTCGCTGCGGCTTCACAGCTCACGGGTCCTTCCCGCTACCTTCGACTCATTGGGCCAGAGCATCAGTCTAGCACCTTAATCGTTCTTTGCGAAGTGTATCAAGGCCATAGCTCAACTACACTTCCGATATGTGGTCCGGCTAGACCACACTTCCAATGCAAGTGATGCCGTTGACGAAGCGTCGATGAAGAGCCTGGCCGCTGTTGGAAGCGTACTTCTCGTGGTACTCAGCAGTCGACTGCCGGCTAAACGAACTCGATTCTCTTGTTAGCTGCTCGGCGTGAGGGCATAACGCATGCGCCTACCGGTGACTCTTCATCGGCATGCAGGCACATGCTGCAGGTGAGTTTGATGAGATGGTGTTGTGGGTTTGGTGGAGCCTTCCGCTTTTGAGCCGCACCTGCTCATCGCGCGGGGCCATGACGTCAATCACAACAAACTCAGAAAACATCACGAAAAGTCCAAAGGCACAATTTGACTGGTCAATGCCAGTAGGAATAGTTCAATTCTATGGGTTCATGCAAGCCATGCTTTTGTCGTTATCCATGTCTCGTAAGCCTGTCACACTTGCGGGTAGAGCTCGTCAAACCTTTTTGGCCGGAGCCGTCTTCGCTGGAGCCGCCTTGGCTGAAGCCGGGTTGGTCTACAACTTGGCCTCGACCTTCTTCAGGCACTCCTGGAACTCCTTCCAGTCGTACATGATGGCGGCGCACTTGGTCTCTTCGGTGAGGAGCTTGGCCATCTGCTCCATCTTCTCCTTGCCCTCCTCGATGCCGTAGATGCCCACGTAGCCGATGCAAGGGATGCCCGCGCGCATGGCAGCGGTGGCGCCGCTCTTGCTGTCCTCGACAGTAACGCATTCAGCGGGCTTGACGCCGAGCTGCTCGGCGGCGTAGAGGTAAATGGCCGGGTCGGGCTTGGAGCTGGGCTTGGGCATGGAGGTGGCGGCCGAGTATACGTGCTCTGGCTTGAAGAAGTGATCGATGCCGGCTTTCTCGATGGAGGCGACAACACGACTCTTGGCGGAGGTGCTGACGACGGACATGGGGTAGCCCTGCTCCTTGAGCTTGTTCAGCTCAGTGGTGACGCCGGGGCACTCGACGGCCTTCTCGCTGAGCTTCTTGGTGACGGCACCGAGCTCACGTGAGACGTAGTCCTCGAGGTCGGCATCAGACATCTTGAAGTTGTGCTTCTTCTGCAGGCCGACGAGCATGCCGCGGTAGTTGTGGCCGACAAAGTCCTCGAGCAGCGAGTCGGTGGTGTAGCGGGCGTCGATGCCGTACTTCTCCATGACGATGTTGGTGAGGTCGGCGCAGGCCTCGAAGGCGAAGCGCTCTGACTGGACAAGCGTGTTGTCGCAGTCGAGCATAACGTAGCTGACCTGTCAGGCGTGTTAGCGCGGGGTAGCAAGATGGTGGGTTGGAAGGCGTACCTTTCCCATGGTTGTGGTTGGTAGTGTGTTTGGAAGTTGTGTGGTAGAGATGAGGTCAATTGAGTGTTCTGGAGAGTTGTGAAGAGTGGTAGAGGATGTGAGTGGGTAGAGTTGAAGATTCTGTTGGGGACGAGAGTAAATAAAGTACAGTAGCGCCCTCACTCTGAGCTGGCAGGTGCGAGCTGCGGCAGGGGAAGGTGGGGCTGTTGCGACGTCATTGGCTCCACTACATCGTGGGCGTTCGATTGGGCATCTTCTCTCACCTCACAGACTCACCTCCATCGCCTCACATTGCAGAAAGTATACTGCTCTTTTGCTGGATTTTGATCACGAGTTGTGACATCTCAGCTGCTGTCGTTTGGAGTTCAC
>Ga0265797_10011697_pt1 | contig 10937 bp, 13 predicted proteins | sample P2T30metagenome_FD_192433 | JGI IMG/M metagenome (GOLD analysis project Ga0265797, IMG submission 192433) | Plant litter microbial communities from East Loma Ridge, Irvine, California - P2 T30 | ecosystem: Environmental > Terrestrial > Plant litter > Unclassified | place: USA: California... | reverse complement strand
ATAGGGATAGTCTGTGGGTGTTGCAGAACTATGGCTATGGAGGTGATTCCATGGAGTTTATTAATGGCATTAATAGTGCTATTATCGATGCGCAGCCGCAGACGTCGTTTGGCGCGTACCTCAACTATGTTGATCCTAGTTATGATGCTGCGACGGCGCATAAGCTGTATTATGGCGATGCGGTGTACAATAGGTTGGCTGCGTTGAAGCAGAAGGTTGATCCGAAGAGTGTGTTCTGGAATCCTCAGGCTATTGGTGCGTAGGAGATGGGGTGGTTGATGGATGGGTAGATAGGTGTTTGGGCGTTTTTGCATGGGGAAGAGCTCCTCATGTATGTCGGGTTGCGTGTACTGTTTATGATTTATTTAGTAGTGAAACTATTGCAACACTTACGATCCCGTCTATATGCTGCTATATGCATGTCCACAGATAGTCGCGCTATGCTTGTAAGGCTCAACCCGCGTGCCATCTCGCAAAACAGCACACACTGAGACCTTAATTTACTCTGTTGTCAGCGTCGTTCATAGCGCAAGACAATTATGAAAACCTTCCTGCCCCAGTTCGGTGAAGTCTGCACCGAGAATGAGACAAATGGGAAAGATCTGTACCCCCGCTTCAAATCGACAGTATTACTCCATGCCTGCTCTACATCCCAAACATTGGCGCTGAATACATCTCATACGTTCTCGGTATTTGATCAGGGTGCATCAGATGATAGTGAATTGGCCATAAATTGACTTTACTTCTCCATAATTTGACATCGTTGCATCATGTTTCCTTCTTGATGACAGGTCCATCTGGTTTGATTGACTGGTCATCAAGCTCATGAACACTGCTGGCTTCCATCTCGTATCTCAATGGTAAGGCCTCAGGCTTAATCGCTGGCTTATCTTCCAATTCGCCTCCCAATTCGCCTCCCAATTGCTCGTGATCCTTCCCGACCTCCAGTATGTGATTCGATGGCACTTCGTAGACGTCTCCATAAGTACGAGGAACATCGGCATTGTCTCTGGTTTCGCTAGTGGGTAGTGCGTGTGATACCCTTCTCTTCTTGCGTTGGTGACGGCGGAACAGTAGCCATCCAGCTATTATTCCGAGAGCAAGCGTGGCAGGTATGCCTATGCCGAACCCGATTTTCAGGCTTAATGGGAAGTCGTTGTGTATGTGCTGGTGGGCTGGTTGGTCGGAATGGCCCGGTACATCTGTGATGCTGCTTGTCGGAGCGTTCGCGGTATCGCTGGTCGGTGTGCTCGCTGAGGATGTACCCGATTCGACAATGGATGTGCTGTGGTCTCTTGAGGCTGATGTTGAAGCTGCACTTGACTCTCCAATTGATGACGAAGTAGACGTCACCGCCAAAGAAGACGATGTGGCACCTTCGCTGACGCTATTTGCCTCGATATGGAAATATTGACTAGTAGAGGAATCCCCGTCAGAGCCAAAGACGTTGAGAAAGAACAGGCTCGACATAGTGAGACTCGAGTTTGTCTTGACAACCCAAGAGTAGCTTGTAGCGTTGACAGTGGCCGCTGGATTCGCAATTAGCTTCCTCATAGGTAGCGATGGAACGGATACGTTTCGTACGCATGACAAACTCGCCACTATCCGCCGTGTCCAACCCCCACAGCTTGACTTGATTCAAAACCAGGTAGACAAGCTTTGAATCATCTTCCATAGTCCATTTGACGTCCACGGTATCGCCCACTTTGTACAAGGCTTGGTCCTCCTCAAGGCCGTCGTTCGAATCATAGGGTGGTGGGTTGACGAACTTCAAACCAAGGCTGTAGACACGTGCGAATAGTCCAGTCAACAAAGCGAAGGTAGCGAGGCGAGCCATGGTAGACTGAACCATGTCCAACGATATATCGGTGCGGTATTGATGATCCAGTAGGGGTAGGGTAGTCTAATGTACTGAGAAACAATACACAGCGAGCGATGAGAGACAGACACCAGAAAGAACACGAGAGGAACGCTGCGCGAATGTGTCGGCATGAGATCATGTGATTTACTACTTGCGAGGCTTAGCCTGAGTCGATACAACAGCAAGGCGCATGGGAGGCAGTAGTGCATTGCCACGATGCACCCCCGAGACGAGTCTTCTTTGTGGTCTTCGTACAGTCTTAGCCGAAGGCCAAGGGATGACCCAGTGCAGCCGTGATGATAGAAGCTAAACCACTGGGCGTTGGGTACCAGGACAGGAGTGCCATGAAAGCGGGTTCCGGGGCTGCAAGATGTTCGGCTGAGCACGGTAGGGAAAGGGACCGTCCCTTAAAACCGCCATGGTCGTAGAGACCCATCATCCCCCGTTGAAGCGTGACCGCGCCACGTCTAGCGAAGTGTCAGGCAAATAGCCGAGCGCCACTGGCTAGTATAAGAATCTTCTTCCCTAGCGCTTTGTGGCATCGTGCCTTTTTCATCTTCCAACCTCCTGCCGAAGCCTCGTAGTCACGGGCAGCTGATAGATTATGCGTGTTTCTCAACATTCGTCACATTTTCGGCTTTTCACCTCCGTCCTTGTTCTTCCAAGTACCAGCGTAATGATGGGTCACCAGTTGAGGTGGTAGGCGTTCCTCTTCCTCCGGTTTGTATTTGTTGGCAGACGCCGCGAATGAACGGCCCGGCATGACCAGGACGTCCTCGATCAGCTTCGGTTGTACCAGTTCCATCATATCGTGCGCATCAACCGTCCGGTTGAGCATGTTCCCCAAGCTTGTATATACGCTGCGCGTCAAGCGTCGTGGGCCGGTGAAATCGACGACGTCTCCCATGATGTCTAGTGTGGCGTTCTCGACCGAGATGTGGTGCTCCGCTGTCTTGTCTTTCAGAGTCTGGAGGATGTCATCGATGACCTGCATCATATGCGCCGTCCGCGGTTTAGCCATTATAGTCCAGCTAGCAAACTGGCGGACATATTCGCCAGGCCAGCCTTGATCGAACTCCCACCCCACCACTAGCGCAGCCGTGTCGCGGTATTCCGCTGGCACCCACTCATCGATGTGTACACCTTCTTCGCAGGAGACGTCTAGATCTGACCATATCCCTCCTTGGTCCCAGAGTAATAGGTATCGCAAGAAGTCGGCTTTGTAGATGGGGACGGGTAGCGCGAGGTAGGCGTCGACGATGTCGGGGCGGGACTCCGCGAAAGTTGTGCGAACGTAGGCATCGCTGCTCTCGTCCGTTAAGAACTGTGCTGTGTAATTGGGATTGTTCTTGATGCAGCTGTCGGTCCAGTTTCGTGTATCGTCGGACAGACCGTTGGGGCCCAGCTTATACCAGATAAGTTTGGGGAAGCCGCTACGTTCCTCGACGGCGGACACTCCCGGCGCACGGGCGATAAAGCGGTCTTGAATGGAAAAGAAATGGTATCCTAACGCCACCAAACAAAAAGCGATTAATGTGTGGTAGTTGAAAACTTTGGATAACGCCAACGGTCGCGATAACATGGTGGAAGGTTGAACGAGGGACTGGGAAGGGGTGAAAGAAAGCGCGGAAATCACGAAGCGTCTGTCTGTCTCCTTGGTGGCGGGCTCACCGAACGATAATGCATATAAGACCGATACCCATGCGGCGCGGACATCCGGTGCCTGATTCGTGTCATCCTGCTGTAAATATGCCGTCCCCTTTACTCGCTGATTGCGGCGCCTAATTGATCCTTCACGCACAACGCTAGGCAAGTTTAGGCGCTGCCGCGCATCGCACTGTTAGCGCCTGGGTTCATGCGTATGCAGAGCACGGGTTATCACACACACAGCCAGGTATCAGTGGGTCCGAAAAAACATTGACACGGCAGTATCCATCCCCAGGTAAACAGGATCCCAAGGATCGCGGCTACCTGCGTTATTTGGGGGCTCTTCTACCAGGCCCCGGCCAGGGTCAAGAAACGTCCACGGGTGGGAGCGACAGACCCACGCCCCGACCAATCACAAAGGCACGAGAGCCAGCTCATGTGTCCTGCAACCCGCGTGCTGTCGCCTGTCGTGTTCCCGCCAAGACACATCTGTTCCATGTAGACGCCATTGATATCTATTTGAGCATACATACCCATAAAATCGAGGGAGGTTGGGGCCGCAATAGACGCAGTCAAGGGCAGTCATGGTAGTACATGCTCCCACGTCAGTCCCGTCATCCTCCCGAGGCCATCCCGTATGGTAGCTGACCTCGGTGCGAGGATAAGTACAGATGGGCCGCACGGCCCTTTGCAAGCATGCAGGTGACTACCGATTTCAGAGCCCAAAAGTCGGGATTGAAGACCGGCGGCAGTAGCACAAAGTTTGAGCCAAGTTGACTTGTCAGCCTCTCTTGTTTCAAGGCTATCTCGACGTCCAGGGCTCCATTGGCTTCATCCCGATCCTTCAGCCGAAAAAGGCGAGATGAGCGTGAAGAGATCCTGCTCTGGTAAGCGCTTCATGGGAAAGCGCTGCTGTGCCTCCTACGTGCATGTCGCCGCGGGCCGAGCAGACTGTTGAAGAAAATGTAGTACCTGCGCCTATATCCGCCGTATCTGCACAGCGGCAAGGCCGTCTTACTGTCCAGTGTTTATCCCCTAGCTTCCGCTGTCTAGCATTCCAAGGTTGAACCTTGCATTCGACTACTACTGCTGCTGCATTTACGAAGCAATACTTGTTCAATCTTTGAGGCCTCTTCCCTATCGTTATGGTTCGCCTGGCAGCATATGCGGTGGTCAGCGGACTGCTCGCATGTGTGTCTGGCAACATGGAATTTATTAACCCACCACCCTTCGGAACGATTGGCGACATGAGTGGCAGCCCAAAGTACGAGATAGGTGACACGGTGAATGTTGTCTGGACTCCCGGTGAGAAAGGAGGCGCCGTATCCTTATGTCTCTACCAGCAGAACGAAACGGACGGGATGTGGTTTGGAGACATGGAGTACCTAACGCGTAAGGAATATCCCCTTTTTGAGGAGAAGTGTGCATGACAGGGCTGACTTGCAAAATCAGAGAACGCGCTGGACATTACTAAATACAACTGGCTTGTTGGAACGAGGAAAAACCTCACGCTATCGAGACTCTTCTATCTCAGCGTCTTTCAAGAGGGCAAAGGTCCCTCGGACTCGAACAGTCATTACTTCTGGATCGAAGAAAGCCGTGTTGAAGAAGCAGCCCCAACGTCGTCTTCATCCACCTCTTCCGCGTCAGCATCAGCAACAGATCAAGCATCAACAGGAGCACCGAATACACTACCGACTCCAACACCGACTGGCTCAAACACCCCCAGCCTCGAATCGGGTGCACCATCAGCGAGCTTTCCAGCCGGCGACGCTACAGGCGCACCAAGTCTCACCGACCAAGAAGCCTCATCAGACAGTTTCCCTATGGGCGCTAAGATCGGTCTCGGCGTGGGGATACCTGTCGCGCTTATAATCGGACTGGTGGTAGGATGGCTGCTGTTCCGTCGTCATAAGAAGAGAGAAGTCGTCCACGAACTACCCGTTGTCCAACCAGAACAGTACAAGTACTATCAGCATGGGAGTCATTACGGTTCGAACTTGAACGAAGCGCCGCCGAGATCACCAGCGGAGATGAGCCAGACTCCGTATGTTGGTCAAGGTTACAAGGGATGGGGAGGCGAACCACACGAGAACCCCAAGGCTTCACCTACGCCTGCGACTGTGCCTGTGAGGTATGAGATGTGAGCTGGCATCACTATCAACTGTCTTGGCTTCTTCAACGATGCTGGGGGAAATATCGAAGGAAGAAGTAATGAGCTGAGGGATGAGGACGCGCAATATGTAATACCTGGGGATGAAGCAGGAGGGACATTTGATCTGTGCTTCTGTATGGGAAGAAATGATAATGATGAGGCATAACCCAAGAACGCTTATTTCTGCTCAAGTCCTCCCGCGCGCGATCAAGGCACGACTGGGCTGACCTATTCGTACCGAGTATCATCCGAGTCCTCTTGCTATATCTGATATTCCTTTGCCTTCTCCCACGACCCGGTGTTGGACTCGGAATGGACATGCAGACAAGGATAAATGCCGCGGCGATTGCACCAAATTTTGATTCCTTCATTAAAACGACGAATTGCGAGCTCTAGACCTGGACCTTGATAGCAAGAAAAGACGAAAACTTCTTCCTTGTCGAGATTTGCGTAGATCTCTACATTAGGCTTCAATTCATACCACGTGCCTCCATCGATCTTCGCGGCTTCGTAGCGGGCTTCTCGGTTGACAAAGAAGAGCGTAGGATAGCCACGAATCGCGTGAGCGATGATCGTTCCTTTCTCCTCGTGGACGTGTGTTTCGTTGGGAACATCGATTTTATTCCTGCCAACGTGTTTGCTGCCAACGTGTTTGATCTGGTTGTGTAGCGCCATAGCCCATACCCTGGCGCGAAGTTCTGCGGGCAGGCTGGGGAACAGATGGAAGGTCTGTGTAGTCGATGTGTTCGACCATTGGGACGGCCGAGAGAATCGTTCTAGCAGTACCACTGTATCGTCATCCGAATCGCTATCCGAATCGCTTTCAGCGCCATACTGTAGTATCGACATGGTGTTGGCGAAGATGTATCGTTGGGAAGGCGGATAGGGGTAGCTGAGGTGATCCGTCGGGGGACGAGCATGCTTGTTGGTTGTTTTGGAGCGAAGACAATGTAGATACGAAGAGCTGTAGAAATTCTAGAAAACGCGAAAGAAACCCCTACCAACGGCCAAGGCAGACGCGTTTGCTTGGTGTTGACGTGATGCCAAGCCTTACCTAGTATTTCATCATGGACCTTGAGGTGCGCCTTTGCGTACCACAGACGAGTTGAAATCATCGGGGGGCAATGATAATAACGCTTACTCGGCGCTGAATTCGAGATGAATGTCTAGCTCTTCGTGCTCGCCGTCAAAGTCAATTGATCAAGTAGCTTCTTGAGTGACCTCCGCACCCATCGTGAAGTGTCGCGGTTGAGGCCCCAAGAGCAGGTCAACAAGTAATCATACCGCGCAGACCATTCTCCGTAAACTCGAAGCAAGAATGATTGAGCAAAAAAGCCAAAAGAAAGCTATGCATCTCAACCATGAAGTGAAGGAACGGTGGTGTCCTCTTCCCCAACCCTGCTGACAAGCCCACCCGCAAAATCCCGCGCTCCCTGATTCGTCCACTTTCTCCCAGCCCGCCAAGCCCAGCATTCCCGCGCTTTCTCTGCCGCATCAACCTCACCAGACATCACGCCAGACATCACCCTTCCACCCGCGTTTAAACCCCAACGAACTCGCCAAAGATGTCTGTCTCATCCTTCGGCCACCACGGCAAGACGCCCGCTGCTGTCGTAAGTCGAGTCCCGTGCAATGGGGAATTGGAGGCGATGACGAAAGAAGAAGGAAGAAGCTAATGTGTGGGAACAGAGCATGCGCAGCCCGTACAAGGCTTATAGGAGTCCTTTCGGTCCTCAGTATGTATTTTCCGATATCAAAAAGGCTGTGGAAGGGTTGGGATTGGGTTGGGGGTTGTTGGGAAGGTGTGGGAAGAGGAGGATGGGTTGCGACGCTGTGATGAGCGGCGGTATGGGCAATTGGATGCCACACATATGCTCGAGATGCGCATGGAAAAGAGGGGGAACAACGCAACCCACACCCACACCCGCCGCCCTACCCGATTTACGCCCATCGCAACCTCGAAGCTCCAGACGCTAACACACAACCACAGATACACCATCCCGAAGAACTACCACGGCCTTACCCTCAAGCAAGCCGCGAAGTAGTACGTCTTCCCCTATCCCCTCCCATCACCCTTCTCCACCAATTACATAAACTGATCCATCACAGCGGTGGCCTCGCCGCCGGCTTCGGCGGTGTAGCCGGATTCTTCGCCCTCTTCTTCTTCGCCGAAGTCCCCAAGGTGCGCGACGACATCATGAAGAAGATTCCTATCCTGGACAAGTTCTTCACGGTTGAGATACCGCCTGAGGATAACCCTTTCTGAGCGTTCGGCGTTCGGCGCATGGACTGTATAATAAGGGGACAATTGGCATTGCAGACAGGGAAATAGACCGCTTTTGTCTTTGTTGATATATTGCATATTGCTCGGGGTGACTGTTGTGATGATGTGGCGTACTTATGGCTTGATCATGTTGAAGGCTTGATACGTGCTTATTCGTATCTTGATCCACGATGTGCTCAATTGCCAGATGTCACCACAAGCTCGTTGATGCCGTATGATAATTGGCCATTCAGAGCTTCAAGATATTTGGTCATTGCTTCATTTTCGCGTGACTCTTACATCTATCAAGATGCTATCATATGTCATCCACCACTTTCCCCAGCCATCCTCTCATTCCCCCACCAAAGCTTAGTTCGTCGGCAGCCTTCCAACAACCTCAGCCATCTCCTCATCAGTGTAGATCCTGAAGCCCTTGTCCTTGGTCACACTAGCCAACTGCACATTCTTGCTATCCAGCTTCTCCTCCATGACCTGCTTGAGCGTCTTGAGCGTGAGCACCTCGGCCTCGGGGAGCGTAAGCGACTTGTGGAATTCGTTCTGGAGTTCGGCCTGCGCGCCCTCGGAGCCGGAGCCGATGGCTTTGGCGTCGTAGCGGTAGAATGTGCCCGAGGGTTCGGCGTGGTAGCTGTGTGTGTTGTTAGTTTTTAATCCCAGTTCTAGAGCTAGAGCTGGGGATGTTGTAGGAGAAGACATGATAGGAAGATGGGAAGGAGTGACATACAGACTCGGACCATCCTCATCATAACCCGCAATCAGCAGCGCAACACCAAACGGCCGACTCATGATGCTCTCCTCACCCTCAGCACCCTCACCAAACCTCAGCGCCAAATCACATATCGCCTGCGTGCAGCTCTCAACGCGAAGTGGCTCGGCGTAGTTGAAAGCGTGGTTCTGGCTCTCGACACGCGCGTGCTCGATCATGCTGCGGGCATCGGCTTGCAGTCCCGACATGGCACATCCGATGTGGCGGTCGATTTCGACAATCTTCTCTACGGAGCTGGTTTCGAGGAGCGTCGAGGTGACGCGCTTTTCTACGCCGAGGATTACGCCTTCGCCTGTTGCGACCTGTGGTGTTTTGTGAGTTCGTGAAGATTGGCGGTGGGAGGGGTAGACGCACGCCTATTGCTGTTGAACCGAGCTTGATGGCTTCGAGCGAGTATTCGACTTGGAAGAGACGGCCTTCGGGCGAGAAGGTGCTGTGGGTTTGTGAGCGGGCGGGCTTGTAGTGGGAGGCGCGGGGTGGACGAACTTGATACCACGGTCTAGAGGTTTAGTTAGTATGGATTCTACTGTATAATTGCTCTGGGAAGCTTACCATATTCGCTTCGTGCTATGAACTGCTCATGTTAGTACAAGAGCTCCAGCGGGGTTCAATGAGGCGTACCATGGCGGCTGTTTGTGCGGAAGTGTAGTCGAGAGGTGCGGTGAGATGTTCGAGTGCGTCTCGAACAGGAAAGTCGAGATTGGGGGCGTATGGGCGGCGGTGAGGTGTTGCGGAGTTGTGTTGGCGGCTTAGATGATTCTCTAGCTAGAGCTTCAGGCAACATGGACCGCGACATCGCGCTAGGGCGGGATGCCAAGACTTCCATCTGATACTCATCATCACTTTCTTGACACAACTAGCAAATACATCTAAGTCTACAGTCACAATATTGCACCGATCTCCGAAAGCTGACACCTAACAAGCTATGGTAAATTTTCGCAATCGCATCCATCGACTGCCCTCTATCGCGACATCGTCTGCCACCTCCTTCCAGAGACTACCTAGGTACTGGAAAAGTAGCTCATCGTTTCTTGTCACCAAGCAATATTACGTCTGAGGCATTGTTACGAAAGATTTGATTCTCCCGAAGCGTTCTCTCCATTTCTGAACAAACGATTCGTTACTGCGTTCTGCGCAACTTCTGGGTAATACAATTGCAGTACTTAGATGCTTCAGAGCTTCAGAGTTGCATTTGATGTAGTTGTGGTACTACACCTGATAGCACCACCTGTATCGCAGTTCAGTCTCATCGAACTCATACTGTCAACTTTAACGGAGTAATCTAGGCCATACACGCATGAGGGTGAAATGATGAGATGTCTCAGTACCCGTCGTGCGGCCAGGTAAAGTCGCCTGGCTATGCAAATACTCCGCGTAACGTCAACGCAGGTACCTGCTCATGCCAGAATTACATCGTCCCTAATTTCGGAGAGGTTCTCGTTGGGTACCGTGCGCGTGGCTGGACTTCCGATAGAACACGGGAATGTCTGCAAGCGACCTCACAGCCACGATATCCACCCGTTATCTCCCAGATTTGTCGATGTCGCAGAGTGCTCCGAGTGCCTGATCGATTAACCAAGCTTCCATCGACATATCGAAGCTGTGGTAAGGGTAAGGCTTAGCGTACCGGTTCGTGACATTTGCGCATGGCGCCGGGACGAAACGCCTTCCAAGACACGAAGCCGCTGGAGTAATTCTCCGCATCCTCTACCTTTCCAACATCAACTTCGCTTCTTTGCCTGAACTTCAAGTTCTTGCCTTCCGCATCCGCGGATCGAAAGCCGATGATGCGCGTCATAGCTCAGATCGAAAGTGCCTGGCGTCGGCACCGTTTCTCCTGAGTTCGGACCAGCAGCGCTATCCACGTCACCATATTCTGGAATCTCGGCCTGCGACCATGATGGATGGTGCATTCAGTGCTGTCAACAACGAGCTCACAACCACGGTAGTGCGCAACGCCAACGGATGACACGGGGACATGTGTCTACCATACACACGCATGAGGGTGTTGCACTCGTGTTAATGAACAAACTATTGACCTGGACAGCCACACAGATGCCGACGATTTTCGATAAATCCGCGTGTGCCATGTTGCACGCACATCATGAGATGTGCAGCTCATCTCCCGCGGCGGGGATGATGTCGATGCTGGGTTATTTTTATCCGGATACGACCCTATACCGGGGCTTGACGTCGCTGTCTGGCCGTTGAGTATTGCTTCTCCACA
>Ga0265797_10011696_pt1 | contig 10938 bp, 7 predicted proteins | sample P2T30metagenome_FD_192433 | JGI IMG/M metagenome (GOLD analysis project Ga0265797, IMG submission 192433) | Plant litter microbial communities from East Loma Ridge, Irvine, California - P2 T30 | ecosystem: Environmental > Terrestrial > Plant litter > Unclassified | place: USA: California... | reverse complement strand
TGACACACAGCCACCCCATGGAAGGTATGAGCAAGCCGAGGAGCACCGTTTGGGCCACGAAGAAGAGTCCGAAGATGACAGATTCACCCAAACGACGGGCAAAGTACTCAGGTCCGATGGCGTAGCTGTGATTGCTGGTTTGACCTGCATGCTTATGCTGTGTGTGGACGTGTGCACCTGACACGACTGTATCGTCTATGTCGCCAACGACGCTCGGTACATCGGATTCGATGGCGTGGCTTTGATCGCTGACTTGACCAGCATCATTGTCCTGCGCGTGGACATGTGCACCTGGCACGATTGTATCGTGTGTGCTGCCAACGATGCTCGGTACCTCAAGAGATTTTGACTTTGACTGTCGTGCCCATTCAAGCAGTCGGTTGAAGTTGTTGGTGAAGGTCTCACGCTTCGAGGACGAGTTGAGAAAGCGAGAAGCTGCAACCTCGAATTTAATGCCGTCGAGTCTGGGTAAGCTCTCGAGTGCATGAAAGCCAGCAAGATCACGGTGGTTCAAGACTCCAGAGATCTCGTCGTCAGTGAAAGCCTCCTCCCAAGGAAGCTTGGCGTGCCTCTCGAGGGGCTCGAAGAGATCCTCATCGACCAGGATCTTCAGATGCATGAGACTTTGACAACGCGCGAAAGCTGGCAGAAGGTCGTCCGCGAAGTTAAATATCTTCACCACGGCACATCTTCCGAATTCGTAGAACAATTTGTTGTTGTCGATTAGAAACGCCTCGGAGATGGTGAAAATGTCAGTTCCGCGCACTTTTTCGTGAAATGTTTGAGCGTTCATCCAAGCTTTTGCAGCTGCTCTGAAGAATCGTTTCGATACCAGCCAGGCCTCGACTTTGAGAGTTGGGAAGGCTCGTTGCACGTAACTTGGACCTTTGCGCCTTCTGTTGTACTGTTCGTCGAGGTCCCAAGTGTTCTTGAAGGCAATTTTCAGGTCGTCGACTCTAGGATACGCGTACTCGAAGACATTGTCTTGAAGCTCCTGAGGCAGGTCATACAGGCGGAAGCCGGTGATGGGTTGGCGTACCTCTTCGGAAGACGTGTTACTGACTTGTAGCGCGTGCTGACTGTAAGTGTCAGAGGACACATGATGTCCTGTTGTAGTCGGGTCAGGATTTGCATGCGCCGCCATAGTGTCTGCGTAAGTTGAAGTGTTACTGTGTGGAAGTAGTTGAAACTCGGGTGTTTTTGGTATCGTGATGAGTGACAGCATTCGTCCAGGAGAAGCGCATGTCTTTGTACATGGGCGCCGAGTCATAGGACAAAGATGTTGGTGAAGTACCTGAAGTGTCGTTATGACAACAGCCAGTGACTTAGTGAATGATTTCGTCAGTGAAGTCGAACCTGCACCTTCAACGCCATCGAAACTAGTTCAACCAGAAAGACTGCGTAAGCCTGACGGCGCCGCGATCACGCCCCGTTAGCACAATCGAGACCGATCTTCGTTTTGGCTGCAAGCTGTTTCTTATAGCCATCACAGCTTCTTCTGACTCCTTCCGCCAGTCCAATGATGGGCTTATACCCCAAAACCTTAACTGCCTTTCCGTTGTCGGCGTAATGTACCCTGATCGCGTCCTTGATACTCCCACGATGAAGAGTCGCCGGCGTCCCTGTCAGCCACGTTATGATCTCCAGCAAAGTCGCTATGATCACAGCCAACGCGGTCGGCACATAGAACCTATACCGAGGCACATGACCAAACTGTGCCCACACATAGACTAAGAAGTCCCAAAAGTATGCTGGTTCCTGATTGGTGATGAAGAAGGCCTGTCCGGCGGCGGTCTGCGCGCCTGTAGGGAGCAGGTTCTCGATCGCTAGAATGTGTGCGTGAACGGCATTGTCGATGTACATCCAATCGTAGAGATTATTGCCATCGCCGATGATAAAGGAGGTTTCACCCTTGGCGATTAGGTCGTGTATGAGACTGATGACCTGCGTGTCATCTGGTCCGATGATGGTGCAAGGCCGAAGAGCACAAGCTTTGAGACCCTTTTCTGCATGCGAAGGCGAGAGCACAAAGGCTTCGGCCAGTCCTTTGGATCTGCCATAGTGAAGTGTTGCTAGACCTGTCTGAGTCGACTCGTTCATGTTGTGATAGTCATGATCAAGATCATCGATGATCGCTGTCACACTGGAAGTGTAAATGAATCGTGTGCAGCCAGAAGCCATAGTAGCATGTAAGATATTCTTCGTGCCATCGAGATTGACGCGTCTAACGCGTTCCCAGTCTTCCTCCTTCGTGCTGTAGCGGAATCGCCTTCCGGGAACAATACCAGCGGTGTGGACGACCAGATCCGGGTGGTAGTCCTCGAACGCAGCATTGACGCTGTCTTCGTAACGAATGTCGACGTGTTTGAACGTATCGAGTCGCTGGCGCAGATGATCATCCGGATGCAGCACATCAAGTGCATCGACTTTCCATCGAGGATGTTTGTTTGCTAGTTGGAGTGCGAGGCTTCGACCAAGAAACCCGCTGCCACCGGTAATCAAAACCCGAAAGTCATCGTCGGCCATACCTTCCGAGAGCCTAATACTCGATGACTTGAACTTGGATCTGGTTTGCGAATTGGTCAACGATGAAAGTAACAACCAAAAGTACCTGGGATTAAGTAGTACAACTATATCGTACGATATGACAGGTACATTACAGAAATAAGGATAGCGCTTACTATACCTCGCTTCGCCACCAATGCTCTCATTGGACCCTTTATGTTTGGAATTTAGACAATTAGGTGGACCACGCTTATGTCATGATGCGGAAAATACATGCTTTCGTCATGCTCATCTATGCTCATGTATCATGCTGCTGAATGTACTCTACATACGCTCTCTTTGCCTTGGTGCGGCGCGGATAATGTTGTCCACGCGCAGCAGAAGCTCGGCAGCCTCAGACGCTGAGTTGACAACAGCGCGCTTGAGCTTGTAGCTCTCCACGACACCAAGCTCGCGCATATCAGCCACGGCGCCACCGGGAGTCATCAAATCAAGTCCTGAGCTGCTCATGCCGGCGTAAACAGCCTTGCGCAGGCGTGCGACGAGGTCTGATGAATCAAGACCAGCGTTGTCGGCCAAGATAGTGGGAAGCTGGCGGAGAGCCTTGGAGAAGGCATCAACGGCAAGCGCCTTCTTGCCAGCCACGTTTTGTGCGGCTTGGTCAACGGCCTTTGCCATGTTCATCTCTGCGGAACCACCACCAAGAGTTGTGCGGGGGTTGGCGACAGTCTGTGAAAGGACTGCGAGAGCATCGTGAAGAGAGCGCTCAGCCTCGTCAAGAAGCTGCTCGGTGGCACCACGAAGAACAACAGTGCAAGCCCTGCCTGCCGCGACGCCAGAGAAGCGGATGAGGCTGTCCTCGCCGATGATGACCTCCTCGATAACGTCGCAGTGACCAAGCTTGACGTGTTCGGGGTGATCGAAAGTGCTGGTGATCTCGGCGCCAGTCACAAGCGCAAGACGCTCCACGCCGTCAAAATCGGCGTGCTCGATCGATGCGATGCCAGCGTCCGAGAAAAGCTGCTCGGGCCAGTTGTAGATAAGTTGCCTGTTGACGAAGCAGTTGATACCGTGACCCTTGATGCGCTCCACCTTGGCCTTCATCTTCTCGCGCTCGGCCTTCTCCAGCTCAGCGAGCTTGCCAGTGCCCTCAACCTTCACTCTCGCACCAAAGATCTTCACCTTGTCTGTGTCCATGCTGGTGTTCGCAACCATAATCTTAGCATTCTCCACGCGCTTAGGCTGGTTCACACCGAACTTTTTGTCGAGAATGAAGCCAGGGTCGAGGTATGAGTCTGAAAGTTTGCCGCCAGCCTTCTTGATGATCTGAATGTTGGTGAGGTCGGTCGCACCGCGCATACGGAGAACGGCGTCAGTGGCGAGGTTGGCAAAGTACTCGCGGTCCTGGCTCAGGACTTTGGAGCTAAGTGTTGTCCTTGCGATGCACACAAGGTCGTGACGGAACTTCTCCTGGTTGTTGCTGTTATCCACAGCAAGTTCCTCGAGTGCCTTCAATGCGGCTGCGCTCGCTATCCGGTAGCCCTCAATGATTGTCTGCGGGTGGATCTTCTGGTCGACCAGCTTCTCGGCCTCTCTTAACAGCTCAGCAGCCAAAACAGCAACACTGGTGGTTCCGTCTCCTACTTCATCGTCCTGCACTTTCGAGATGTTCACCAGAACCTTTGCGGCGGCGTTGTCGAGTGCTATGCTCTTGAGGATTGTCGCACCATCGTTTGTGACCATGACTGTGCCTGTGCTTGCTGACTGAAGAATCTTGTCCATGCCCTTAGGGCCGAGTGTTGACTTGACGAGATCGCCGACTGCAATTGCGCCAACGAAGGAGCCTACATCGTGTTAGATCGCTCGTTGTGATTGATTCTGCCAGATTTCAGGACGTACTGAGACGAGCATTCTCGCCCTTCTCCTCAGAGACATCGGGAGCGAAGATGTTAGCCTAAGAGGGTCAGTGGGAGCACTTGTGACAATGCAGAGAGACCAACATACCATATTCGCTTTGTATTTGAGCCGTCCGGTTGTGTTTGAGGTGGACGTATGCTCGGGGGTGGTGGTGGTGGGGAATTATTGGGCGGTGTTGGAGGGGCCCTGTGTTTCTGTCTGTTCACTTTTCGAGATTCGGGGCTCAAGCTGGAAACGCGGGCACGGTGCGGGCGAGCGTTGCTTGAGAGAGAACCTCCGTCTCTGTGCAGCGCATCGTCGACAAGCACATATCTCGTACACATCACCACAATGACGAAGCGACCTGCCGACGAGCCCCTCGAGGCGACTGTTGCTGCCGGTTCTCCCGCATCGAAACGCGCGCGAGTCGACGATGCTGCCGACCAGGACCTGCCTCCACCTCCACCTCCACCACAGGATCCGGTCGCAAATGGCCACACTGCTCAGAATGGCGCTTCAACCACACACAATGGCGCCAGTGAGGATGTCACACCACCAGAGGACCTAGAGGACGAAGATCTGGACCAGCCAGTTCCCAGCGCGCGACAACGAGAGCCAACGAAAGGATACAGCGACCTTTACCTGGACACAATCAATCGCGCGCGGTTAGACTTTGACTTCGAGAAGCTTTGCTCAGTAACACTGAGCAATATCAACGTGTATGCCTGCCTCGTGTGTGGCAAATACTTTGGTGGAAGAGGACATAAGACGCCCGCGTACTTCCACGCGTTAGAGGTCGGACACCATGTGTACATTAATATGGAGACGAAGAAGGTTTATGTCTTGCCAGAAGGATACGAAGTGAAAAGCGACAGTCTGAAGGACATCAAGATCGTGGTCGATCCCAAGTTCACCTTGGAAGAAGTCAGAGCTCTGGATAAGCAGAAACAGCCAGCATGGGACCTGCTCGGCAAGAAGTACATCCCAGGATTCGTTGGCATGAACAATATCAAAGCGAACGATTACACAAACGCCGTCGTACAAGCTTTGGCACACGTGTCGCCTTTGCGCAACTTCCTAATGCTCGAGGATTTCTCCGCAAGACCGCAGTTGGTTCAACGATTCAGCATTCTGGTCCGCAAGATCTGGAACTCGCGCGCCTTCAAATCACACGTCAGCCCTCACGAGTTGATGCAGGAAATCAGTCTGCGATCCAACAAGAGGTTTACGTTGACCGAACAGGCGGACCCGGCGGACTTCTTGAGCTGGTTCCTCAATAATCTTCATCTGGCACTCGGAGGCAGCAAGACAAAGCCTAAAACGTCAATTGTGCAGACTATCTTCCAAGGATCCGTCAAAATAGAATCCCAGTCAATTACCGCACGAGCAGACGCTGGAGATCGATTGCGATTCGAGGACACTGCCATCAAATCACAAACATCACCCTTCATGATCTTGACTCTAGATCTTCCACCAGCGCCGCTCTTCCAGGACGACGCTGAAAAGAACATCATCCCACAAGTGCCCCTGACAACAGTCCTCAACAAGTACAATGGCATCACTGCTCAGGAAAAGATGAACAACCGAGTGCGCTATCGCCTCTTGCACCCTCTACCACCATATCTGATCATGCATGTCAAGCGCTTTGAATCGAATAAATTCTTGCAAGCTCAGCGCAACCCAACAATCGTAACGTTCAATCCTAGAGCGCTGGACATGTCACCCTACGTTGAGCCAAACCCCCAAATACATCCCCTACACGAGCCGATCATCTACGACCTTGTAGCCAATATCACACACGAAGGCGTAAAGGTACGCGACGACTCAGTGGAAGGTGAGGCAGAAAGAAAGGTGTGGAGAGCACAGGTCAAAGAAGGTGGCGGCGAGGGCTCGCAGCAGCAGTGGTGGGAAATGCAAGATCTGTTCGTCGACAAGGTCAACGCAGACCTGCTTAGTACTAAAGAAGCCTATGTAATGGTATGGGAACGCAGAAGGAGCGGGAAAGGGAAACCAAAGGCGACCTGAAACTGGCCAGCCATGCCACTTGATGGTGGTATTTAATGCTGACCAGACCCTCCGTCATAGATTGTTTGTGTCCGGATCGTAATCTTCGTCAGGCGTTTACGAACCCAGACCCTTGTACAATTCCCGAAGTTCGTCGGTTTCTTTGATTTTTGGACATTTGATCTTCTCTTCTGTGGGTCCTACCAGCCTGTTGAGTTTGCCTTCCAACCTGTTGGTGCACAGAATAGGCAGCTGGAACTATGTACAACACGCGATGGGTCAGCAATGAAGGCAAGATCATCTGGTAATATTCGGGAACCAACCGTCACATCGAAGCTGTTGAGACCATCTTCTTCCCAGTCCCTGTACCGCCAGACGTCCATGACACAGCCTGGGGTCTTCTTGACGGCCTTTTTGATCTCGGCTTCGTCAAAGTTCCACCCGCGACCTCGGAGAAGGTATCTGGTGAATATCCCTTTGTACACGTGACCACAAAAGTATTGCATGTCAGAGTTGCTGGCGTCAAGTGCGTCGAAATCATCGATCGTAAGAGGAGCAGCGCATAGTGAACTAGCAAGAGCGAGGATGAGAATCGGGATGGTGCTGAAGATACGCATTGTGCCGAATGCCAGAAAACGTCGATGAGATGTGAGGTTGCAGGATCGATATTTCCAGCTAGATTTAATTGCGCTGGTTTTATAATCCTCTCGTTCGTGAGGCTGACCGCTCAAACTTATCTAATAACCCTTCTTGAAGCGATTACCTGCATTACACTTCTCTTGTTACCTTACTCACCATGAATGCCTTGCTTTGATTGGCTGTGAGAGGAGGTGCAACCACATTGGCAGAGCATCGTGCTCGTCGACCGCGACGAAGATTGGAGCTACTCCGAGTGGACTCAGCATACGGGAACAAGTCGATAGACATTTGCTCGCAGTCTAGCTCTGCACATACATGTAGATACAAACAAAAAAAAAAGAGGCAAGCATCGTTTGACACTTACCGTTAGAGTTTGGTGGCTGCAACGCCCCGCGCGTCTGGAATGTCGATGTTCAGCTCGTGAACCGTTGGAAGCACTCGCAGTGAATATTGAGGAGATCGCCCTCTGTAGAGCGCGACAACCAGCTTGCACAATTTCTGTTTGGTCGCTCAGTGCCTCGTAAGTGCGGCGGCACGATGCCTCTCGGTATCATTCAGGACCGCCACCTCGAGCATGTCCCAGGCACAGCGACGCTCGACGACCTCGATCCCACCGCGGCACTTCAAGAGCAGGCAGACGGGGGAGAACTGAAGAGAAGTCGCAACGGGACAATCTTGGTGCCGCAGCCCAGTGACGACCCAAATGGTATGGCTGCTGCGTGCGCGCAAGCAAGTGAATGAATACGTGCACACAGCTTACAACAATACTAACAGACCCGCTCAACTATCCCCTATGGCGTCGCGACCTAATCACTTCCATCCTCTGCCTCAGTTCCGTCATCGCGTCCACCCTCTCTCCCCTCCTGGCGGCAAACACTCTTGCGCTTGTTCTATACTACAACACACCCGAGTCGCCCGGCGCACCGAGACCGCCTCAGCGCTCTTTCACCAATGTCGCTCTCCTTACGGGTTACCACCTGTTGGGCGTGGGAGTCGCCGGCTTCATATTCGTAGCATCAGCACGCGTCTGGGGCAAGCGCCATTTATATCTCCTCGGCACAGTCATAATCATCATCAGCTCAGCATGGGCGGGCGCGTCCGGGCACAATTACAACAGTCTGCTGGCGGCGCGCTTCTTCCAGGGCGTGGGTCTGGCTCCGTTTGGTAAGACATACTGGCATACTCCACATGCGTTGCCACGAACCTTTACTGACGATCAAGCAGAGGCGTTAGTCAATGCCAGCGTTGGAGATCTGTACTTCGTGCACGAGAGAGGCAAGAGAATGGCTCTGGCCACATTGTGTCTCTTCGGCGGCGCCTTCCTTACGCCTGTCATCGTAGGCAAGATGACTTCGACCATGGGCTGGCAATGGACACACTACTTCGTTGCCATCTTCGCAGCAGTCATGCTGCCACTCGTCATACTATTCGTGCCGGAAACGGCATACAGGCGTGACGCTGGTCTCGACACTGACACTGATATGGTCGCCAACGCTGCTGGCAAGGCAGCAGATGGCAGTGCCCGCTCACCGTCTCCAGACGAGAAAGCGTCTCCAAATGCCACTTTTTCTGGTACTCCGACGGCACAAGCATCTCTCTTCTCCCACGCCACCCTCCGCCCCTTCAACGGCCGCAAGACCTCCACACCCTTCTGGAAACTCCTCTTACGTCCATTCCCTCTGTTCCTACACCCTTCAATCTTCTGGGCGATGCTGATACAAGGCACGCTCATCGGCTGGACAGTGCTGATCGGCATCGTGCTCGCAGCTATCATGATTGGTCCGCCGCTTTGGTTCAACGAAGTGCAGACCGGCTACATGTACGGCGGTGCAGTCATAGGAGCAGTTCTCGGTTTCTTAGTGGCAGGTGTGCTTTCCGATAGTTCGGCGCGCTGGCTCACCAAGCGCAACAACGGTATCTACGAACCCGAGTTCCGTCTCATCCTCGTGATCCCACAGCTGATCTTTGGCTGCGCGGGTCTCTATGGTTTCGGTATCACGGCAAACAACACGCCGAGATATGGTTGGTTCTGGCCAGACTTCTTCTTCGCGCTGGTGGTCATGGGCATGGTCCTCGGAGCTGTGGCAAGTGCGCTGTACATTGTCGATGCGCATCGCGAGATTGCGGTCGAAGGGTTTACGTGCCTGCTGGTGTTCAAGAACATTTTCTCGTTTGGGTTGACATTCAGTGGCTATGACTGGCTCGTCGCAGGAGGCATCAAGCCGGTGTTCATGGCTATTGCCAGTGTGCAGGTTGCCATTTGTTGCTCGACCATCTTGTTGTGTAAGTCCACACATTCCGCCATCATCACTCGTTCGAGACAGAACTAACATTCAACTCACAGATATCCTCGGCAAAAAGAACCGTTCTTTCTTCGCGAGACACGACATATTGGAGAAGCTGAAGCTGAAATGAGGGTCAGATCACCGGGAATAAATTTATTAATTGTAATTAAATTTTGCCTTCCATCTTTTCATCCCTTAGCCTCCTCTACTCAGGCTATAGCTTTGATCGAATGATCTTGACGAGATAATGCGGTCCTTTCCGGCCGTTTGCGATGTCTTCCGCCGCTTTAATAACATCATCGATCTCCATAGCCTTTGGCCCGTCATGAGTCCTGCTTAGTAACAAAGAAAAACGTCAGCCTTCTCTCGTATCTCGCAAAAGAGCCACCAGGGCTTGCTTGCATGCTGCGCGCGCAAAATTTGTGAACTGGAAAAGATAAAGGAGCTGTAGCCTCGGAGAAGCGCGATCTGCCGTCTCATTCATGCCATAACAAGTCATATCAAAGAATCTTTTTGCGTGTTGGTTTGGTGGTTTCATAATAGGCACTCACTCCTTCTGCTGCTGGCTGCTCGGCCCGGCCTCGAGGAGATCTGGGATGTCCTCGGGCTTGTTGATGCCCTCGAGCACGTTGCGCACGGCGGTGAACAGCGGGAACTCCTTCTCCTTGCCCTCCTTGCGCAAGAAAGAGTAGACTTCGTACGCGGTCGAGGTACCCTGGAGCTTCTGGCCGTTGAGCTCGCGCTCTTCAATCTCGCCAATAGGCTTGCCCTCTGCGACGCTCATCCTTGCGCAGCGGAAGTTGCGGCCGCCAGAGCAGGAGGTGATCAGGTCGGCGACGCCGCAGGATTCTTCGGTGAAGGTCTCGGTGCGGGTGGAGCTGGCGAAGAACATTTTGCCGAAGCGCACTTCTTCCATGATACCAACACGCATGACGGCGGCTTTGGCGTTGTCACCCCAGCCGAGACCGTCGACCCAACCGGCGGCAATAGCGACGACGTTCTTGAGGGCTCCACCGAGCGAGACGCCGGCGACGTCGTCGGTCATGCGGACGTGGAAGTATGGGCGGTGGAAGATCTTCTTGACATTGGCGTGTGACAGCGGAGGGTACTCATTCGGAAGAGGCTGCAACTGCTGCTGCAGCTTGGGCTTCTTGCTGGGGTTCTCGCCGTCGACGTTGAGCTTGGTCAGATCGAGCTGGCTGCCTTTGGGAGTGCCTTGAGGTGTGGGATGCTTGCTGTCCATCTTTGGCGGGTCGTAGGCAACGGTCGTCTCGCTCCACTTCTCCTGTGCCACTTCGTTCGCAATGTTGGCGCCTGAAAGGGCACCGCAGTAGATACCTAGCTCGTGGCCGATTGATTCGGAGAAGAGCTGGCAACCCTCGTCGCTGACCTCGACACCCTTGATGCAGCTGATACCGCGAGCGTATGGGACGATCTTGCCGACAATGCTCTTGCATGTCCTTGCAATGAACTGGTGAGGCAAGTTGAACACCAGAATGGTAGCGCCCTCAACAGCATTTACGAGGTCCGGGTTGGCAACGATGTTCTTGGGAAGCGGGACGCCAGGCAGGTATTTGACGTTCTCGTGCAGGCCGTTGATCAGCTCGGT
>Ga0265797_10011695_pt1 | contig 10938 bp, 12 predicted proteins | sample P2T30metagenome_FD_192433 | JGI IMG/M metagenome (GOLD analysis project Ga0265797, IMG submission 192433) | Plant litter microbial communities from East Loma Ridge, Irvine, California - P2 T30 | ecosystem: Environmental > Terrestrial > Plant litter > Unclassified | place: USA: California... | reverse complement strand
TTCAGAAATAAGCGCTATTGAGACGACTCTGTCACTCGAAAATAAGCGATGGCACCATATCTCATGAATCGCATGGATGCCTTGACAGAGACCTCGCCAGAACAATGTTGAGAACTCCAAAGTTGTTGCAGTGTCAAAAATTGGTCGTTCATGTCAGCGTTAGACATGGGGTTGGTTGGACGTCGATGAACCTATTGCAATCATATGCGTATCGCATCTCGTCGAGCAGCTCGCCTGCAAGTAACAATTTGTGTTGAGCGGATATTGAATGTCACAAGTTGATCACAAGTTGATGACAGTCTATCCGAAACGATTGCTGAAGGCGCCGTGCACAGGGGTCGAATCGGGGACCAGACATGATGATAAATACGCCTACCATACTGCCATATGCAATGCATCTGTGAAATGGACCGCCCAGCTGGAGTTGCCTCTGTGTCCATCTGCGAGACTCAGATTCATTCACTAACATCACATAGCGATCAAAGAGGCGGGCAAGGTTGATGTCGGTATGAGTCAGCGGCTTGTTAAACAGCTCTCAGCCACTTCGGGAGCACCGTCGCAATGAATCCTTCAGCGCTCTGGATCCGTATTCAGCCGCCACATCTCGAAACAATGCAGATGACGACGAGATGTAAACAATGCCAGATCGCCAATACATGCCTGGACACCATCATATGCCTCTATGTTTGGACCTGAGAATCAACCGGACCAGGCATTCTTCATCGAGCATTATATCCGGTATTGACATATTACTACAGATTTGGTAGGATGTACCGCTATCTTCGCATCCCTCGTATTCGCGTGACGGAAAGGGCTGCTCGTGGTCAGCAGCTCAGGTGCGCTGGTATGTGCGAGTATCGCTACATATGGCTTCATCTATCGCGCACGCGAATATCTTCCTAGGTCCTCCTTACAGTCGCGTGCAGCCTTTCCATCTCGCCACTTGTGTATACACTCGGACCCATTCGCCCGTTGAAGACGTATATCAGACAACGCCCTCGAGCGCCAATACAATGTCTTACGCGAAGCAAATATTCTACATTGCTGGGATACAAGCATTTGCTGGCCTGGCATATTACTCGCCATTAACAGCTGCATCCATTCCTGTTGTGCTGTCGCCTACCTTTTTCGCGATATGGCGACACCACCGTTTGCCACGCGAGGAAGCAGGCAATACCAAGGTGGCCACTTGGACGTATCTTGGAACCGGCATTCTTGGCCTTTCTGCTGCTGGGGCCTTACAATTGGGCCTATGTAGCCTCATGTTCAAAGCTTTGTTCGGAGCCCAGGCCAGCGACTATATGGAAGAACTTCAGCGCGTCACCCTCGAAAATGTGTCCACGGAAATCATACACGCACGCCAGCAGATGGCATGGACCCCAGGATACTTCCTTGGCCTCACGATATTCTCTTACATAGGCTCTGCGTTACTGGAGGAGGCAATCAAATACTTTGCCTTGCGACTCGCAGTCCGCCACGCTCGCCCAAGGCACGAGCACGAATACCTCATCTACGCTGCTCTAGCCGGCCTGGGTTTTGGCACCATTGAAAACACTCTTGTCACTTATGCGTCCATCACGGGAGACGAGACTACCGGAATGGTCGCACTTGGCCTGTTCGAGCGCGTCATTCTTGCATCGTTGGGGCACACGATCATGGCGCTCTTGACAGGCTTGCAATCCATCCGACGAGATGCTCGTGGCGAGAAGCTTTCTATTTGGCAAGTGCTGGCTCGAGCAGTTGCTTATCACGGGACCTGGAACTTCATTCTCATGTCAGTCAGCGCATGGAATGGCAATGTTGGTTGGATTCGCCCTACCGACGCTGGAAGCATTGTTCTCGCCCTATCTTCTGTTATTGCGTTGCAGGTCAAAGCCGCCAGGGATGTGTCGAAGCAGCTCAAGGCACTGCAGTTGAGGGCCTGCAAATAGGTCATTGCAGTACTACCGTGCGTTAACTACTCATACAGCGCCTTTAGAATGTATATCCCACTCAATCAATTACGAATAACGTTCGACTACGACTCACTTCGTTCCATCTTGATTGAAGAGATGCATGTAGTCTCTACAGCTTTCTAGATTATGCGCTTTCATCTTGATATTCTAAGAGGTTTTGACGGTATTCAAGCAGGGCCACGAGATCGGCCTGTCTGAATCCAGGACATCAGAATCATACCAACGCGTGATCGGATACGAGAACTAGATAGGGTCACCATATCATGCCAAGTGTTACCGTTGCTTATCGCGCTGTGGGAATGTAGCCGTGAAGAGGAGAATGTTACATCGGAGGCCTACACCCGATATTCATCCATGTCCTCGGTGTGTCATGCTTATATTTGGGAAGAGTTGCGCTATCTGTAAGATAGGCACGGCGGCGATGTCGGCTGCGGCCGGGTGGGTCGGACGTCGCCCGGGGTGGCTCCACATCTTCCAACAACTGATTAACATCGTTAGCATTTAGAGACAACGTATTGCCTTCATTTTAGTAGAAATCGGTCTTCTATACGTATACTGAATTGTTCAAAATGTCCGAAATCATCACCACTCCCACCTATATCCAGACTCTTAAGAGCATTCCAAAGCAGAGCTTCTTATTCGGTCCATCACCCGTCCAATTCCTTCCGAGGTTATCCAAGGAACTGTCTCCTAATGGCGACGTAAAGATCTGGGCAAAGCGCGATGACTGTAACAGGTATGTTGCTACGTGTCTACTCCTTCAAAATCTCATTGCTTGACAACACGCAGTGGCCTCGCCTACGGAGGCAACAAAGTCCGCAAACTAGAGTATCTCGTCGCCGACGCCATCTCTAAAGGCTGCGACACTCTCGTTTCTGTCGGCGGCGTACAAAGTAACCACACACGTGCCGTTACTGCTACAGCGACAGCTTCGGGTCTCAAAGCAGTTACTGTGCAAGAGAAATGGGTCCCTATCGACCCTCCTCTTTACGACAAGACCGGCAACATCCTGCTCTCCCGTCTGATGGGCGGCGACGTCCGTCTTAACAACGAGCCGTTCCACATCGGCCACAAGACCGCCACAAAGCAGGCCATGGACGATGTTGCGCAGAAGGGTGGCAAGCCTTACTACGTTCCGGCCGGCGCCAGTGACCACGAGCTCGGAGGCCTGGGCTTCACTAACTTTGTTGTTGAGCTTGCGGAGCAGGAGAAGCAGCTTGGTGTCTTCTTCGATACTCTGATCGTTTGTAGCGTTACGGGCTCGTCGCATGCTGGTCTGGTTGTGGGAGCTGTTGCTGAGGGCAAGGGGCGTAAGGTCATCGGCATTGACGCTTCGGCGAAGTGTGATGCGACTAGGGATCAAGTCACTCGTATCGCTCGTGCGACGGCTTCGCTGCTGGATGCCGACTTGAAGATCCCGGATGAAGCTGTCATTCTCGACGAGCGCTTCCATGAGGGCGTCTATGGTAAGAATTCCTGCTTTGACCGAATATGTGATTACACATCTAACGAAACTCAGGTATCCCTGGCCCTACCACAACCGAAGCGATGAAGCTTGCAGCACGAACCGATGCGTTGATCACCGATCCCGTTTACGAAGGAAAGAGTATGGCTGGTATGATTCAGCTGATCAAGGAAGGTAGCATTGCTGCCGGTAGTAACGTGCTTTACGTGCACTTGGGTGGTCAGCCGGCTCTGAACGCTTATTCTAGCTATTTCGAGGAATAGATATGAATATGAGAACGATTTGAAGAGAGGTTTACTCGTCCACCACAACGTGAGACTATGCAACTATATTTGGTTGTCTCAGTGGCATGTACCAACGAGTATGCGTTTTCCGTGGCCGGTGAAATCGCGCCTAGCTAATAACTCAGACACATGCACCAGTCACAATTTACGTTGCAAATCATGCTGTGCTGCTGGGTGGTAACACTCCCCAAATACCAAGCGGATCCTCTTGGCCATTCGACTTCTTCCTTTCAGTCTGCTGTAGTCTTTTAACTCTCTTCACAAGAACACCTACAGTGATGGGTCCGATCAGAGTGCACAGCAAGATTGCCCAAGTGACCACTAGGAACTCTTCCGTGTTCCCACCCGCGCCGAAGACCTCGTTCGCCTCGGCGACAGAACTGATCAGGAATCCAATCTCGCCTCGAGACACCATTGCGCTGCCCAGGATAGCAGCTGGGTAGAGGGACTTGGGCCTCGGAAGCGCGGTGCGTTTGCGGGTGGTGTTCGCAGCGGGCCTGGTGTTTACTGCAGAGGCATCACCGCTTGGTGTGTTGCTGGTGGGATCCACGACTGGGGATCCATGTAAGGAACTATTGCTTTGTCGCAGCACTGCATCCTGTGACCGCTGGTTTGTGGCGGCGGTGGCGGCGGCAATTCGTGAAATCTCCTCGTCCGTTGCGTCCGAGCCGTTGGATGAGGACTTCTTGAATCCAAATGTCGTCAGTTTTATGGACGGCAAGACTTTGGAGATGGCTTTGGCCCGCGGTATGGAAGCGAATCGCACTAGCCACAAGCCACAGATCACTTTGGCAAAAACCATGAGGATCGTATAGACGAGTCCACGCCAGATCACACGCCCAGTGAACATCCTAGTGATGGGGATGGCAAATCCGATCGATGCGAAAAAGAGAGGTCGTAAGCTTGAATCGACGGCAGGCGAATAGTATCTCTCGTATATCCCTTTACCGGAGCAGTCGTCAGAGTGCTCAGGGGGAGCGATGTCGGTGTTGCTATCAGAGTGCTCGGCTGTCGAAGTTGGTCTATTTGAATGCGGGCGAGATGATGATCGCCTTGGTGATTGGCCTGCGGTCTGTGTTGTTGTGGTGTCGATGCCTGGTTGCTGTTCACGTTTGTGATTCGCAAGACAGCCGTCCAGCCATGTTATCGATGCGCCTGCCAGATATGCGGCATATAAGTTCGACGTCCCAGCGTACGTCGCGCCCGTGATCATGGCCAGCAAGATGCCCGTCTGATAGCCAAATGATGCTTTAGGGGAGCAGAAGATGGCTCTGTACCTGATGTTCTGTGGTTGCCGCAAGTAGTCGTTCGCACCAAGCATGAGGGGCTTCGCAACGTAAAGGCAGATCAAAGGTATCAATACCGCAAATGCGATCGAGACGAACACAGGCCGAATGACTGTGATCTCGCTGAAGGACGAGCCTGCGCCGAGACTCGAGATGATCTGGACCATGATCAAACCTACGACATCGTCCATCATTGCTGCGCTGGTTAGCACTACTCCCAAGCGGCTTTCTGTGAGTCCACTCGTAGCAAGAACAGTGAATGTCGTTCCCAATGATGTAGAACACAGTGCCGCACCTGCTGCAAAGGCTTGCACAGGAGAGAGCGGCAGGAGTCCAAGGAGAACGAAGGATAGACCGATAGGCGCTGCGATCCCCGTAAGAGCTACCACTGAAGACAAGAAAAGGTTGGCTTTCAAGGCTTTCAGATTGCTTGAAATGCCGCCTGTGAAGATGTCAGCAGATGTCACTTGATCCATGAGGTTAACCTGTCTTCTTCTTACCTTCATAAACAATTAATATCAGCCCGAGATAACCTAGCTGAACGATTGAATGCTGGAGATCTGCCGAGAGCCAATTCGCACCAGGTATGCCCCATGCGATACCGATGAAGATCTGACCCACCAAACCACAGTAGACGATCCTGTCGAGTACATAGTTGATCGCGTTCAACAATAGCAGGAAAGAAGCTATGATAAGGATTGTCACGATTCCTGGCTCGTGGTAGGGTAAGGATGCAGCGTTGTCAGTTGTTGACATGGCGTCTCCGAATTGTTCCTCTGTTCAGCTAATTGAAAGGTCAAGGGTTTCCTTGGATAATAGATGGGTGGTAAAAATCTAGATTTGCCGGCAGCATGGCTTTGATGTTCTAATCTTTATCCCAATCCCTGCGGCATTTTGAACTTCGATGTTCCCAAACGGACGACCTCCGCATGACTGCGAGGTGGACTATGACGTTGTTCACTTGGCAGTCGAGTGTGATAAATGTTCAAGTAGGGCTCAGAACCTACGCACGAGGCATCGTTTAAGAAGAACATCGATAGCGCAGAACAGCCCTCACTGCACTGCCTCATCGCACGGTGCTCGTAAGCAGCCATACCTCGCCAAGAGTGCAGCTTATCTAATCTCACGCCCAAGTGTTGGCTCAACCCTTTGGCCCGACTTTGTCAAACTTTGTTCACATTTTAGGCATCTGCCTTGCGCTATACGAATCGCCAGCATCACTTAGGCGTTGAAGCGACTCATGTAACGGGGAAAAAGTTGCAAAAAGGCGATACGGAGGTTTCAAGTCTTACCATTTCCAACAGATCAAATCATTCGAAATCGTTCGAACAGTACACAAGTTACTGAAGATTGTTCATGCTCACCGTCAGATTAGTAAGGGTCGAATTCGTCGACAGTCCGCGAAGTCCTTCCACGCACGTCTATACAGATGTACCATTTAGTCGGATGCAATAAATTTCTTACTATTAGTAAGGCGAGTAGACTTTCCGTACTTTCTCCTGTAACGTTCGTTGTGCAAAATTTCCTTGCCACGCGAGTGAAACACGTTTCGTTGCGTGCTCGCAATCACGCCATCTCGCGCCATACCAAGGCAAAGTGACCAACGGCGGCGTAAACATGCACACAAAACATTATTGCAACCAGCAAAACCGTAGCGAGTGACAACTTCCGGATTTACCACAAAAAAAGCAAACACCCATCCTTCGCTTATCTTCGAAACGCAGGTACGCAGTACGGAAATACATCAGCCAGCCAGCCAGCCACAAAAAGTCTCGCTTAACACAATGGCGCCGGGACTGGATATTGTCGACACGAACGCGGTCGAAACCATGAAAGAAGAAGTTCTGCACATTGAAAACCCGAGGCCGCTGAAGAAGCACAAGTTGTCGCAGACAAAGAACTTTACTGCTCAGGACATTGTTTCGTTCGCGACACCGCCTCCTCACAACCACGATCTTCTCCAGGCTTCGCCGTACAGCGATCGCGAGCACTTGCTCGATCTCACAACTCTTACAAAACCGCTGCAACTTTTCGCTGAGGCTTTGACGGCTATGCGATGGATCACGCCCGAGTTCGCCACTGCACCGTATCCCAAGGCTTTCAACTGGGACTCGATCACAGATATCTTCTCTCGCGCGATGCGAGCTGAACGGCCAGGCGAGCAACTTGAGAGCTTGCACTTCTACGTTATTGTCTTCCGCTCCAGAGTCAACAAGCACGCCGACAGAGAGCTGCTCGGCGAGCTAGACAAAGCAGCACATCTCGAAGCCGTTAAGGGAGGTGGACTGTTGAAGTACTGGTTTGGCACGCCAAACGAGGTGGGGAGGAACTTGGCTACCTGTCAGTATTCGCCTCTGATTGAAGTTGTGACGTTTATCTAACCATTCAATCGCAGGTCTATGGCGGAATCGTGCGGACGCTCGTCGCGGCGGTGCCGGGCCAGGGCATGCTCAGGCGATGAGGGCTGCTGCTCGGATGTACGATGAGTGGTTCGTCGAACGCCTAAAACTGACCGTCGACCCTAATGTTGGCTCCTGGAGCTTCAGCACGTGGGTAGACGAGGAGGAAACGGGCTGAATGGGTGCAGACGATGTGAGCTTCCCATGTGTTCGTATGCTTGCTTCCTGCGGGTTGCACTATATGAACAATACATGTGCCCAGTGCGAGCTGTGACAAGGTAGACAGAACGACAGAATGTCACGCCGCGCTGGCCATGCGATTGCACTTTCCTTTCAGGCGTTGGCAGGAGCTTTGACAGATGTGCGCATCCTGTCGACTAGAGGTAGCGAGTGATGCATAACATACACATAGAACTAGCCAAGTTTGTTAGCAGTAATGAAGGGCGAGATGCCTGTCGCTAGATACATGTTCTTTTTCCTCGTCGCACAGATATTTCCAAAGAGCACGCAGGGGAGAATCGAGATGTCCTCGCCGTTCACGCTGTCGAAGTCCGTATGCCTGGACAATGTTATCGGGAGCCAGTCACAGAGGCTCAGCTGATGAAGGGATGTTCTTCGCCAGACGAATGTAGCTGAGCAAAGATCCAACAAGCTACGTGGTAGGCTCGAGAGTCTAATAGATATTAGCAGATCCAACATGTAGACGTAGTGGTAACTGTGGTATCTCAACACGCAATCAACCCGCTCAATGGCGATCTGAAACCGCGAATTAGTCTTGTTCTGCACAAGCATCGCGGAACATCGCCTTCATCAACCCGTAACATGCGGAAGGAGCCAAATATATATTACACCTAACAAAGGCGTACAGACGATGTTTCATCCTTGGTCCAGACCCCTTAAAAGTGCTTCAAACCCTCGCCAAGCGCATCCTCCCCACGCGTTGGCACCTTGCAAGGTCAACCGTCCACCCAAAACCCCACCACGATCGACCGCTTCTGGTGGCGCAGCAGCAGCAGGCCAGATCGTGTGTGCGTGTGCTCTGTTTCGTGTCTCTCCGTGACATAGGGTCACTTGCTTGTTTGTTTCAACCCTCACTCCCACCTACCTATAGACTCCGTATCGAAACCCTCATTCCCCCTCAGCCCAGCCCAGGATCATCCTAGCTTCAAGCAACCTTTCTTCCTTGCCAGCAACTCTCCAACAACCATACGAACTTTCTCAAGATGGGCCTCACCTCGCTGCTCCCGCTCGTCATCCTCTTCGCCGTCGTCGGCGGGGCAGCCTACTTCGGCTACCAAATCTACCTCTGGAGCAACGAGCTCGCCGACCGCGGCCAGAAGCACATGGAGAAGAAGAACATGACCTTCACGAAAGACGGCGGACTGAAAGTCGGTGTCAAGGAGATGGACGCGGAGGAGTATGCGGATAGGACGCAGAGGTATGATCGTTCCCAAAAGAAACCAACCTCTTAGCGGGAAGTAGAGATGCTAACCAGATGTGTTTCGCACAACAGAGTCCTGGTCAACACCTGGAACGAAGCAAACCCAGGCCTGGCGCAGCGTCCCAACTCGGCGCGCACGCTGTCTGGCTCGTTGCGCTCGAAGAAGTAGAGAGAGCGCTTGCGCACTGCGGAACAAGTCAAGCAAGCAAGAGAAACATACACTATCAACACGCGCGCGCGCCTGCAACTCTCTACTACACAGGACAAAAACGGCACACTGCACACACAAGCTGATCGATACCCCAAGTCATACGGCCATTCCAACCCAGCAGGAGGACACAGCACAACATTCGGCGGAATTAGGTACACGGCCACTGGGACTGCGTTTGATATCGGCTTGGATTGAGGGTGGGCGGTCTCGGGCATCAATGCATGTAAATGGGGTATGCGCAAGACATGCATGTGATTGTGGACTTGTGCCAAGAATCGACGGTCCGCGCACGTCGTGTATAGTGCTGCGGAGCTTGCATACTGTGCGAAAACGTCGGATGCCGATGTCATGACGAGATAGCGCAGTTTATTCACCAGACACGCGTACTTTTGTTGCGTTATGTTAATTGGACGACTCGAACTCAGATCTCAGAATTATGCGCGATGGTGAAATTGACAGTGACAGTGTGTACGGCAAGGTTGGGTCAAATGTCTTCTTTTGAATCGTGATATGATTTCTCGTGGTGAACTTCCAAAATTCTCGTTCCCAAGAGCTTCAAGATAAGCTTTCTTCTACAATCCTCCTCATCTCATGCAGCCGTAGCAACCAGCCATAACCTGGCGAGAAATCCCAACTTTCGTGGCAACACCAATGAACGCCTACGCTAAAATCGCAATCAACATGAATCAAACACACATGCTATCCGTCCAAGTCTAGTATGCCTTGAACGTGGTCTTGTCCAAGTTCCTGAGAGCCTGCACGTCGCGGCTTGCTTCAAAGCCGAGCTTGTGCATGGGGATATCGGACGCCATGCGGCTGCCACCGGGGCTCCTGCTGCTGGAGCGAACTGGTGGTTGGCCATTCTCGCCTGCGTTGAGCATTGCGTGGATGCTGGGAATGGTCTGTCCAGAGCTGGCAGCAGGAGCAGGAGCAGTGGCAGTAGTGGCAGTAGGGGCAGCAGCTGAAGACTGTGCTGGTGCTCCGGCCTGCGCCTGGGCTTCAGGCGTCGACTGAGCGGGCGACTTGAGTTGACCGCTTTGCTGAGAATCCTGGCGTTCATCCTTCTTCGGCTCGGGAATGATGACCGGCGGCGGAATGGGACGAGCATCCGATTTTGCTGCGGGAGGTGCAGATGCTGCTGGCAAGGGAGCGACTGAGGGAGGGAAGGACGCCGCGTTTCCTGGCGGAGGTGGGTAGCCAGGGTAGCCAGGATAATTTTGACCGTAAGCTGGAGGGTAAGCTCCTGCTGGTGGCGACGGTCCGTGGCCATAGTGGTGAGGAGGTGGAGGAAGGTGACCTGCCATGTGAGGTGGTGGTGGCCTGTCGTAACCACCAGGTCCATAGCCGGGATGAGGTGGGTAGCCCATTGGGTGCCCGTAGCCCGGGTGTCCAGGGTGTTGGTAGTAAGGACCATAGTGAGGGTGTGGTGGTGGTGTGTGCATCGGGCTGGGAGGTGCCCAGGCGCCTGGGTGAGGTGGGTAGCCGTAGCCAGGTCTGCCATACATGGGAGGCTGGTGAACAGCGTGAGTGTAGCCTGGAGAGCCCATGGGTCCACGGGTGACAGCAGGAATGGTGCTCTGCTCGTGAACAGTGGATTCCGGGTACATGCCCTTCTCGGGTCGGATGTGGCGAAGCTGTGGGTCGTTGGTGGGTTGCATGAGATGTTGCGACTGTTGCGAAGAGCGAGAGTAGTAGCTGATGAGGTGCAGGTGCTGGCTGTTGTTGGTGGTGATTGAGAAAGACTGCTTCATCAGACCATCAGGCTTGTAGCGGTAGCCGTCTGGTCCACCATCTGAGTCCTGGTCGTTGCTGGGTGGTGCTGCGGCCTGGGTAGCGTTCTTGTCGAAGCTGCTGCCACCTCGCTTGCCCTCCATCTCGCGGTAAGTTAAGAAGCTAC
>Ga0265797_10011693_pt1 | contig 10939 bp, 10 predicted proteins | sample P2T30metagenome_FD_192433 | JGI IMG/M metagenome (GOLD analysis project Ga0265797, IMG submission 192433) | Plant litter microbial communities from East Loma Ridge, Irvine, California - P2 T30 | ecosystem: Environmental > Terrestrial > Plant litter > Unclassified | place: USA: California... | reverse complement strand
CGTGGGTTTCAGCCACGCGATGATGCAGATCGCTCATGGTAAAAGCTCCTAGATGCCGGCGCCGATGTCGCGGTGTTCGGCCGGCGTGTCACGTGGCACCCTGCGGAACAGCGGGATCGGATTGTCGACCGTCGCCTGGTAGGTTTCCGAGAACACCGACAGGCCCTTGAGCGCGTCGTGGATGCTGCGGTCTTGCCGGGTGGCGTAGGCGTCGAAGCCGCAGCGCGCCATCTGGAACAGCTGGTCGCGCAGCACGTCGCCGATCGCGCGCAATTCTCCGGTCCAGCCCAGGCGCTTGCGCAGGTTGTAGGCGATCGAGTAGCCGCGGCCGTCGGTGAATTTCGGGAACTCGACAGCGATCACGCCAAAGCGCCCCAGGTCGTCCTTGATGGCGGCGGCGCTCTCGTCCGGCGCCAGCCACACGCCCAGTTCGGCGCGTGCAAGCAGCGCATCGCGCTGGGCCTGCCAGACGGCCAGCGGCACGATGATCTTGCCAGCCGGGACCTCGACTGCGTCTGCTGTCTGTCCCTCGTCGAGCTTGAGCACGCTCCAGTCGTCATTGACCACTTCGCGACCCTTGATGATTTGTGGGTGTTGATCAAGCATAGTGGTCCTCTCCAACCAGTTCGCCCGCCGCGATCGGCGTGGCATACACGTGTTCCTTGAATGGGGCAATGCCCAGGCGCTGCACGGTGTCGACGAAGCGCTCACCTTCGATGCGACAGCGCACATAGACTTCGAGCAGGCGGCCGATGACTTCAGGCATCTGCACCGCCGAGAACGACGGGCCGATGATCTTGCCGATGGCCGATTCATTGCCCTGGGCGCCGCCGATCGAGACCTGGTACCACTCGCTGCCATCCTTGTCGACACCCAGCACGCCGATATTGCCGACGTGGTGGTGGCCGCAGGCATTGATGCAGCCCGAGATATTCAGTTCGATGTCGCCGATATCGTGCTGGAAGTCGAGGTCGTCGAAGCGCTCGGCGATGGCGGCCGCGATCGGCAGCGATTTCGCATTCGCCAGCGAGCAATAGTCGCCGCCGGGGCAGGCGATGATGTCGGTCAAGAGGCCAATATTCGGCGTCGCCATGCCTTTCGACTTGGCCAGCTGCCATACTTCGAACAGCTTGCCCTGCTCGACGTCGGCCAGCACCAGGTTCTGCTCGTGGGTCACGCGCACCTGGGCAAAGCTGAAGCGGTCGGCCAGTTCGGCCACGAAGTCCATCTGTTCGGCGGTGGCGTCGCCCGGCGGCACGCCGGTTTTCTTGAGCGACAGCACGACGGCGGCATAGCCCGGCACTTTGTGCGGCTTGACGTTGCGGTTGAGCCAATTGGCGAAAGCGCGGTTGTCCGGTTGGCTTGCGGCGACGTCGGTGTCGGCCAGCTCGCGATAGGCATGCGGCTGGAACCATTTCGCAACGCGGTCGAATTCCTCTTGCGTCAAGGTCTCTGGACCATCCTTGAGGTCGGTCCATTCGGCCTCGACCTGGCGGGTAAACTCCTCGACGCCGAGGGCCTTGAGCAGGATCTTGATGCGGGCCTTGTACTTGTTGTCGCGGCGGCCATGGGTGTTATACACGCGCATCACCGCTTCGGTATAAGTGAGCAGATGCTGCCACGGCAGGAAGTCACGGATCACGCTGCCCAGGATCGGGGTGCGGCCCATGCCGCCGCCGGCCATGAACTTGAAGCCGACTTCGCCGGCCTCGTTGTGGACGACGGTCAGGCCGATGTCATGCACGGCGATCGCGGCGCGGTCTTCCAGGGCGCCATTGATGGCGACCTTGAACTTGCGCGGCAAGGCCAAAAATTCTGGGTGGAAAGTGCTCCACTGGCGCAGGATTTCGGCGAAAGGACGTGGATCGATGATCTCGTCGGCCGCCACACCGGCGTATTCGTCAGTGGTAATGTTGCGGATGCAATTGCCGGAGGTTTGGATGGCATGCATTTCGACCGAGGCCAGGTCGGTCAGGATGTCCGGCGTCTGCTCCAGCTCGATCCAGTTGTACTGGATGTTCTGGCGCGTGGTGAAGTGGCCATAGCCGCGGTCGTACTTGCGGGCGATATGGGCGAACATGCGCACCTGGCTCGACGACAGCAGGCCATACGGCACGGCGACGCGCAGCATATAGGCGTGGCGCTGCATGTACAGGCCATTCTGCAGGCGCAGCGGCAGGAATTCTTCTTCGAGCAGCTCGCCGGAGAGGCGGCGGGCAACCTGGTCGCGGTACTGGGCGATGCGCTCGCGCACGATGAGGTGGTCGTAATGGTCGTAGCGGTACATGTACTGTGTCCGTGGATAGAGGCGGATGGTGTTCGCCCATTAAATAATGTCCCGATGATACGGAGCTAAGCTTATATTCCAAACTACGGATAATTTATTTGCTTATATACGTAACCCGAATAAGCATCTTAGAATGTCGTTCGTACCCGGTTTGCTGTTACTTTTACAACAATAATTATCAAATGAATCTCCACCAACTGCGCTTCGTGCGCGAGGCCGTCCGCCAGAACTACAATCTGACCGATGCCGCCAAGGCATTGTTCACTTCCCAGCCCGGGGTCTCGAAGGCCATCATCGAGCTGGAAGAAGAGCTCGGCGTCGACATCTTCACCCGCCACGGCAAGCGCATCCGCGGCCTGACCGAGCCGGGACGGCTGGTGCTGCAGTCGGTCGAGCTGATCATGCAGGAGATCGACAGCCTGAAACGCATCGGCAAGGAGTACGCGGCCCACGACAGCGGCAGCTTCACCATTGCTACCACCCACACCCAGGCGCGCTACATGCTGCCGAAGGTGGTGCAGGGCTTCATGCAGAAATATCCGAAGGTGCGCCTGTCGCTGCTGCAGGGCAATCCGAAGCAGATCGCCGACATGGTCAAGAACGACCAGGCCGACCTGGCCATCGCCACCGAATCGATCGCGGCCGTCGACGGCCTGATCACCTTGCCCGCCTACCAGTGGGAGCACGTGGTGGTGGCCCCGCCCGACCATCCGCTGTTCAAGTCGCGCGCCATCTCACTGGAAGAGATCGCCACTTACCCCGTGATCACGTATGATGCCGCCTTCGCCGGCCGCAGCAAGATCGACCACGCCTTCGGCCTGCGCAGCCTGAAGCCGGACGTGCTGCTCGAAGCGATCGACGCCGACGTGATCAAGACCTACGTCGAGCTGGGCATGGGCGTAGGCATCATCGCCGGCATGGCCTTCGACCCCGAGCGCGACCGCAACCTGCGCGCGCTGCCGGTCGGCCACCTGTTCGGCATGAACACCTCGCGCGTGGCGATCAAGCAGGGCGCCTATCTGCGCAGCTATATCTATACCTTCATCGAACTGCTGACGCCGACCTTGAACCGCAAGATGGTCGAGTCGGCGATGCGCGGTGGGGAAAACTACGAACTTTGATGGTCAGGGAATTAAAGATGGACAATAATCGTGCCGACAACGCGGTCGTCGCCTACTACGACAGCATCGCCGCCCACTACGACAACGCGTCCGCCGAGGTGTCGGAAGAGCAGCAGGAAGACCTGGACGAGGCGCGCGAGCAGATCGCCACCTTGCTCGCCGGCCACCGCATCCTGGAACTGGGCTGCGGCAGCGGCGCCTGGACCGACGTGCTGGCCGAGACCGCCGAATCGGTGCTGGCCACCGACGCCAGCCCATTCATGCTCGACCTGGCACGCATGCACGGTGAAGACCTGGACAACGTCGAGTACCGCCTGCTCGATGCGCTGGCCCTGCCAGACGACCTGGCCAGCGGTGAAGACAAGTTTACTGCCGTCTTCATGGCCGGCCTGTGGGCCCACCTGACGCGCGAGCAGGGCGACATGCTGTTGTTGTCACTGAAGAAGAAGCTGGGCAAGGACGTGCTGCTGGTGATCTTCGACGATGCGTATGTAGAAGGCGAGAGCGCCACGATCGTCCGTACTGACCTGCTGGGCAATACCCATGAGTTCCGGCTCGATGCCGACGGCACGCGCCACGAACTGGTCAAGAACTACCCGACCGACAGCTCCTTACGCAAACGCCTGGACAAGGCCGCGCGCGAGATCAAGGTCGCGCGCTGGGAGTTCTACTGGGTGGCCACCTGCCGCCTGAAATAATGGCGCAGGACCTGCACATCTGGGTCGATGCCGACGCCTGTCCCGGCGTCGTCAAGGACATCCTGTTCCGGGTCGCCGAGCGCCTGCAGCTGCACGTCACGCTGGTGGCGAACCAGCTGATCCGGGTGCCGGGCTCGCGCTTCATCCGCGCGCTGCAGGTGCCGGCCGGGGCTGATGCGGCCGACGCCGAGATCGTCGAGCGCGTCAATCCGGGCGACATCGTCGTCACCGGCGATATCCCGCTGGCGGCGCTGGTGCTGGACAAGGGCGGCCTGCCGCTCAATCCGCGCGGCGAGTGGTACACCAAGGACACTATCGCCCAGCAACTGACGATGCGCGCCTTCATGGAAGAGCTGCGCGGCAGCGGCGTCGATACCGGCGGGCCGGCGGCGTTCAGCCAGGCCGACCGCCAGCAGTTCGCCAATGCGCTGGACCGCGAGCTGGCGCGCCGCCGTCGACCAGGATAATCGCCCGGAGCTACCCACGCAAAGCCCGCCTGCCGCGGGCTTTGTCATTTTGGGCGAATTGCGGATTGCACAATCCTGCGGTGCGCGCGGCATCCCCCTCAATCGGTAGAGTTCGCTCATCAAGGGAGCGGGCATGAAATTTGACAAACCGGCAAGGATCAATCCGATCGACCGCCTGAAGGTGGTCGGCAAACCAACCCAGCGCATCGATGGCGCGCTCAAGACCTGTGGCGTCGCGCCGTATGCATACGAGCACCAGGAGGCGCCGGGCGCGGTCTACGGCTACATCGTTGGCGCCGGCATCGCCAAGGGCCGGATCGTCTCGATCGACCTGGAACAGGCGCGTGCCGCGCCCGGCGTGCTCGGCATCGTGACGGCAGCCAACGCCGGCAAGCTCGGCAAGGGCGAGTTTACCGTTGCGCGGGCGCTGGCCGGGCCCGAGGTCGAGCATTACCATCAGGCGGTAGCGATCGTGATTGCCGGGACGTTCGAGCAGGCGCGCGCGGCGGCGGGGCTGGTGGCGCTGCGCTATGCGAGCACGAAGGGCCACTTCGACCTGGCCGCCGAGCGCGCCCGTGGGGCGGCCAAGCCGCCGGCCAAGCCGAATCCCGACCTGGCTACTGGCATCGGCGACTTCGACACCGCCTTCGCCGCCGCGCCGGTAACGCTGGACGAAGCCTACACCACGCCCGACCAGTCGCACGCGATGCTTGAACCGCATGCGACCATCGCAGCCTGGCAGGGCAAGCGCCTGACCTTGTGGACCGCGAACCAGCTGGTGGCCTGGGGCGTGCGCGACATGGCCACAACGCTCGGGATACCGAAGGAAAACGTCCGCATCGTGTCGCCGTACATCGGCGGCGGCTTCGGCGGCAAGGGCGGGATCATGAGCGACGCGGTGCTGGCCGCGCTGGCGGCCAGGCAGGTAGGACGGCCGGTCAAGGTGGCGCTGCAGCGCTCGCTCATTGCCAACAACACGACGCACCGCGCCGCGACCATCCAGCGCATCCGCATCGGCGCCGGCAGGGACGGCCGGATCACGGCGATCGGCCATGACAGCTGGTCTGGCAACCTGGGCGACAAGCCCGAGGGGGCGACCGCGCCGACACGGCTGCTGTATGCAGGCGCCCACCGCATGACGACGCTGCGCGTGGCCCACCTGGACTTGCCCGAGGCCCACGATATGCGCGCGCCGGGCGAGGCGCCGGGCATGATGGCGCTCGAGGTCGCAATGGACGAGATGGCCGAAAAACTCGGCCTCGATCCGGTCGAGTTCCGCATCCTCAACGACACCCAGGTCGACCCGGAGTCGCCCGAGGTGCCGTTCTCGACGCGCCGGCTGGTCGAGTGCCTGCGCCTGGGTGCCGAGCGCTTTGGCTGGCGGGAGCGCAGCCCCACACCGGGCGCGCGCCGCGACGGCCGCTGGCTGGTCGGCATTGGCGTGGCGGCGGGGATCCGCGGTGCGCCGGTGGTCAAGTCGGCGGCGCGCGTGCGGCTCGAGCCCGGCGGTGTCGTCACTGTCGAGACCGACATGACCGATCTCGGCACCGGCACCTACACCATCCTGGCCCAGACCGCGGCCGAAATGCTGGGTGTCGGCCTCGACCAGGTAACGGTGCGCCTGGGCGACTCGGATTTCCCGGACGGCGCGGGATCGGCCGGCCAGTGGGGCGCGGCATCGTCGACCGCCGGCGTGTATGCGGCCTGCGTCAAGCTGCGCGAGAAGATCGCGCAGCAGCTCGGTTTCAGTGGCGCCAACGTCGAATTCATCGGCGGGCGGGTGCGCGCGGATGGCGCCAGCCGGCGGCTAGCCGACGCCGTCGCCAAGGGGGCTTTGATCGCCGAGGATGCAATGGAGTATGGCGACCTGGATCAGCGCTACGCCCAGCAAACCTTTGCCGCCCACTATGTCGAGGTCGGGGTGGATGCCGTCACTGGGGAGATCTGCATCCGCCGCATGCTGGCCGTGTGCGCGGCCGGGCGCATCATCAATCCGCTGGCCGCGCGCAGCCAGGTCATCGGTGGCATGACGATGGGGGCCGGCGCCGCGCTGATGGAACACCTGGTGGTGGACAAGCGGGCCGGCTTCTTCGTCAATCATGACCTGGCTGGCTACGAGGTGCCGGTGCACGCCGACATTCCGCACCAGGACGTGATCTTCCTCGATGAAGTCGATCCGACGGCCGGGCCGCTGAAGGCCAAGGGCATCGGCGAACTCGGTATCAGCGGGGTGGCGGCCGCGATTGCGAATGCGGTCTACAACGCCACCGGGATCCGGGTGCGGGATTATCCGCTTACGATCGACAAGCTGCTGGACCGGCTGCCCGGCGTCGAGGCATGAACGGGCAGATGTCCAACCGATCGCCACATGGCAAGGCTTGTTAACCTGCGCACGATACTGTTATGTCGCTGATAATAATGTTGTTTTTGTTATAATTAGCCAAGGGTGCACGCTCTGCTAGCAGTGTGACAGGATGCGCGATGGTCGGGCCGCCTCGTGTAACATTTCACGCCCATGTCAACCGTACGCAGGCGTGGACGTTGAGAGCTTGCCATGCACGCTAACGCCACACCCGAACACCGCACCGAGCCACCCTTGTCAGCATTCCCGCAGGTGGCCGCATGACGCGCACCCGCTACGGCCTGCGCTCGCCCGACAGCCCCGACGGCCGCAGCGGCGCCAGCCTCCTGATCGAGCGCATGTATGCCTGGCGCGGCTACGAGGGGACCAAGCTGGCCGCCGACGACCCATACCGCATCACCCTGACCGCGTCCGACCGGGGCGAAGTAGTGGGCACACTGACCATCGGGATCGATGCCGGCCAGGGGTTGATGGCCGATCATATGTACAAGGACGAACTGGACGCCTTCCGGCGCAAGGGCGCGCGGCTGGCCGAAGTGACCAAGCTGGCCTTCGACCATTCGGTCCAGTCCAAGCATGCGCTGGCCAGCGTGTTCCACCTTGCCTTCATCTACGCCCGCGAGATGCACGGCTGCACCGACGCCGTCATCGAGGTCAATCCACGTCACCGCCGCTTCTACGAACGCATGCTGGGCTTTCGCCAGGTGGGTGAACTCAAGACGAATGCGCGCGTGAACGCGCCGTCCTTCCTGTTGCACGTCAGCCTGGCCTACGTGCAGCAGCAGGTCGAGGCGGTGGGCGGCGCGTTCAAGCGCGGCATCGACACCGGCGAGCGCTCCTTCTATCCCTATTTCTTCTCGCCGGAAGAGGAGCGGGGCATCGCCGCCCGGCTGCTGCGCACCGAGGCCGCCGACGCCGGGCGCTGAGCGCGCGCCTCGATGTCCTGATCAGCAATGCCGGCATCATCCCCTATGAGTCGTTCGACACGCTCGCGATGTAGAACTGGCTGCACATGATCGCGGTCGACCAGGCCGGCGTCTTCCTGGCGAGGGGACGTTTCGAACAGAAGTTAATTGACGTTAAAGTTCATCGGGACGGCCGCGGACTGTTTTGCGTCCATGGCGCGGCCGGCATGAGGCAGGCTGGTGGACTCAGGAAAAGAGTCGCGGATCGTAGTGCCAGCGCCTGATCGTGGTGGCGCCGATCGCGGCGGCGCCGTCATGGCGGGGATTGACCAGCACATTGTATTCGTCGGGCACGATGACCGAAGGGACGAGCAGCAGCGCCGTGTCGCGCGCCCGGGCCCAGGCGTCGCCGGCGGTCCTGGAGGTGAGCCCGGCCGGAATCGCGTCCCAGCCCGCTGGCGGCGGATCGAACACCCTGCGCGCAGCCCACAGCGCAGCGGGGATCTCGATCCTGACCAGGTAGCGGTTGTAGGGCAGGCCGTCGCCGCTGAAATAGTGCACGGTTTCCAGCGTGGCCAGGGCGATGCTGCTGGCGCAATAGACGACCGCCGTGCCCTTGCTGTTCCAGCGCCCGCCCGTCGTCCTGGCGCCAATGCCCTGCATGTCGTGCGCGTTGTAGTCTGGCGTTTCGCTGGCGATCCGCCAGGCCGTGACGGTCACGCGTAGACCCCGCTTTGCGTCCTCGCGAGCAGTTCGGCAACCAGGCGCTGGCCTTCGATGGTGTCCATATAGCTGGCAGGGGTGGCGCCAGCCAGCGCCGGCACCGGACTGGCGAGCCAGCCAGCCACCCAGCGCGCTGCATCGAAGCCGGCCGGATCGCCCGATTGCTCCACCATGGTCTGCACCATGCCGATCAACATGCCGACCCCGAGCACACGCTCGGACTCGTCCCTGGACAGGGGCGTGGCGGTTCTTTCCTTGCGACTGATCGTGGCGCGCGACAGGCCGAGGCATGCGAGCAGGTGTTCCTTGCTGATGCCCATGTGCGTGGAGAGCTCGCCGATGCTGGAGGCGGGAACCCCATGGCGGATGAGCTCGATCCTGGCCTGCGGCTCGACGTGGTAGAGCTGGCTCGCCTCGGCGACAAACTGGGTGGACTCGCCAGTCGCGGCCGCGGTGGGATAGGCGCCGGCACCGGTCAGCGCTGCGCTTGCCTTCACGTATCTTGGCTTGGACATGATGGTCTCCTTTGATGCACCAATATAGTTCAGATGAGACGAACGAGTGGTGGAAGAAGGTCGATCGATGATCGGTCGCAAACGATGATCGGTCCCGTCCCGGTCAGGGGAACTGTAGCTGCCATGGGAAACGCCGGCAGAGCCGGCGTCAGGCGTTCCCGCGGAAGCGGGAACGAGGAGGAAACCGTCGCACACCGCCGCAGGCGGCGTGCGCGGTCCTGCGTGCTTAGAACGAGTGACGCAGGCCGACGGTGAACACCGATGGATCGGCGCCCAGCGCGGTGGCTGGTGGGGTCACGTTGTTCGACGACGCGTTGATGCCGAACGTGCCGCGGCTGTTGTTGCGCAGCTGGGCGTAGGTCGTATAGATGTTGGTGCGCTTCGACAGCGAGTAGGTGTACGACACCGACACGGTATTGCCCTTGGCGTCGGTGTTGTCCAGCTTCTGCTGCTGGAAGTTCAGGAAGAACTTGTTCGCGCCGACAGCGTACGAAGCGCCGATGTTGGCGTTCGTGTATTCAGGGTTGACGGCGTTGCCGACGCCTTCCAGCTCGGCCTTCATCCAGTTACCCTTGATTTCGAAGGCGCCGAAGTTGTAGCCGGCGCCGAACGCCATTTCCTTGTCGTCGCCTTCGGTCAGGCGCTCGATGGTGTGGTAGCCGGCGCCCAGGTACAGGCCGCCGTTCTTGTATTCCAGCGATGCGCCCAGCAGGTCGCCCGATGGATCGACCGTCGTTTCGCCGGTCGAGTAGGCGGCGTTGACAACGAAGCCCGACAGCGAGTTCGATTTGTAGTTGACCGAGTTCGCCAGGCGACGGGTCATGCGGCCGGTGCCGAAGGCCGACAGGTTCGAGCCGTACAGGCCCTGGCCGTTGATGTCGGTAGCGGCGGCGACGGCGGCGATTGGCGAGTACTCGCGGCCGACGGTCAGGGTGCCGAAGTCGCCCTGCAGGCCGACCACGGCGCGGCGGCCGAAGGTCTGCGAATCGGTGGCGCCGGTGTCGAGCGACACGCCGGCTTCGATATTAAACAGGGCTTTCAGGCCATTGCCGAGATCTTCGGTACCGCGGAAGCCCAGGCGGCTGCTCGACTGGTTACCCGAGCTGACGGTGGTGCGACGGTCTTGGCCCGGTACGTCGGTGTCCTCGATCGCGATAGCGGCGTCCATCACGCCGTAGATCTGAACGTTGGTCTGGGCTTGGGCGAACAGTGGCAGGGACGACAGCACAGCGGCGGCCAGGAACTTATACTTCATGAAGATCTCCAGTTTGGTTTCGACAAGATGTTGAGTTAGCAAGTCAACTCAGATCGACAGCGATCTTATCGAGCCAATATGTCGAGTTCATGACATCCTGACCATGTTGTTTTTACGCAATAGGCCGAACAATATTCTTTACTTTCGACGTACGCAGAAAACTTTACACGACGTGGCCGCTCAGCGGCAGCATGATGTCGATGCGGGTGCCGGGTGGTTCGTCGCCGGCGATGGTGATGTCGCCGTGCATGGCCCAGACCCGTTCGCGCATGCCGACCAGGCCCAGCGACTGGGCCTTTTCCATGTCCTCGGCGCGGATGCCGCGGCCGTCGTCCTGGATCGTCACCAGCAGTTCGCCATCGGTGCGGTACAGGTTGAGCAGGACGTTGCGGGCCCCCGCGTGGCGCGCGATATTGGTCAGCGCCTCTTGCACGATGCGGAACACGGCCGTGCTGGCGGCGTCGTCCAGGCGCAGCTCGGCTTCGTCGGCCAGCAGGGTGCAGGCGATGCCGTGGCGTTCGACGAATTCGTCGCGCAAGCCCTGCAGCGCGAAATACAGGCCGCCTTCGTCGAGGGCGCGCGGGCGCAGGTTGGTGGCGATCCGGA
>Ga0265797_10011692_pt1 | contig 10939 bp, 9 predicted proteins | sample P2T30metagenome_FD_192433 | JGI IMG/M metagenome (GOLD analysis project Ga0265797, IMG submission 192433) | Plant litter microbial communities from East Loma Ridge, Irvine, California - P2 T30 | ecosystem: Environmental > Terrestrial > Plant litter > Unclassified | place: USA: California... | reverse complement strand
CTAGTCTTCTGTGCTGGACAAACAGCTACTGGAGAGATCAAGCAAGCCACAGTAAGTTTTCCCATCGCGTATCACAGCTTCTCATCATTTAGTACGTACTGACTCAACCCTAAGAGAAAGGTTCTCCAAAACCTCAAAGAGGTCCTCGAGCTATCCGGTTCGTCGCTTGAACAGGTTGTCAAATATAATGTCTACCTTGCAGACATGAAGGATTTCGCGGCGATGAATGAGGTGTACATCGACTTTTTACCTCAGCCGATGCCGTCGAGATCATGCCTGCAGGCGTTACCTCCTGGTGATGGCACCGTTATTGAAATTGAGTGCATAGCCCAAGTTTGAATCGGGGCGGATTGAGTGGGAGCATCGTGATGGTCACACGGCTTAGTCGGTGCGCTTATGAACCTGCATCCGGCGACAACTCTTCGTAGAGGACGTAGGCTATATATACTAGTCGACACAAGTTCACACATTGACTGTCATCATAATTTAAACTTCGTGGAATCAGGATGAATAGATGAGATGATTTTGCCATATGTGACCTGCCAGTACTGATATCTTGATAGCGGAAGGAACTTTGCTACCAGCTTCAAAGACGTTGACGAGCTCTAAACACCCTCAGGCACATGCTGCAGATATTGGAAGCTCAAGCAGAATATCGAATGAGAACTTAGGCTTGAGGCATATGCTTAGGTGAATACGAGCAATGATAAGAAGTCATGTGGAGCTATCAAAAGCTTCGTGAATGAGTCAAGTGAAAGCTATCGGGTGAAGGCAGCTCCTAAAGGTCGTATAGGACTATATGATAAACTGGTGATATGTTTGATTATTATCCGCATCTATCTGACGACGACTTTTATTCTACTCAGCATATCATACGTTCGATCTCGCAATCTCGAATTCGGCCATATACCAGTTCTGTATTGCCTTCGTGTCTCCAGTGATAGCAACAGTATCGTACCTTTCCCTCGCTTCCCTTGCGGCAGTCCCATTGTTCACCATTCTTCCAGCCCACTTCCCGTGTTTGCGAGCAGCAGAAACTATCTTGTCGACAGCTTGAACGAACTCTGGCTCGTCACCACGTGCAGGGGTATAACCAAGGAGAGATTGCGCGAGGTCGTTAGGTCCAATGAATATGAGATCAACACCCGGAACTGTAGCGATGGCGTCGACATTATCAACTCCAGCACGTGTCTCGATTTGGATCATGGTGATGATTGTCTGATCAGCCGACTTCATATACTCGGGTGTTGTAAGACCATGGCCGATAGCTGGAAAGGCCGAGCCTTGACCGCGAACACCTTGTGGTGGGAATTTCGAGGATGCGACAACTTGTGCGGCTTCTTCTGCGGTGTTGATCTGAGGAACCATAAGGCCATGCGCCCCAGTGTCTAGCGCACGCTTGAGTATATCGTGTGTCGGTCCGCGGACACGTATGATCGGGGATACGCCCAGAGCTGAGATGGCGGCTACTGAGTTGTGCATGGCGTCGTCTCCGATATGACCATGCTCACAGTCGATGATGATTCCATCGAGGCCTGTCAATGCAACGATTTGCGCTTGCCGAACAGAAGGTATCGCGACAAAAGTCATCAGCGGAAATTCGCCGCTTCTGATCTTATTGAGAAGCCTCAGACGAGGGTTCTGGATTGTTGTTGTCTGCGCTGTGGGATAGCTCATGATGTAGGATGGGGTTGGCAAAGTATATATCAAAAATATAGTAGAGAGAAAGTGCTGAGACGGGGTCTTGATGTCACTGGGATGACGGGGAGGTAGATGTCATGTTGGTGCATAGGACGACACGTCCACCTAAGTAGCATCACAACCTCTGTCGTTCCATCGAAATGATGCTGCTATCGCATGCGACGTGCAGTTTGTGAGGAGCAAGTTGGTTCCACTTGAGATGCCGACCATAATGGAGTGTAGGTTTGCTCCGCTCGGAGGAGAAGAGGGGAGCTCCTCCCATCGGGCCCGCTAGCTTCATGCAGGGACCACGAGTCATACAAGCATTACCCCTGATCTCACTTTCTCACGCAGATAAGCACACGATAATCGGAACCCACCAGTTCGGAACGTACCTCAGCTCGGGTGCTCCTCTCAGTGTCATGTAGTTTCAATTAATGACAATACTATGCCATAGCTGCTATAAATCATGACATATTGTGACGAGATATCGGTCGTCTCTCATCGGCGTCTTTACAAGCTGTAGTTGCATTTTTCCTGGCCTCATCAATACATCTGAAGCCACGTTGTGCGACAATGGAGACTGAGATGAAGAAGCTCGACCTAGTCGGGACCGCGGATACTGATGTCGAGATAGGCACTATTCACAACGAGCGTATGCCCCATTCCCTTCGCAATCTAAGTCAAGATGAGATCTCGGATCTCAACCGGAAGCTTGTTCGCAAAATCGACTGCATCGTCTTGCCAATCATTGGTATCCTCTATATACTGAACTACATCGACCGTCAAAATTTAGCTGCAGCGAAGTTACAAGGTATCATGGAGGATCTTGACATGACAACTCAACAGTTTGCGACGGCGATCTCGATCCTCTTCGTCGGGTACCTCCCTTTCCAGATCCCGAGCAACTTGGTAAGCTGTGCCTACACAAAAAGTATGCAAGACACACACTGACTTCGTACCTCCATGTTTGCAGATCATTGCAAAGATCTCGAGGCCTGGACTTTACATCTGCGTGGCTGTGGTCATCTGGGGGTCGATATCTGCTGCGACGGCAGCTGTGAAGACGTATGGTCAGTTGTTGGCTGTACGCGCTGTTCTCGGGGCGGCAGAGGCTGTGTGAGTCAACCACTAAGATATTGGAAAGATCTACGCTGACTCCAATACCTTGTTCCAGATTCTTCCCTGGAGCCATGTACTACTTGTCAGCATGGTACAACAAGACTGAACTTGGAAAGCGTATTGCGGCCTTGTACATTGCGCAACAATTCGGTAACGCATTCGGTGGCCTCTTTGCTGCTGGTGTCTTCGAGCTCGATGGAAAGCATGGCATCCGTGCATGGCAATGGCTATGTAAGTAGACGAATGTCAATGGCTGCATATATCTGACAGCGCTGACGTGTCTCTAGTCATCATCGAAGGCTCTGCTACGGTTGGCATCGGCGGAATCTGCGCCTTTCTTATGCCAGAATTCCCACATAATAGCAAAATACTCTCCCCGATTCAGCGTGATCTTGCAGTCTGGCGCATCGAATCCGAGTCGGGCGCTGCAGAGGGTACCGAGAAAGAGAGTGTGCTGAAGGGCTTCAAGATGGCGATTAGTGACCCAAAGTTGCTGCTCCTCATTCTATGTAATCTCCTCTCGCAGGCGCAAGGATCGATCGCCAACTACTTCCCGACGCTGGTCGCCTCTCTGGGTTACAAGGGTAACACCAGTCTTCTACTGACTGCCCCACCATACATTCTTGCAGGCATCGTCTACTACGGACTTATGTGGTACTCTGATCGCAAGAACGCAGCGTATCGCATCATCCTTGCGTGTATCGCCATCGCTTGTGTCATGTATATCATACCCATGACGACGTTGAATGTCGGTGCGAGGTACTTCTCCATGATGATCCTCCCCTTCGCCTCCGTCGGACCACAGCTTGTACTGTACAAGACTATCAACCTACATCTTGCACGCCCAACTGCTAAGCGTGCAGCAGCGTCAGCGCTAGTCAATGCCATCGGTGGCACCTCCAATATTTGGGCCTCCTACCTCTACTACGCTCCACCACAGTTCTACACGGCCTTCGGTACGCTGATGGGCTGTGCGTTGGCATTTGCAGCTACCATAACCTTCTACCGTTGGCTTGTTCGTCGAGAGAACAAACGCCTCGACTCTTGCGATCCGGACCAGATTGCGAAGGTCATTCGAGGTGGCGTCACAGAGGAGATGGTACGACTCAACTGGCGGTACGAGATGTATTGAGGGCGATCGTCGTGGTAGGTAAGGGTGTCATCCAGCGAATTGATGATGGTCGTAGTTGTGTCCGTGATGGCAGCAATTAGTTGCTATAGAGTTCGGAAAACTTGAGTATGACAACCGCGACCTCTCGCGCGTAAGTATGGTCTTGTCCCTGACTGGGTACCTCACCTGTCAATACTCTAGCGTCTCAAGTACAATTCCAAGATAATCAAGGGCAGTAATGACATTATTGCATGACGTTCAGCCATTGATGTGATGCATAAGGATTTCGATGCCCGTGTCGCGGAGCGGCGGTATACCACTGTTCAAACGCCGATCGGGCCGAGGTCGCCATTCCCCAACCACCCCCGCTTCCTTCTCGCAAGCCACTGACCATGACTTCCCGTCTGCATCCCCTAGGGCCACGAACCATCTCGACGCTGTGGGTCTAGGAAGTGCATATAACCAATTGCCGAACGATGAATTGTATGAGCAACGACGCGCCTCCAAATGCCCGTAAGGGCCTATCCGATAGGACATACCCCTGCTAGTGGGAGATAAGCACAATTACCTTGGATGCAAGTACTTCTTGAAGTGAATGAATGATACGTGTCTAACTGTTACCGAAATCTCTAGCAAACGTCATCGATATGGCATCCATTGGTGTAGCACCTCATCCTGTCAAAGAACAACCATCTTTCCAGCCCTTCCAATGTCAAACCTGTCAAAGTCGCTTCACACGACACGAAAACCTCAAAAGACATGCTGCCCTCCATGCACGTACTCGAGAAGGGGCCTCCTTGACCTGTCACTTCTGTGCAGCAACATTTTCAAGATCAGACCTCCGGCAGCGGCATACCAGGAGAAAGCATCCTGACCAGCAAGCCAGCCAGCTCACGAAGCAGTCGAGAGTACAGCCAGATGGAGTCTTCCCAGTCTCGGTTCACGAGCAACAAAGCAATCTTGCGTCAGTCACACCAGACGAGATGGGCGACCTCGATCTTGACACAGCATGGCGGACTATTCTTGATGGCCACAGCCAGCAGCACAACTCTACGAAAGATCATGAGCTTGGGGGCATCGCAACATCAAACAAGAGTGTGGCTTCCGTCTTCCTACCAGAACAGTCGGTGAGCAACATCGACGTCACCTTGCAGAGGATTCTAGCGACAGAGATGGACCCACGGCTGGAAGTCACACATATGCAAAGTCTTCAATCCAACACACTGGGTGACAACCTCGGTCTTTCCAGCCTGTGCAGTCCCAGCGGGTGGTACCCAGGAGAATCGCCACAACTGCAAGATGACTGGAATATTTCCACAGCGCAAGTTGCCCGGGGTATCGAGTTGTTCTTCATTCACCTGTCTTCGTTCCTGCCTTTCATTCATCGGCCAACATTCGATAGCAATAGAGCTGATGAAAGTCTACTCTATGGCATGCTTGCTCTTGGGTATCAATATGGCGAAGATCCGGACGATCAAGAGAGAGCTTCATCCGGCGCTAGCCTCTCCTTAAGATGCTATCACCAATCTCGCGCGTTGCTCAAATCCAATAACGACCAAGACACGCTCGGCAATTCTCAGAGAATAACGACCGTGCAAGCCTATCTTCTACTGCAGGTTCTGACTATGATGTATCTCTGCGGAACATCGTCAGCATATGGCCTGAAGATACATTCAAAGATCGTTATGTTGGCGCGAGCGGGCGGACTTATGCAACCACTACCGGCCCAAGCGACTGCGGCAGCAGATTTGGACTCTCTCTGGCATCAATTCGTTCAAAACGAAACGCATAAGCGAACATGCTTTGCCATACATCAGATGGATGCTTTATGGTACCAGGCACTTTCTGTCCCCCGATCATTATCGCATCTAGAAATCAAACAGGAGTTGCCTTGTGCAACAGATCATTGGACAGCAGCAAACTCTGGCGAATGGGCACACAAGCAATTACTCCTGAGACAGACTGGCCCGCCAACACAATTCTCCGAAGTGGTTAAACAATTCTTGACTTCCAGTCCGGATCTACTTACATTGTCTCCATTCGACCCTTATGCAACTATCAACATAAATCAATTCCTCATTTCCAGTGCTCGAGAGGTGTCTGGTTGGTCTACGATAACAGGTATTCTGAGCACAGATAGAGTGGAGCCACTCAGGTCCTCTCTTGTTGCGCTAGAGCCTTTTGCCCGGCCACGCGGAAACAATTCAGACCCAAAGCAGGTTTCGCTGAGTGAAATCACCTGGGAGACGGCGATGATTGAATTACAAATGTGGTCACCTACACACACTAGTGGTATCATCGAAGGGAGCATAGATGCAGTACTGTACCAGCTTACAGACCATGCGCCATCGTGTGAGTTTCTTTGTGAATCACGCATCTCAGATCTAGTTCAACCACATGTCGACTGGTTTCTGCGGTACCTGGATGTGACCACATCGCCAGAAACCGAAGCACCCTGGGTTCTTCTCTATGCATACAAAGCCTTCATGATTGCGTGGCAGCTTGTTCGCCGCGGCAGGGTAGGATCCATGCGGGTCGTTCAAGTGCAGGATGGTGATACGCAAGGTGCACTTGCGTGGGCCCGGAAAGTCTTTGGACGACGGCAGCGGTGGCAGCTCGGTCGAGTTGCGTTGAATTGTATAGACCGACTAGAAGCTAATGTACCAGTAGAAGCTTGTAAGTAAGTCTGTCAAGACATTAAAGGCTTGGCCTTACTTATGGTTCCATCGCTACCGCTTCGATCCCGAACATGCAACTTTCGCCATATGATGTGGGAGAACAAGCGAGGTGCACTTTCCAATCGCTTTACATGATGCTTCGTCAATGAGGACCAAGGCGTGTGGGGAGTCGAAAGGATTTGGTGTTTTGTGAGTGACAAAATGTGAAGAGGAGGGATGAGCAAGTCTATCAAACATGTACCAACGAACTGCGCAAGATGAGATCCGTCATCAAAAGGTGTTGGAACGTGATTGGGATTCATTCTGCGCGACCTCTAAGTTCATCTACGTACGAACCAAATTACTCTGAGAAAGCTCCTAATCATTGCCCTTACACCCATTCGTCCATCCTCCTGCGGCTTTGACAACCTTGTTGTTGTTCCAACAGCGCGCGCGAACCCAGATTGGCGTACTGAAGGTAGCGTACCATTCGTGCCCATCATGATCAGCCGGGTTGTCAAAGTACTCGAATTTCCAAAACGTCGTACCGAGTCCATAGCAACTGTCCATGTTAGGCCGAAGAGTCTGTCCGCCATGATCCCAGGTGGCGAAGCCAGCACCCTCAACCTTATAGCGTCCATGGGTCCCCTTGTACCAGCCCTCGCATCTGCCGTAAGGATTTTTAGGCCATGGCCAAGGGCGATTGCTGCGGCGGGGGTTGAGCTCGTACTTGTAGTCTCCGCTTCCACGAATATAACGTCCACCGCCCTTCCAGTTCATGGGGTTGTCGGAAGTATCGCATGAATTGATGAGCTTCTTCATAGACTCAATGCACTGGTCTTTATCGAATGCCGAGACACCATTCCCTAGACTGACGACGTAGTCATGTTCTTCTGGCGTGCCAAGGTCGTAGCTCTTGGAGTAACTCCAATTAATCGAGTCCTTGGAGTGCTTCTCTTCTACCTCCTTACAAAATTCTTCATAGTTCTCATTCGTACGATTGCCACTGACATAGAACTTGCTACCAGTTTTTGAGAAACACGTAAACTCATCCGTGACAGTGCATGCGGGCGAATCAACACCAAGAACGATGGAGCGCAGATCCATGAGTTCAGCGAGGGCGAAAGAGGCTATAGTTGTGTGACCGGCCACGTTTGGATGGAACTGCGCGTGTTAGTGGGAAGTACATGCGTAGTCATCTGGGCGAACACAGGAAACACTCACATTTTGGCCAACGTGGTCTGGCATACCCATGCCCAAGGTCATGTCAGCGCCGCCATCCCCAGGGCAGCCCGGCGGTGAGGGTGCTCGGGAGTCAAGCTTGTGTCTGACAGCAGCGCGGGGGTCGGGTGACTTGTATAGCACAGAGTCGTAGAGTGTGCGCTCTATTCTTCTATCACGGGCCTCCATAATGGCCTTGACGCGATTGACCCGGCGTTTTTCCGAGTTAGAGAGTCTAGTTGAATTCAGCAATTCGTCGAGATCCATGTCGCGCTTGCGCAGCTCCTGCCGTTCGAATTCATCTTCCCAACTACCCCAGGGGTGCGTGTCAGGCTTGATGAAGTGCATGTCTGGCTGTTTGGGATCCGGGTAGTCGCCGTTGCTGCTGGGCGAGCACATCCTGGCGTCGACAACAGTAGAGACCCAATCATCCCATCCGGCATAGCCTACTTTATAATTAATCTTGTCACTTTTAGCAGCTTCGTTGACAGCGTCGCCGATGGACTGATTGATGTCAAGGACCAGCTGATTAAAGGTGTTGCGGCGTGAGATAGTGAGAGCACGGTAAGTGATGCCTAATGGGAGGAACCAAAAGATGTCCCATGATTGGTGATCGCAATTGTCCGTGGTCGAATCGAAGAATTGCGCGTAGCCGTTAACAACGACAATGCCGTCTTTGTTCATCTTCTCATCGAGCGCTTCCAAAATCTCCTTGATGTTACCTTTGATCATTGACTTCGCATTCTCCTGGGCCTTTGCGATGACCGTTTCGCAGGCGGATGTCTTTCCGTAGGGGAGCATGATGCAGTCTGCAATAATCTTGGCTAGACAAAGATCGTTCCCGCCTGAGGTAAAAGTGACAAAATCCAGCTTGCCCTTCAAGGCCTTAGCTTGCTGATAGATCTGTTCAGAACGATCGCCGCTACACGCGAGGTACTGGAAGCCGCCGTCCTTCTCAACATGGGCGCCGAACTGCGCCTCTATAACCTTAGGATAGGCCATATCATATCTAGAACATTTCCAGTTGTCGCGAACCTCATCTAAGCCACTAGGTACTCTTATGGCGACCTCGTCCGCGGTGATCATGTGGCCAAGGGGTCTTCCGGCACCAATGCCGGCTGTATAGCTGTCGCCGATGGCTGCCCAGCGTTTGATCCATTCCATGTTGCTAGGATCGCTATCTCGTTTGCGGAGGGGTAACGAGGCCGGAGAAGAGACCCAGCTGGAAGATGCTTCGAGTTCTGGGTGAGGATGTCGTCCTGCGCTCCTGCTATGTCTTCCATGTTGCGCATGGTGCGGCATATGGCCATCTGCCGTGCCAATCAGAACCAAAAGGTCTATCATGAACTTGAGCATCATGATGGTTTGTATAATTGAGCTAAGATAAGCGACATGGATGTAAAATGGGGTTGATATAGATTGTACAAGGTCGGCGTTATGAGCGATGAAAGAACAGAGTATGAAAAATTGGCCGATGGATCGAGAGAGACAGACAGCAAAGGAGCTTACGGGAGATGCTCAGACGCACAAGTGTCGAGATGCACGGTTGCCGCCTCAACGTGACAGAGGTTTTGCCCAAATGTGAATCACAAATATCGCTAACAATTGTGCGCCACAAAGTGCCGTTTTGGTCGCTTTGAAGGAATGCAAGTACCAATCCCTCACATGCGGGTATGAAAACTAAATCATATTAGGCAGGCGAAATACTGCACGACGTGACCCAACTCTATGTAACGTACCTAGGTACCTACTATCAAAGTCTTGGCCTTATAGCGGATACATGCCTGCAAGCCCAGAACCGCATGGGATTTATTGCCTTTCTAGATTTGCTGCAATGTACCGGGGCGTAAGGCGTACCTGCGTCAGCCGTGAGTCTCGGAAAGTTCTGAATATGGTTAAGCCCCAGCTGGACTCGGCGGTTAAATGCAGGGCGGAAGTTAGTGGCGTTCCGACTCGGAAGGGCCCTTGTTGATCCACATTGGCAAACCTAACCTCATCCTTCGTTCACCTTGGCATATGCATCATGCAGGAGCAGACATTACATGGAGATGAGGTCTTTGTCGATTGAACCCCTACCCCCGTAAGCGCTCGGAAGGATCTCGCCTAGTCATCTGTGATAGTTCTATCCGCGATCACGGACGGGTCGGAACTACCTAGGTACGCTCTGCTCGCTGCCCGCGCATCTTCCGATCGTCGGGTTCTCGTCTCATGCAGCATCTTAACATCTCTTTTCAGTCTTCCTTTTCATCACGAAAGGTGGCTACCTAGGTAGATCTTGTTTGTCATTGTACAAAATTTCTTCAGATTTTCTTACAATCATCATGGTTACCAAATATGTTTCATCTCAGTGCATATACCTCGTCTTAGGCATCTTGATAACTACAGAGGCACTCGATCTGAGTTCTTTTGCAGGTCAGGCCGAAATCAAGTTACTCATAGAGAATGTTGCCGGTCAGGAAACCACACCTCAGGCTCGAGAAATGCTCATCAAGGCAAACGAGGATCCACCCGACTACACGTGCACCGCAACAAAGCCTTGTAATCTCGGATGTTGCGGACCTCTGTAAGTTGAACAAAGCTACAAATACGATCAACAGTACGGCTAACCAGTGCCATCAGCGACGACACCGGCACTGGTGCCTGCGGTTTCGGACCCGTTTTCTGTGGCCCCAAATGCACAAGCGACTGTGAACGTAAATCTGAGTGTGACGGGGATAACTGGGGTCTCCAATATGCGAACCTCACGACTTGTCCGCTCAACGTCTGCTGCAGCAAGCACGGCTTCTGCGGCACGACAGTCGACTTTTGCGGCCCGAATCCTGTACCACATCCTCAGTGCGACCTTTCACAGCGGACCGCTGACGCCCGTACTATCGGATACTATGAAGGCTGGAACTACCAGCGGCCCTGCGGTAACATGGAGCCTGAGGACATTCCACTGGGCCATTGGACGCACATCAACTTCGCCTTTGCTCTTATCAACCCCAACACGTTCCACATTGAGGATATGGATCCCGGCACTGGACAGCGCTACGGCCGCGTCGCGGCACTCAAGGAGAAGCAGCCCGACCTTAAGGTCTGGATCGCTGTTGGTGGTTGGGCTATGAATGATCCTGGTCCATACCGTACAGCATTCTCTGACATGGTT